>OLSX01003235.1_pt1 | contig 13443 bp, 13 predicted proteins | sample 1673141 | NCBI WGS metagenome assembly OLSX01 (sample SAMEA3136759, study PRJEB25190) | human gut metagenome | biome: human gut; feature: human-associated habitat; material: faeces | place: Austria | collected 2013
CGATCTCCCCCGATAATTATGAAGAAATTATTAAATTATCACGTCAAAAAACTTTTGCGTTTCACAAATTATTTGTAAATTTGCAAGCTCTTATAATAATAGTGACCAACAAAAATATAGATATAACAATAAGCTATATCCCAACAAAAAACAAAAACAAAACATAAATATACACCCCAGAAACAACAACTGAAAGATAAAACAAAACCAGTAAAAAACAAAACGTAAATTAACTAAGGATTGATGCACTAACATCCACTATCCAAACAAAGGATGAAACATCGATTCGGTATATAATATAAGGTATAAAGCAGCAAAGCATGGGATAATGTGCCACAACGGTGTCTGTGGCTCACTAAAGCTGCGCCACATACATTAATATATATGTGATTTTTATGAAGAAGTTGGCATTTCTAATCGTTGCGATATTGTCAATGGCATGCTCGCAACTGTCCGCTCAGAATGTAGCCGTAAAGACAAACTTTCTTTACTGGGCTACTACCACACCTAATATCGGAGCCGAGGTTTCGATAGACAGGAATCATACAGCCCAAATGTTTTTCGGACTAAACCCTTGGAAACAGTCGGGAGGCGACCATTCTACATTGCGTCATTGGTCGTTTACGCCTGAATATAGATACTGGTTCTGCCAGAGTTTCAACGGTTGGTTTGTTGGAGCACATCTCATGGGGGGTGAGTTTAACGTTAGTGGGGTAGACTTTCCCTTTGGATTGCTGTCCACACAGAAGAACCACCGTTATGAGGGATGGTTCGTAGGTGGAGGCGTAAGCGGCGGATATCAATGGCCATTGTCAAGACATTGGAACCTTGAGACATCACTTGGTATAGGCTACGACTTCATAAAGTACGACAAATATAAATGTGGCACATGTGGCAGAAGACTTAAGAGCAGCCACACCAACTACTTTGGACCCACCAAGGCAGCACTATCGCTGATATATGTATTATAGAACTAAGCAGAAAAACGATATGAAACTGAACTTTCTTTACATATTGCCATTTCTAACACTTGCCGTATGTCCATGCCGAGGACAAGAGTGCAAGGGTGTATCCATAGCCAACAGCAGCATAAAGGTGGAGAATGTAAGGGTGAGCCATACCGACAAGCAGATTACGTTGTCTATGACTCTGAACCTCGACAGTCTGCGGATGCCTACTAACAACCAGTTTGTTCTTTCTCCATCCATAACAACTGCCGATGGCGATGTGGCTATGCCTAAGATTGTGGTTAACGGCAACCGACAGCACATTATGCAGCAGCGCAACCGCCACAACAATTATGGTGCTGATGCCTACATCGTGAAACGCACCAACGGCAAACCGCAGCAGATAGCCTATCTGCGCTCTGTTACCTACGACAAGAAGTTTGTTGACTATAAGGTGCGTATTAACGAGGACCTTTGCGGATGTGGCGACAACCTTGCCAACACGCAATACGAACTGATGGAATATCGCCGACCAACAGCCAAGTTTGTAAGACCTGAGGTGGTGGCAGAGAAGATACGCGAGCTGGACAAGCGTGCCTACATCGACTTCCCCGTAAACCGCACCGAGCTTAACCCACTATATAGGCGCAACCCGGAGCAGCTTGACAGTATAGTTAAGACTATCAATACGCTTAAGGAAGACAAGAACCTTACGGTGTTGGCTGTCAATATACATGGCTTTGCATCGCCTGAGGGACGATTCGAGAGCAACGACCGCCTCGCCAAGGGACGTGCGCAGACGCTTATGGAATATGTACAGCGTATGGTAAGGATCGACGAGGACTTGTTCTCGGTATCGCATACTGCAGAAGATTGGGACGGTCTGCGCAAGTTTATTGCCGAAAGCAACATGGAACACAAACAGCAGATACTTGATATTGCAAACGATACTTCTATTAAGGAGGACGAGCGTGAGGCTAAGATTAAGACTGCATTTGCAGACGAGTACAAGTTCCTGCTGGCTGCATGCTATCCTGCCCTGCGCCACTCCGACTACCATATTAAATATAAGGTGCGCCCATTCAATGTTGAGGAGGCTAAGGCTTTGGTAAAGACCCGACCACAATTGCTCTCGCAAAACGAGATGTATATGGTGGCACAAACCTACGAGCCTGGCTCAAAGGAGTTTAACGAGATAATGGAGATAGCGGTACGTATGTATCCTGACGATCCAACAGCCAACCTTAATGCAGCTTGCACACGTCTTAACGCAGGCGATGCCGTGGGCGCAAAGCCTTATCTTGACAAGGCTGGAAACAGCGAGGAGGCTAAGGCTGCACGAAAAGTATACGAAGAGATTAAATAACATATATATAAACAATAAAAAACTAAGTTTTATGAAGATTTTTAAATTATTCCCTTTGGCATGCGCTGCATTGATGATGAGTGCATGTAGTTCGGATGATGGTAATGGTAGCGAAAACCCAAATATCGCTAGCGAAGCCCAGTATCTGGCTGTGAATATTGTTAATGTGGGTGCTGCACCTACACGTGCTGGTATTGAAGGAAGTTATGAAGATGGTACTACAAATGAAAGCAAAATCAACAAAGTGCGCTTCTACTTCTTTCATTCTGATGATACACCGTACATATTGGCAGGAACAACAGCCAACTGGCTTGAGGTAAATCCTGTTAATTTGAATGATGATGCCACTACAGGTAATGGTATTCAGAAGGTATCTGACGCAATCCTCGTTATTAAGGGTATTGATCCTTCGGCTCCTGCAAAGATGGTTGCTATAGCCAATCCTACAACTGTTACAGAGTTAGATAATAACAAGAAGTCATTGAGCGAATTGCAAGGTCCGATAGTTGGTACAACTTATTACAATGGAGACGGCTCTTCTGCAACAGATTTCGTGATGAGCAACTCTGTATATGCAAGTGAGAACAAAACTGTTTTTGCTAATTCTATCTCTGGTTACGTTAAGACCACTCAGGCAGAAGCTGAGGGTGCTCCTGTAAACGTATATGTTGAGCGTGTTGCTGCTAAAGTAAGAGCTAATCTTTCTACAGACCCTTCAGCAAAATTCGAAGATGGTGCATCTAAATGGGGTGCAGGTAAGAAGGGTATTAAGGTAGGTGAGTGCTTAGGTCACGATATCTATGCTGTTATTGATGGCTGGGGTCTTGCAGACGAAAATACACAGGCTTACATCAACAAGCAGATTACTCCAACTTGGACAAGTACTGATCTTGGTTTTGGCTCATTGCTTTGGACTACAGCCGATTATCATCGCAGTTTCTGGGAGACCTCTGTACCATTTGCAACAGGAGGCAATGCTGTAAAGAACTATAATTTCAATCACTTTACTACAGCATTAGGCAATTATATGTTTACATTGCCTAACACTTCCGACACACATATTCCTACAACTCCTACAAATGCCAAGTATAATGGTAATACACGTACCAAGTTCTTGGTTGCTGCTCATTTGATGTACGAGAATGGTTCAACATGGACCAATGCTGAAGTTTGTACATATAAGGGCATTGACTATCTTGGTGTTGAAAGTCTGAAGAATCTTATTGCTTTTGAGAGTGGATATTATGTATCGGATGCTACATCTACAAGTCCTGCTGGTTATAAGCGAATCACAGGTGCAGACATCAAGTTTGTGAAAAAAGCAGGCATAGACGACTGCTTGGTTGTAGCTGCTCTTAAAGATGAAACTAAGACATATTATAAGAATGATGGTACAGAAGCTACTCCTATATGGAAAACTATTTCTGCTACAGTTGCTAACACCGCCCTTGGTACAGAAACAGCACAAGTTAGAACAAATGGTATGACATACTACTATATGCCAATTTCGCACCTCGGTTCTGATAACACTATAGCTAAGTATGGTATTGTACGCAACCATCTTTATGACATCAATGTAACAGATATGAGCGGATTTGGTAGTCCTGTGAATGATCCTAAAGAAATCATTATCCCAACAGTACCTGTTGAGAACAAATCGTATGTAGCTGCTAAGATCAACGTCCTCCAGTGGCGCGTAGTTTCTCAGAATGTAAGTCTTGACCACAAGTAATCCATCTCCCTCTTACATAGTAGAGGGTGTGTCACGTACACACCCTCTACTATCCCCCCGAATATAATTGAATAGTACACCTACTTATATATACTGCTTATATGAGATACTTTAAGTCTGTCTTGAACATAACAACCATTGCCATGCTCGCTCTGTTGTTGACTTTCGCTGTTTCTTCTTGCTCGATGATGCACGATGATATGAGCGGATGCAAGAAAGAGCTGAGAGTTAGGTTCGCATATGATATGAATATGAAGTTTGCTGATGCCTTTGCCTCGCAGGTGAAGACAGTAACCCTTCATGCCTATAACCGAAATGGCAAACTGGCATTCAAGAAGACCGAGAAGGTGAGCGATATAGCTGCAGCAGGAGGCTATATGACGCTGGATATCGACCCCTGCATTTATACTCTGCAAGTATGGGCAGAGGGCGAAGAACGCCAAACTAACTCGTACATATATAATACTGACGGCGATATAAACAACGACGTCACCAAACTCGACTGTAAGATTAACCGTACAGACAGAGACGTTAAGCACGACCTTACCACGCTATACCACGGACTGCTAAAGGATGTAGACCTGAGTATGGAGGACTATGGGGTAAAGACTGTGGTTGTGCCACTTACCAAGAATACAAATAATGTCAAGGTGGTGATACAGAACGCTATTGGCGTGAAGCTGAACGCTACCGACTTTGACTTCAAGATAGAAGACGACAACGGATGGCTTGCCTACGACAACTCATCAGTTGTGGACGACTCGATTACTTATCATCCTTGGTCGCAATACGATGGAGTGGTGAGCTCGACAAGTGAGGATAATACTCAGGTGTCGGCTGTTGTGGCTGAAATGACAGTTAACAGACTGTTGGCAAGCAAGCACCCACGACTAAAGGTGTACAATAATCTTAACAAAAAAATGGTGTTCAGTATTCCGCTTATCGACTATGCCTTGCTTGTTAAGGGCAACTACAACAAGGCTATGACCGACCAGGAATATCTCGACCGACAAGACGACTACAGCTTCATCTTCTTTGTAGACGACCACCTCGACTGGCTAAGTGCCACAATATACGTAAACTCATGGCGCGTGGTGCTGCAGAATGTAGACATGTAGATTTATAATAAAACAGTACAGTATTAAACATATCCATATAGAATAGTGCGGATGTTAACACGTTTTATTGATAAGTTCATTCCGAGGGTTGCCTTTGTCATCATGCTGTGTATGGTGATGGCAGCTTGCTCCGACAGCGATGATGATGCTGTCGGCACAGAAGACGTGTCGGTAGCATTCACACTTACTGTTGCCGATGCCACGTCTACTCGTGCCGAGAACGACGGATGGGACGACTATTCACCAGCGCAAGATGGTATACTGAACGAGAACATGGTGAATACCGACGATATTATTATTGCCATTTACGACGATAAAGGCAATAAGGTGGACATCGTAGAGGACTTGCGTGTGACAAAGATTAGCGACGCAAGTGGTACTGGCACTATGTATGCCATTACGGGTGTATGGCGAAACGCTAAGCCTAACGTAGAGAGGGCCAAGAGATTGATGGTGATGGCAAACTGCAATACCTCTGTATGGGAAGACCCGTCGACGTTGACTTACGACCTATTGCCTGAAGAAAGAAAATATATACCTATGTGGGGTGTGGTTAAGATTCCTGCCGCATTGACGTTGGGCAAACAAAACAAATTGCATAATATACGGATGCTTAGAGCTATGGCTAAGGTGAGCGTGAAACTGCGTGATGATATGACAGATTATGGCTACGCTATAGGCAGCATGACCGTGAACAACTACAACACCAAGGGATATTGCGTGCCAAAGACATTCAACGAGGTGGATAACACTTCAGATGTGCGCTTCGCAAATTCGCTGAATGTTTTGGATAGCCATGCCGACAAAATAGAATTACCGACCACGGCTCCGCTATACTTGCCTGAGTACGACAATTCGGGTACTAATCCTACTACAATAACCGTTAAGCTCAACCGCAATGGAAAATTGGAGGGTACGTATACTTTGTATTTTCGCAACTACGACTCGGATGGCAAGCCTACAGGTCCTACCTATCCTATACAGCGCAACCACTACTATCAGTACTTGATATATAAGGAGACAGGAAAGATTATCGTTACGTTGCACGTTAGGAAGTGGAACCGACGCATATATCCCGAGAACGACGGAATAATAATGTAAAAATCTGAAGTTTCGCATGTGGTTCAAGTACGGGCTGAAGGCCCAAAAGCTCTTAGCCCAGGGCATCGCCCTGGGTATAATGGCAATCGGCAAGGCGCCCTGTAAGGGCAAAAGCTTTAAAATTCATCAAACTCAACTTTCGCAAATAGGGAAGTTTAAGAAGTTAAAGCCATATGCTTTACAGCTAAATATACAAACAATAAGGCTGTTGTCTTAACTCCTTAACTCCCTTAACTCCTTAACTCCTGAACATCTCCCTTACCCCCCCCAAAAAAAATAAACAAAAACCATTAATAAATATGCAAATCAGACTATACGAAAAAGCAGAGCTTGCCATGCTCTACTTCCCCCATTCGACCCCCAAGGTCGCAGTCAACCGACTCTCACGTTGGATTAAGAACATACCCGAACTCTACGTCGCACTGCAACGATGCAACGTAGGGAAGAACTCTCATTTCTACAGCCGACAGCAAGTAGATCTCATCTTTCAGTACCTTGATGAACCCTGAAGCATGCTGTAGCAGCTCATGCTGCTACAGCTCTTTGCAAAGAACTGTCCGAAACTACTCCCGTCCTTCTTCCCTTGCCATAATGATGGATTTTTTCGAAAACCCACCAGTCCTCCCTTACCCTTAAGGGAGGGTCCACCTCTCATCTCGGTCTTCTCCCCTCAGGGGAGAAGAGGAAACCGCTCCTACTCGTCGCTCGTAACCATTTCATTCTATGGTTGGCGGACCATCAGAGGTCTCGCCAGCAGCAGAGCTGCGGTTTTTTGTGCGGGGATAAACCCGCTTTCACTCAAGGACTTGCTTAGGGGCAGCCTGGTAGATGCTTAGGGACTGCTTGATGATGCTGCGACAACACAAAACCTCCTGAAATTCTCCCCATTTGCAAAAGTGGAGTAAAAAATGCAGAGATTCTTTGCTTTTCAGAAAAGAAATCGTATTTTTGCAGCAATAAAAAAGATTTTATTATGGATGTAACAATACAATCGGTCAATTTACAACTTCCGAGTTCAGACATTCAGTTTTTGAAGGAATTGGCTAACAGGATGGGATGGAAAACCAATACTGTAAACTCAGAAACTTCCAAGACAGAGTTGGACAAGGCCATTCTTGATGTTAAGAAGGGAAACGTGAAAAACTTCGATACATTAGAGGAAATGATGAACTATTTAGATGCTTAAAAATGTATAAGTTACAACTCTCTGGAAGATTTAAGAAATTGTACAAGAAGTGTATCAAACGAGGATATGACAAGTCTTTGTTTGAGGAAGTTGTGACTATTTTAATGAAAGGAGAACAATTACCTGCAAAATACAAAAATCACCCTTTGCATGGCAATTATGAAGGTTGAATAGCATTTATGAATTTGGCAAAGCTGCATAAGTAATTCACTCAAGTTTCATATGTTCAGAAGTTAAGGGAGTTAAGGGAGATGTTCAGGAGCTCAGACAACAGCCTTATTGTTTGAGTTCCCCTGCTGCAAGAATTCTAAATGCACAGCATCATCAAGCAGCCCGTAAGCGATTTGTATCCATGCGGTCGCATACCGCAAACCGCAGCTCCGCTGCTGGCGAAGACCTCTGATGGTCCGCCAACCTTATAGCGAAGCGGTTTGAGCACCGAGTAGGGCGGTTGGCACATCCCCTGTCCCCTGAGGGGAAAGGGGCTTGGGGAAAGCGGTGGAGCCCTCTTTAATGGTAAAGAGGGACGGGGTGATTTTAGAAAAGAATTCATTAATACTAAGGAAATCAGGTGGTTTTTTGAAAGCCCCTTTACAATCAATTGCGAAATGATGCAATCAAAAAGCATCATTTCGCATCATTTGGCACCATTTCTCATGACATGTTTTATTTGGCATCATTGCCAAATAAAATCATCGTATCTTTGCATTGTCATTCAGAGAGAATGAACTTAGTGCACTCAAGTAATACATTAACCAAAATCTAAAAGAACTATGATTCTCTACAAGTTAGTAAAAAACAACAACAAAAAGTTTCCAGGAACGTACGGCAAGTACTATGCCCGTCCTGCAGTCACCGCAACCATCAGCATCGACCAACTCGCCGAGCACATGTCGAGCCACAACACACCCTTCTCGGCAGGAGCCGTACGCGGCATCCTCACCGACATGGTGAAGTGCGTCAAGGAACTCGTCCTCAGCGGCTACTCCGTGAAGATCGACGACCTCGCCATTTTCTCCATTGGCATCCGACCCAAGAAGGGAGCCGACACGAAGGAATCCTTCACCGTGGCAAAGAACATAGAGGGCGTCAAGCTCCGTGCCCGTGCCACAGGCAAGCTCACCAACAGCCGTCTTGACCTCGACGCCACCCTCAAGGATGCAGCCGACATCCTCGTCACCTCTTCCACCACGAAGCCAGGCGGCACCACAGGCGGAGGCACCACTACCCCTTCCGGTGGCTCAGGCAGCAACCCATCTGGCGGCACAGGCAGCAACCCTTCAGGAGGTACAGGAAGCAACCCTTCCGGTGGCGAGAATGCCGGCGGAGATGGAGAGTAATGTCTTAACTCCTTAACTCCCTTAACTCCTTAACTCCTCCAAAAAAAAACATTAACCATTAAAAAAATTAAACCATTATGAAAAAAGAAACATTAAAAAACATCATCAACTTCGTCATCACCGTTCTCACCGCCATTGCCGGCGCCTTCTGCGTCACCAGCTGCGGCAGAATGTAGACGAACCACCCCATCGTTTGTTAACCCAAAAAATCTAACGACTATGAAAAATCACCGTAACATCTCTCTCATCGTGCTGCATTGCAGCGCGACGAGAGTCACCCAAAGTTTCACCATCGAGCAGCTCGAAGCCTGCCATAAAGCCCGTGGCTATAGCAGCGTCGGCTATCACTACTACATCACCCGCGACGGCACCCTCTACCCCTGCCGACCCGAGAACGAAGTAGGCGCCCACGCCCTCCACTTCAACAAGAACAGCATAGGCATCTGCTACGAAGGCGGACTCGATGCCAAGGGTCGTCCTGCCGACACCCGCACCGAAGCACAGAAGATTACTATGGAAGAATTGCTCCGCAGCCTCTGCGTCGACTTCCCCGATGCCGAGATTCTCGGTCACTGCGACCTCCCCGGCGTCCGCAAGGCCTGTCCCTGTTTCGACACCCGCAAATGGCTCAAGGAAATCCATTTCCACATCTGAAACTCCTTAACTCCCTTAACTTCCTTACATTTTTTCTTTTATCATGCCTCCCGCTCGTGAGAGTCGGAGGCTTTTTTTATCAAAATTAAGCCAATCTTTTTGCATATATCGCATGAAAACATTATCTTTGCAGAAGATAAGCTGCACTCGGCAATTTGAAAGTAAATCTTTCATTGCGCTCATTTGCATTATCTTTGCAAAAGATAAGCATATTAATCAAGGAGAACCAAACATGACAGACATCAGCAACAGAAAGCTGCCGACAGGCATTCAATCGTTCAAAGAAATCAGAGAAGAAGGTTATCTTTATGTAGACAAGAGCGACCTCATCTGGCATTTGGCGAATCATGGCAAAAAGTACAACTACCTGAGCCGTCCCCGCCGTTTCGGCAAGTCAATTCTTATCAACACACTACAGATGTACTTCGAAGGGAGAAAAGAACTCTTCGAGGGACTGAAAATCATGCAGTTAGAGAAAGAATGGAAACAATATCTTGTCATCCGTCTCGATATGAGTCTGGCAGGAGCCGAACCGAAAAGAGTGTGGAGTTATCTTGACAATGTTTTTCACAACCTTGAATCGGAATATAACATTGCTGTGCGGCAGGATAGCTCTCTTGCCGTAAGATTCCAAAACATCATTGAAGGGGGATACAACAAAACCGGCAACAAGGTAGTCATTCTCATCGACGAATACGATTCACCGCTGCAACATTCATGGAAGACAGAACATCACAAAGCCTGCACCGAAGTCTATCGCGATGTCTTTGCAGTATTGAAGGCCTGCGACGAATACGAGAAGTTTGTCTTCATCACGGGCATCACAAAGTTCACGCAGATTTCACTTTTCTCCGTGCTCAACAATTTGACCAACATCAGTTTCCTGCCAGAATATGCAACCATCTGTGGCATCACAGAAGAAGAAATATTAACAAACTTCAAGCCAGAGCTGGAGAAAATGGGCGAAGTCAACAACTGGACACTTCAGGAAACTCACGACAAGTTGAAAGCCTACTATGACGGCTACCATTTCAGCCGCCGCAATATGACAGACATCTACAACCCCTATAGCCTGATTAACGCATTGAGCACACAAGAGGTCAGCAATTACTGGGCAGCATCAGGGGCCACTTCGCTGATACCGAAATTTGTCGACAACATGGAGCTTCGATTGAAGAACTTCGAGAATTGCCGTATCATGCGAAACACCTTAGAGACATCCGATGTCAGTGCAGGAGGTGCCGAGCTGTTCCTTTACCAGTCAGGCTACCTCACCATCAAGAAATACGACGAGTTTGGCTATACACTTGGCTTCCCCAACGAAGAGGTGAAACAAGCCCTTTACGACCAGGTTCTCCCATCCCTCGCCCTCCGTTCAGAGAGCGACCTCCAATCGCTCCAAGCCAACCTGTACGCCCAATTAGGGACAGGCGAGACAAACGAGGCAATGAAGACCCTGAAGGCCTTGATAGCCGACGTGCCGTACAGCAATAAGAAACTCGCCTCCATGGACATGGAAGAGCGTTATCGTCTCATTATCAGTACCATCCTCAATGCTATTGGACTAAAGGTAGAAGTAGAGAAAATGATTTCCACAGGTAGAATCGACATGACAGTACAGACCTCCCGTTATATCTACGTAATAGAATTGAAATTGCGAAACAACGGAGGCAAGTCTGCTGCCACTCATCAAATTTTCGACCGCCAGTATCTGGAACCTTTCCTTGCAGACAGCCGTCAGGTCATAGGATTAGGCCTTGAGCTCGACGATAAAGGCAAAGGCCTCATAGATTGGCAAGAAGTCCAGCAGTAATTCCTGCATCAACAAGCACCCATCAGCAGCAATCAAGCTTCGAGCAAGCAAGTATCAAGCAAACTGGAATGAGCACCCAGCCAGCACCGAGCAAACTGTAAGCAAGCACCCGGCCAGCAACCAGCCTTTCAGCATCGAGCAAGCAGTAAACTCAGCAAGGCGGTCGCATACCGCAAAATGCAGCTCCGCTGCTGGCGAAGACCTCTGATGGTCCGCCAACCTTATAGCGAAGCGGTTTGAGCACCGAGTAGGGCGGTTGGCACATCCCCTGTCCCCTGAGGGGAAAGGGGCTTGGGGAAAGCGGTGGAGCCCTCTTTAATGGTAAAGAGGGACGGGGTGATTTTAGAAAAAATCCCTCATTAAGGGTAAGGGAGGACTGGTGGGTTTTCGAAAAACCTCTTATTATGGCTAAAAAAGGACAGGTTGATTTTCTAAATAAAATCCCCCTCTTTTAAGAAAAAATATTATTTTGTCATAGCCAAAAACTATGACAAAATAACATTAGAATAATAAAACATTCTCTTCCGCAGCCATACCCAAGTCCTCCCTTTCCGGCAGCCTGTATCTCAGGTCCCTGTCCTGGATGAAGATATGGTTGAGCGTGTACTCCAGCGACTCGAGTGTCTTCTCTCTCCTCTCCCCTTTCAGTTCACACTCCCAGACGGTGATGCAGTGCCACCTCATCCTTGCCAGCTGTTTCTGTTCCTCCCGGTCTCTCTCCTTGTTGCGTGAGATTTTCCTCTCCCAGAACTCCGTATTCGTCTTCGGCATCCTGAAGTATTTGCACCCCTCATGACCATGCCAGAAGCATCCGTTCACGAAGATGCACGTATGGTATTTGCGCAATACGATGTCTGGGTGTCCAGGCAGCCTCGGATTATTCACCCTGTACCTGAACCCCCTGCTCCACAAGTATTTCCGCACCACCATCTCCGGCTTCGTATCCTTGCTCCTAACGGCCGCCATATTCTTGTGCCGCTGCTCTATGGTCAAATGGTCTGACATTGGATATAAATCTTATTACAAAATTATGTTCTATATTCCTTCAGTATTTCTGCTGTTGTAAACAGAGGTTCTTCAGGAACATAACACTTTAACTTCGTCAGATGGGAAGTCTTGTAATTTAAATATTTGCGCTGCAAAGATACACTTTTTCGAGGATAAAAACAAGAGAACAACACACTTTTTCCGAGGATAACAAATGTTAAATCATGCACTTTTTCGATGATAAGAAGGAAAAATCATCCTCCAAAAACCTTAATGACACTTAATGACACATGAATCAACAGGAAATGCATTTTTGAATATAAATATACCAAACTTTTTTTCCATTTTTCTTTCTTATTTCATGATATTTTCTTATTTTTGCATCAAAACAAAAATAAGAAATATGACACAAGAAGAACAATATAAAAGTTTTATCAAGTATTGCACAAAAGCTGGCAAAAGTATTAGCAACTATAGCGATTTTAAGCGTATAAATGAGACTATTGCCAAAATTAAAGGAGTTGAAAAATATGATATCTACTCTTGCGTACATACAAAAGAGTTGCAAGATATGATAGACATACTTTATGAAAATGAGGAATTCAAAGCATATAATACAAAAGGCGGTAATCAATATTCTAACGCCTTAGAAACATACTTAAAATTCCTTCATGCTAAAGAGATTTTTGCAGAAGAAACAAAGCCAAAGTATTCTCCAATTCTTTCTTTACAACAGATTTATTATGGTGCTCCCGGCACTGGTAAATCAAAGGCTATCAAGGATTTGACTTTCGGAGAAAGTGTGATTCGCACTACATTCCATCCCGATTCAGACTACGCCTCTTTTGTTGGAACTTACAAACCTATTACAGAAGAAGTGGTACTCCGAGATTGCTATGGCAAAAAGGTCATTGATGACGAAACAAAGGAAGTCGTAAAGGAAGAAAGAATTGCCTATAAGTTCATTCCTCAGGCTTTTCTTGAAGCCTATGTTGAAGCGTGGAAGATACTTGGATCCGGCAAAAAGCAATATCTTATTATCGAGGAAATAAACAGAGGTAATTGCGCCCAGATCTTTGGTGACCTGTTCCAATTGCTTGATCGCAACGAATATGGTTTTTCAGATTATCCTATCGTTGCAGATAAGGATATGCAGAAGTATCTCGAAAAGGAATTTGCGGGATGGGAGATTACGAATA
>OLSX01003246.1_pt1 | contig 13388 bp, 13 predicted proteins | sample 1673141 | NCBI WGS metagenome assembly OLSX01 (sample SAMEA3136759, study PRJEB25190) | human gut metagenome | biome: human gut; feature: human-associated habitat; material: faeces | place: Austria | collected 2013
AGGCCGCATACATCACCAAGGCCACCGCGCAGCTCATGCGCGACTTCGGCTCCACACCAGCGCCGATCAACTCGTGGATCATGGGCATGCATCTGGAATCCCTCGGAGTACGTATGGAACGCCACTGTGCCAACGCCCTGGCCGTGGCCAAGTGGCTTGAATCCGATCCACGCGTCAGCTGGGTGAGCTTCCCCGGTCTGGAATCGGACAAGTATCACACACTGGCCGAAAAGTACATGCCGAACGGAACCTGCGGCGTGATTTCCTTCGGCGTGCCGGGCGGCCGCGAGAAAGTATCCGCGTTCCTCGACCACCTGAAGATGGTGTCCATCGCAACCCATGTGGCCGACGCCCGCAGCTGCACGCTGTATCCGGCCGGCACCACGCATCGCCAACTCACCGAGGAGCAGCTCGAGGAAGCCGGCGTAGGCATCGATCTGGTGCGACTGAGCTGCGGCATCGAGAACGCCGACGATATTATCGCCGATCTCGATCAGGCGCTGGCCGCCGTACAGGAGTAATAGAGCGCCAGCACAGAGGCCCGCTCGTGGGGCACAGCCTTCCCGCACAAGGTGCTCCTGCCCAGTCCAAACGCCATTACGGCTGTTTGTGGCAGAAATACCGCCCTCCAAATAGCTAGGTGTCTTATTGGTGGCATCACAATACGAATATGCCGGGTATCTTCCTTGACATTCCAAGGAAGATACCCGGCATACCGACTTTTCGACGCCACACATCAGGCACTTAGCAAAATCCAATTCGCCAAATCTGCCACACATAAGCGAACAAGCTCACACAGAACGCCAAAGCAACCGCAGAACACTGGCAAACTCCATGGCACACAGATACCTGCCGCCAGCCCCCCCATGGCAGTGACTGTTCAAAACAGCACAGGAACAAGCTTCGACGAAACCCTGGCAAACCCTGACAGCTACGGCAAAACGTTATTGGAAAACATCACGCAGGGGCAGCCGCAGCCGCCGTTCACCCCCGATCGCCCTACTACTTCCGGTACGTCCACCGACCTGCAAGCATGGTGGCCTGCACATGCCGTGGCATTGCGCGCATCTCCTCTGGGGTTCCCACCGTCGAGGGGTCTCGATCCAAGAGCACCAGGTCGGCAGCGTCGCCTGCTTTGAGCCGTTCGCGCCCGACCTGCGTGGATGAGGCCAACGCCGTGCCGAAATCAAGGCACTGTTCCGGCTGGAACGGCTCACGATTCGAGTTTTCGGTGCCGAACACCGCCGCGGAAATGGCCATCCACGGGTCGAGCGGTGCCACCGGCGCATCGGATCCCATGAGCAGGCGTGCCCCGGCATCATGCAACGCCCTGAACGCATAGGGGATGCCGGCCGGATGCCCCCAGAAACGGGTGATGACGTCCCGGTCGTCCATGGCATGCTGCGGCTGGATGCTCGCGGCAAGCCCCAGCTTGGCGAATCGAGGAATATCAACGGGTTTGAGCATCTGAGCATGTTCGATGGAGCCACGCGCGCCGGCGCGTTCGGCGCAATCCAGCACAATGGTGTTCGCCTCGTCGCCGATGGCGTGGCAGGCGATGTCGAAACCATGCTTCGCGGCCACGAACATATAGGACTCGATCTGTTCGGGCGTGTAGCTCATCGTGCCGAAAGTCTCGGGTTCGATGCCGGAATACGGCGTCGAACAATAGGCGGAACGAGTGTTGAGCGAACCGTCAGAGATGAGTTTCATCGCGCCTACATGTCCGAGCCCGTTACTGCCGGGCAGCTCGTCGCCGGTATGCCAGCCATCGTCGATGGCCTGATGCAGCCGTTCCGGGTACACGCCCGCCTGAACCCGCAAACCGTTGATGCCGTTAGCGAATCGACCGATCCATGTATTGATGTTTTCGGCCATTTCGTAATCCCGAATGCCGACGACGCCTTTGCTTGCGGCGTCGTGTTCGGCTTCACGCAACAGACGATCCAGTTCCTCGGCCGCACCCGGCGCATCATCAAGACGGCAGTACGCGTCGAACCATTCCAATTCACCTACCAGACCGGATTCGCCGACCTGCACGCCAAGCTTGCGCGCCGCCGCCGAATTCACCCAACCGCAATGCATATCCGCGCTGGACAACGCCACGGGCTGATCGCCCGCAACCGCATCGATGGCGGCAAGCGTGGGCTGTTCGTCATCGGCCCACAACGAATGACGGAACCGCATGCCCACCACATACCGGTTCGGATCCAAACGCCCTTCGGATCGCAGCTGCGACACATGGCCGCGTAGCATATCCATCGCCTCATGCGCGCTGCGAGCCTCGATAAGATCCAGCCGCCCCAGCGTGTAGGACCACTGTGTGAAATGCGTGTGACAATCCCACAGGCCGGGGATGATCCACATCCCCTCGGCATCGAACGCGTCGAGATCTTGATTCCGACCCGCCGCACCAGGAGCGATGGCGGTGATGCCCCCATTGCGTATCACCATGTCAACGGGCTCATTGAAGCCAGATGCCCTTACATTTCTGATGCATAGCGATTCATTCACAGCTGCTTGGATCCTTCCTCGGTTCTCTTTCGGCAGCCATAATATGCCGCGGATGCAGGCATGGTGTGCGATTTTCTCAAGTACGGAACGTATTGCACCGCTTTCCAGCGCATGCAGATATGTGGCGCACTCAGATACATAGTGTATTCAAAATACGCGGCCACACTCAGATGGTTGGCGTACGCCTCGTGCGCTCATCATCGCAAATTCCGGGTTATCCACATATCCATATTTTTGCGGAGCCTTGCAGCACCTCACATGAGACTACCGATACGCTCGCCGGCATGACCGATGGAGCACAATATTCGCAAACGCTGCATGAGCGAAGCGTCCTGACCGCCAACATGTGTCTTGAAGCGCAGCAGCGCACAACACGGCCACTGGTATTCGCACTCACCACCGCCTTGGACCTTCTCGGCATTGAAAGACCCGACGAAAAGACGATCACGCTGACGAATGCGGGGAAGCTGCACGTTCACGTGACGGCATCCGATCTTGGAGATGAGGAAAAGGAACGAATGCTTGCGCTTCGAGTCGCCCCGAAGATCGGGCAACACTTGAGCCAGCGAGTCGGCATCCACGAGCGCCTATACCCGTCAATGGCATTGGGTTTCGGAACGTTGATTGCGGGACGGGTTATGGGACGCTTCCCGCCGGAGCGTCGGGGACCGTCTCCCCTGGTCCGGACTCCGTTCCGGAAACCTCCGTTTGCGAAATACCCCGCCGGGCCGGGCACCGGCTCCACCCGCCTGAGCGTATGCGGCATCCGCCTCAGGATCGAACAGGCCGACTGACCAAGCCGGCCTGTTTGCATAAGACTCCCATAAGACTCCCATATGAATCCCATATGGGACCCATATACGTTCACATATGTTCCTTTCCGGACGGGGAGACGGCAGGGGACGCCGCGGACTACCGGCTCGTCGTGCCGCCGTCCTTGTCGTCCTCCTCCAGGAAATCCTTCCACACCGCACCTGCGGGCAGTCCGTCGTTGTCCTCCGGAATTGTGATCGGCCCCCACTTATAGGCATCAGCGCCACGGAATTTCTCGTTGAACTTGCATTTTTCGAATACGAACGAAGGTTGATCTTGAATTTCTGAGAAGTCCGCGCCGCCGCGGAATTCTGCCACGAAGAAGTTCGCGCCGCGTGTGAAGCATGCCCCGGCGAAGCGCGCCCCGGCGAAGCGCGCCACGGCGAAGCGCGCCCCACGGAAGTTCGCCCCGCTTGTGAAGCACGCCCCGCCGAAGCGCGCCACGCCTGTGAAGCGCACCCCACGGAAGTTCGCGTCGCCTGTGAAGCACGCCCCGCCGAAGCCCGCCCCGGCGAAGCGCGCCCCACGGAAGTACGCGCCGCCTGCGAAGCGCGCCCCACGGAAGTACGCGCCGCCTGTGAAGCACGCCCCGGCGAAGTACGCCCCGGCGAAGTACGCCCCGCCGAAGTCCGCGCCGCCTGTGAAACGCGCCCATCTGAAGTCCGCGTCGCGTTTGAATTTGGTTCCGCGAAAGTTCGCGTCGCGTTCGAAAGTGGAAGACGTGAGGTCCACGGCTTCGTGGAATGTGGCTCCATGGAGATCGAACGTGCAAGCGCACCACAGCTGGTCATCATCCACCGTTTGCACGATGGTTTCCCCGGTTTCGTCGTCTTTCCGTTCCTTGCGCAGTCGGTCGCGCATGACGGAGAGGATGGTGGATTCCACGGCCTCGTCCGATGCTACGGATTCGACGAGATGGCCGGAGGCGTCCCAGACGGGCTGCCTCGACCTGTCAGGCGCATATGACGACCTGTCGGATCGCAGATAGCCGCACAGGATATCCACCACACGCTGACGATATCCACCCTTGTATCTGTCCGCGATGTCCGTCAGCGCGTAGACGCCCGCGATGCGCGTGGAGGCCTTGTCGGAGCCCAATTGGTTGATGGCATCCTGCACCTTCGTGTCGACGAGACGGTCCTTCTCGCGTTTTTCCGCGCGTCCGGCCTGCTGCCGTTCCTGGTACTTGATCACCAGGTAGGCCACCGCGCCCACGCCGCCGACAAGGGTCAGGGCGATCTTGACGATGTTTTCCGCATGCTTCCTGGGATCCAGTTTCAGCTGCCAGAACGGCACGCGTCCCAGCCACCACATGGCGAGAAGAAACGCGATGATGCCGAGAACAGCCCATATGGCAATCGCGGCGAACAGTGGAAGCCCGCCCATCCATTCCTTACACCATCGCCCTGCCGCCTTGCGCTTTTGCGACAGCTTCTCCCCCCATTGCGGCAACACCGTCGACAGCCACGGCAACAACCCCACTAATAACAGCAGGAATCCCAGCAATAGCCGCACCCATTGCGGTTTTTCCCGGGATGGTTGCGCCATGCCGTCCGACGGTTCTCCTGGCTCCTCCGTCATGCTTCCTCCTCTTGAACCTTCCCTCCGGATGATTCCATGGTATCCGGCAATCGGCCCGGAATCCGAAAACGCCCGTGGACGCAAGCCGCGGCAACCGGTGCGGAACACAAGCGGCTCATTCCCCGGAGCCCGCGCAGCCGGCCGGAACCCTTCGGACCACGAATCCCTCCATATGCCGCCATGCGTCCGTCACGTGTCCCGGCAGGCGTCGCGCATGGCTCCGGAATGACGCTTACCGATGTCTATTTAGAGGTGCAACACCCCTGTTGGTCCTGCAATTCCAGCAGTTCGTCGGCGAATGCCGACGCGGGTATGCTGGGACGTACCCAAGCAAGGCGGCGGATTATGGACAATGACGACTACACGGCCAAAATGACCGAGCTCATCCGGCTCATGCGCGCCATCGGCAACGACACCCAGCAGTGCGAGGTCAAGGAATGCGCCCATAAGATCAGCACCACCATCACCGACACCCTTTCGGCGTTCTCCAATGGCAACGGCGGCTATATCATTCTCGGCCTGAGCGAGAAGAACGGGTTCACCCCCGTGGATGGCTTCAACGCACGTTCCATGCAGGAAGCGCTCAGCCAGGCCTGCGAAAAGCTCACTCCCGTGGTGCGCCCGGTGATTGTGACGTGCCCGTTCGAGGGCGCCAATCTGGTATTCGCGGTGATCGACGAGATGCTTCCCCGCGAAAAGCCGTGCTATTTCACGGCCGCCGGCCCCTACAACGGCTCGTATATCCGAACCGGGGACGGCGATCGGCGCATGACCGCCTACGAGGTGGACCGACTGTTGGAGGAGCAACGCCAGCCTGAGCATGATATCGCAGTGGTCGAAGGCGCCACGGCCACGGATCTCTCCCCCGCCTTGGTGCAGGCGCTGCTTGTCAACGAGCGGGCACGACACGGGCACGTGTTCGAAGGGATGAGCGACGAAGAGATGCTGCTGAATCTGCGCGCAGTCGGCCGCCTCTGCTCCGATACAGCCAGCGGGAGCGAAACCGACGATACCGTGATTCGCCCTACGCTGGCCGGCCTGCTGGCGCTTGGCCGATACCCGCAGAAGTTCTACCCGCGTCTGACCATATCGGCCGCCATGTTCCCCGGCATATCACGCGATGAGGTGTTCTCCACCGGCCGTGAGCTGGTGCGCGCCGCGGTGTTCGTAGGGCCGATTCCCACCATGGTCTGCGATGCGGTCGAAACGCTGATGGACTGGAGTCGCAGCGCTTCGCCCGCCTTCGACCCGGCACGCCCACCATATCCGCAGGCGGTGCTGCGCGAGGCGATCTCCAATGCCCTTATCCACCGTGATTATTCGCCCGATGCCGTGGGCACGCCCGTGCATGTCGACATGTTCGCCGACCGCATCGAAATCACCAATCCCGGCGGCTTGTTCGGCGCAGTGACCAAACGCACACTCAAGCAGCCGGCTTCCGGTTCCACACGCAACCCGTTCCTGTTCTCGCTGCTGCGTTCCGTCCCCTACCCAAGCGATGGCATGGTGTTGCAGGACAACGGTACCGGGTATCGTCGCATCGAGGCCCTGCTGCGCAATGAGCAACGCCCGCCTGCGCGAATCGATAATTCAATCGACTCGTTCCGCGTCACGGTTCCGGCGCTCTCGTCGAATTCGCCGGGGTCATCAGGCATGCCGGGCTCGTCGAGGCTGTCGGCTTAGCTCGTATTCAGCGAAAGGAGCCGACCATGCAACGCCCTATTACGACATCAATCCCGTTACTCAGCCAGCCGTCCGAGGAAGCGCACAACACCGAGGCCGATCTTGCCGTGGCACAGGATCTGAAGGATACGCTCGACGCGCACCGCAACGGCTGTGTGGGCATGGCCGCGAACATGATCGGCGAGCACAAACGCATCATCGCGTTTGTGGACGAGGAGCTGGGCGGTCGCATCACGCTCATGTTCAATCCGCGCATCACCGCGCAGGATGGCGCCTATGACACCGCCGAAGGATGCCTGTCACTTAACGGCGAGCGCCGCACGCTGCGCTATCAGCGTATCGAAGTGGATTACATGGATCGCCGCTGGCGCGAACGGTATGCCACGTTCACTGGTTTCACCGCGCAGATTATCCAGCATGAGATCGATCACTGCGACGGCGTGATCATCTGAGGCACAACGTGCAGTGCCTCGGCAAGATGTACTGTGGCAAAGATCGTTTCCTGTAACTTAGGCAGTGGCCGAAGTGTCGATGCGCGTGAAATACTCAGTGTCCGACTCGTGATCGATACGGGCGCCGAGATGACGCTGCACCGCCAACGAGGCGGGATTGTTCTTATGCACGGACAGGTACGCCTCCGTGATGTCGAACTCGTCACGCGCCTTGATAAGCAATAGCCTTAATCCCTCGGTGGCATATCCGCGCCCACGCCATTCGGGAGCGATTCCGTATCCGATATGACCCGCGCCTTCCATCAATGCATCGTTGAGCTCATGACACAAGTTGACGATGCCGACATATTCGCCTTGATCGTTCACAAGGATGTATTTGGTGGCCGGCACCCAACCGGGCTTGAGTCCGATGCCTGCGGCCTCGTTTTCAAGATCGTGCACATATTCCCCGAAAGCGGCCTTGTCCATGCCGGACGCCGGATTCTCGAATCCGTTTTCATCCGCGGGGAACTTATCGAACAGTGCATAAGTCCGTTCTGGTTCCCCCCGACCACACCTCGATCAAACGCATGGCAGGAGCGTAGCGGCTTCTGCTGACAACGATTGTTTTACGATGAGTTCGTCATGCATTCAAAAAACCAAGGCCAAACTAACGCCGACGCTATTGGTCTGTAACGATGCAACGAACGTTCATCCGCCCGTCATTTCATTCCACAAAACCATTGTCCGGACGAAGCGTCTGAAAGACGAGATGCCTGAACCGCACAGGATATAAGCGCCCCTTGGAATCAGCGCAGAGATTCGTATACGTCCGGATCCACCGGCTCAAGCCACTCGTTGTCGATTGGCTTGCCGCTGCCGTCAGGTATCATGAACGCCAGATGGCTGAATGATTCGCTCGGAGCCGCGCCATGCCAGTGTTTGGTATCCGGTGGAATGCGTAACAGCCTGCCCGGCCTTCAGCTCCTTTGGCGCTTCATTTTCGAGTTGATAGTAACCACGGCCTCCAACGGCAATGAGAATTTGCGATCCGTGATGATGGATATGCCAGTGATTACGGCATCCTGGTTCGAAGGTCACATTGTGAATCGAGATCTCCGACGATCCGAGCACCGATGCTAGGTAGCTCTGCCCGTCGAAGTATTGCGCGAACCCGTCGTTGGGTTCTCCAAGTGGAAACGGGCTGGGATTGCTGATTGTCATAATATTCTCCTTTTTTACGATTGGTCCAACGACTCACGAATCAGACAGATTCCCGAACCGCATCCAGCATCCGCCGACAGCGGCGGAACGCCGCAGCAAATATCATGGACCTCGCATCGTGGCCGACGATTTCAATCTTGATTTTCCAAATGATTAGCGATTGAAGAGCCAGCCCATGATATCCGAATCGTTGGCAAAAAGATGACCGCCCCGACCATGCTGATTGCTAATGTCTTGCGAGCTGAAGTATGAGTCGGGTCTGACATCGAGTACAAGGATTCGATCAATCTGGGTGTCAGTCAGCCCTTGGTCACGGTACAGGGCATGCAATCGATCATACGTTTCTTGCGATGGTTGAGCCCCGTAATATTCGTCGTGTGCTCCGACCACCAGCCGAACCGGCGTGCGAGCCTTGGCAAGCACCTCGATATCGCCGTCGAATTGCGAAGCGCATTGCAGATAGGCCGAGAACAGCTCGGGACGCATGCCCATCACGCGGGACATCGTCTCACCACCACCGGAATATCCCTCGCCGTACACCTTGTTTCGGTCGATGTTGTATGCGTCAAGCAGATATTCGGTCAATTCGATGGTCTGCTTGGCGCTCGTGTCGCCCCAATCGTCAAGCTGCGGCGCCGCAATGATCATGTTCCTGTTGTAGCCTTGCGCCGCGAATCCGAATTCCTCTGTTCGCAAGCTGATTCCCACTCCTTGAAAATGCAGTCCTTGATAGCCGGGAAGCGTGACGAACAGCGCATAGGGCTTTGTTCCGTCGTACGAATCGGGCACGTACAGGTTGAAATGGATATTGCCTTGCGTGGACGAGCGCAATACGTTGTCGAGCACGAATCCTCTGTATTCGCCGGTTCCTTCACTGAAGGTCCAGCCTGAGGACGCGTCATGGTCGCGCGTCGTGACTTTCCTACCGCTCCCAGATGCCGACAAACCTTTTTCTCGGAAGCCGTGGAGAAACCGGAAAGCACACTGACACCGCATATCATAAGCGCGAGCGCGCAGACGAAACCGGTGATCGCAATCAATATACGTTTCATGACGCTCCTTTGCTGCAGCAATCGCAATATCCACGCTGAAGAAAAAGACAAGGATGAGGGACGGCCTGTTACGCAACACGACATGCAGCGGAACAATCGCTTCAGCGATAGCCATCCCGCATCTTAGCTATTCGGCGGCGCCGTTCCTGGTCTGGCTCAGCCAATCGGTCACGTCCTTCTCGGAAACCGAACCCGAGAATCGATGCCCGGTGAGCCATGTGCCGGTACCGGCCATCTTCTGGAGCGTGGATGCGCTGTCATCGATGCCGGAGCTGGTTGAAGTGCAGAAAGGAATGATCGTCTTGCCCGTGAAATCGTTGGACTTGACGAAGTCGTTCACCGGCCAGGCGGGCGCCATCCACCAAATCGGAAAGCCAAGGTATACGGTGTTGTAGGTATCCCAATCGGGCACCTTCGTATCGGCGAGCTTGACGTCCTGCAGGGATTCATTCTCGTGTTCCCTGATGACGCGGCTATCCGGATCGGTCCAATCAAGGTCATCATCGGTGTATGGCTGCTGCGGGGTGAGCTCGAACGTTGGAGCGTTAAGTTCCTCGGCGATGGCCTCGGCAGCTCTTTTGGTGTTGCCGGATGCCGAGAAATACACCACAACGGCCTTGCCATTCGACGCGGACGACGAGCTCGATGAAGATCCGCCCTTGGCCGACGAAGAGGAATTACTCGTCGAGGAGCCGCCGGCGCCACCGCCGCATGCGGCAAGACCCATCATGCCCAACCCGACGACGCATGCCAGCACTTTTTTGATCAATACGCTTGCACTACGCATCAGTTGTCATTCCTATTCCCTTACCGAATTCAATGCGTTTGCCAGCTTCTTGGCCTCCGCGGCATTGTGGGCCACGCCCTCGTAGGTCATGCCATACATTCCGGCGAAACGCTCGACGGAATATACGCCGGCATCAAGCATCCACTGTTCCGGACCTGCACCTTGGAAGACTAGGAACAGTCTGCCGCCAAGTCGATCTACCTTGGGATTCATGTAGCAGCGTTCCATGAGGGTACGTACCGAGGCGCACAGGTTGTGCCAGTAAACGGGAGAACCGAGCACTACGACGTCGGCCTGTTTGATGCGTTCGATGACCTCATCGAACTGATCGCCGGGCAGCGTCTGTCCAAAGGCGTTAATGCGGTAATCAGTAAGATTCAGGGTTCCGTAATCATGGCCGGCAAGCAGCGTTGCAGCCAGATGCGCGGTGTTGCCGTTGCCATTCGGGCTGCCGTTGACGAAAAGAATGGTCATGATCGTATTCCTTTCCGGAAAAGGGGTATTCACAGGCTGCGATCACTCGCGGCCGGCACGATCCTTGACGTAGCCAACGAAGCGGTCGACTGCATCGGGGGTGTCGTGGCGGAAGAACATGCTGGTCTTGGTGTCAAGACCCGCGATGGTTGCCATCTCATCGTCAGAGAGCTGGAAATCGAAGATGTTCAGGTTTTCCTCCATGCGTTCCTTGTGCGTGGACTTGGGCAGGGCGATGATGTCGCGCTGGGTGAGCCAGCGCAGAATCACCTGCGCGATGGACTTGCCGTGCGCCTCGCCGATCTTGCCCAGAGTGGGATTGGAGAACATGTTCTGCATGCCCTCCCCGAACGGCGCCCATGCTTCCTGCGCCACTCCGCGCTTGACCATGTTCTCGTGGGCCTCAATCTGCTGGTTGATCGGATTGGTCTCGACCTGATTGACCATCGGGGCGATCTCGTTGAAAGCAACCATGTCGGCCAGACGGTCCGGATAGAAGTTGCTCACGCCGATTGCGCGAATCACGCCGTCCCTGTAGAGCTTTTCGAGAGCACGCCATGCACCGTAGGTATCGGAGAACGGCTGGTGCAGCAATATCAGGTCGAGATAGTCGGTACCAAGCTTCTTCAAGGACACATCGACGGACTTCAGCGTATTCTCATAGCCATAATTGCTAATCCAGATCTTGGTGGTGAGGAACAGTTCCTTGCGATCGATGCCGGAGTCCTTGATGCCTTGGCCGACTTCCGCCTCGTTGAAGTACGACTGTGCGGTGTCGATATGGCGGTACCCGGTCTCGATGGCCTCACGCACGCAGCGCGGAGCATCGTCCTTGCTGATCTGGAAGACGCCGTACCCGATCTTCGGGATTTCGACGCCGTTGACGAGCTTCACATATTCCATGTTTTGCCTTCCGTGAATTCGTTGATATGAGATGTCGGCATATATGCCATCCATAGCCCCAAAGATAAAATCCGGTAGCTGCTACCGGTCAAATTGCGACACGCCGATACTATCTACCGGTAAGTACAACCGGAATCATGCCATGATGGACACGAGCAACAACGACGCGGCCAGGCCCAATTTCTCTCCAGCAACGCCACAGAATATCCCGCCGCGTAGCATCTACAAGGAGACCATATATGGCAATCACTGCGATATCACCCCATGCGAGCATGAAGACATATACGATGAAGCAGGCATGCGAATTGACCGGCATGAACTATGAAGCACTGAAGTTCTACTGCAATTCCGGACTCGTGCCGGGAGTTGAGCGAGACCAGAACAACCGCCGCATCTTCGACGAGCGGAGCATCGCGTGGATCAACGGATTGACTTGTCTCAAGCAATGTGGCCTCGGAATCAAGGAGATGCAGCATTACACGCAACTCTGTCTTGAAGGCGAATCGTCAATACCGGAACGCAAGGAGATCCTCGCTATCAAACGGCGCGCGCTCGAGAAAAAACTGTCCGAAGTCCAAGACGCCATCGACTATATCGACCGTAAGCAGACCTTCTACGACGATGTGCTTGCCGGAAAAATCGATTATTATTCCAACCTCATCAACCCTGCAGACAACTGCGAATAGCCATCATCATGACACGTCGAGCCTGCGATTATGCCAGCAATGCCCACGGTCCCGTTCGCCGATTGGACGCGACACCTTGCACGGCGCATCCACGGCAACCACATCGGCGGTAATGTCACGCGCGATAACCAACCCGGTACCGATCATGCTATTGTCTCCGATGGTCACGTCAAGCAGGATGGTCAGATTCCTTAACGTATCAGCATCGGGAACCACATAGGACCATACGATGCCGGAAGATACGTCATACCACATCTAATTCCATAGTGCCAACGGGTGCGGGCCATCAACTCGGCCAAATCGATCGGCCCCTCGCATAACCCCCAGCCTCATCCATAAAGGCAGCTGAAACGGCGCCGCCGCCCATCCTCGTGGAATGAGCTGGACCATCAAGGCAACATTTCAGAATGAATATAGTCACCATATGCGCAATGCCCATACTCTTTGCTTGTGAACTGGTTTTGCGCTCATAACAATTTCGTCAATAGTGCTCTGGACGCAACTGTCCTCGTATCCATAACCGGCCTCGTGAGCGCTCGACTTTATTGCATTGCCCGAATCTCAGTTCGACGTCCCAATGATGTTCATGGTATTGGACTGATATTGCTACCGATTTCCATGACATTGCGTATGCGGATCAGCGCGCAACCGAATCACGTCGCGCTTACGCGGACTCCTGACGAGGCAAAAAGGGACCGATTGACCAATATGCACTAAAAGCACCCCAGGCCCAACTCAATTAAGCATCACCGCACTGTTGCGGCATGACGATGGGATATGGGATAATCCACAAGGTGCTTTTGCGTGGACAGACACCAGGATGACACGGGAAAACAAACGGCGGATGACACAAAACGGGCCGTCCGGGACACCCCGTAGACGGTTGTGTCATTTTAATTTGTGTCATTACGGAGTCCAGGTCCCGCAAAACGTTGGAAAATCAACGTTTCCTAAGTAGTTAGGTATTATATGGCTGAGTTTATTTACCAGATGATCAAGGCTCGCAAGGCCTATGGCGACCGCGTGATCCTCGATGACGTGACCCTGAGCTTCCTGCCGGGCGCGAAGATCGGCGTCGTCGGCCCCAACGGCATGGGTAAGTCCACGCTGCTGAAGATCATGGCCGGACTCGACACCGTCTCCAACGGCGAGGCATCCCTCACCCCGGGCTTTACCGTGGGCATTCTGCAGCAGGAGCCGCCGCTGGACGACACCAAGACCGTGGGCGAGAACATCAAGA
>OLSX01003264.1_pt1 | contig 13309 bp, 6 predicted proteins | sample 1673141 | NCBI WGS metagenome assembly OLSX01 (sample SAMEA3136759, study PRJEB25190) | human gut metagenome | biome: human gut; feature: human-associated habitat; material: faeces | place: Austria | collected 2013
CCGGCGGCGAAACTCTACGAGGCTCTTTGACAAGCTGCACGGCTGCGCGCCCCAAGTAGGGGCGCGCAGCCGTTTGCTATCTTATGCGCGGCGGGCGTCGGATGCCGCGGCGCTCTGCTGCAGCGCGGCCTGCGCCAGCAGCTCCATACCGTCAAATACCTGCGGATAGCGCGCAGCGAGACCGAAGTGCGCGAACGCGGCGCACAGCTGCGCGCTGTCGAGCACGACGCCGTCGCACCCGCGCGCAAGCTCCAGCTCGATGATCGAGCGCAGCACCTGCTCACTGCACGCCTTTTCCGGCCGGACGCAGCCGAGCAGCGCCTGCACCGGCGCGTCCGGATAGCTGCAGTGCAGGCCGTAGCGCTGCGCCGTGAGCCCGTAGGCGTTGGCGGCACGCACGCCGGGCGTACACAGTATGCTCACGCGCTGATGCAGCGCACCGACCAGCTGCGGCATTGCCGCGTCCGCCGTGCTCAGCACCGGGACGCCGGCCGCTGCCGTGAGCTGAGTGCAGAAAATGCCCGCACTGTCCGGCACGGCGATGACCGTGCAGCCGGACGCGGTCAGGATCTCGGCCGCCTCGCTCAGCTTTTGCAGCGGCGCGTGTGTGCTCGCGCCGCACAGATACGGCTCGCAGTCGGGTACGGCAGCCGGGCTCAGCGGCAGGAGGGCGGCAGTCTCTGCATCCAGTGCCTGTATGCGGCGCAGAAACTGCGCGATGGCGGCGGCGTCTGCGCCGAGCACGCCGATGCGAGGAAGATCGTTTCTCTGCATAGTGGGCATCTCCTGACGAAAAAAGTCTCCGCGAAGCGGGTATGACCCCATCTTAGCGGAGACTGTGATCCGTCCGGCAACACTTTGGCATCGAAACGGCATCATTGTGCGTTGAAATACAAAGTATTTTCCACGCGCCATGCCGGCAGGGAAAAGGCCGTGTCGGCGTCCGGGTCATAAAACTGCAGGTAGTCGGTGATGCTGCTGTCCATGCCGTCGTTGTAACTGCCCTCGTTTCCGGCGTTGAGCAGCTGCAGGGGAACGGTGTTTCCACCGCTTGTGCGCAGACCGAGCATTTTTTTCGCCGCTTCCGGCATCGGGATCTGCACCTCGTCGTACGGCACGCCGAGCGCGGCCGCGACCGTGGCGCCGACGCGGTTTTCAAACACGCACAGCAGGTAATCCCACAGGTCGTTCTGCCGGATCTGGAAGGCAAAGCTGTCGGAAAATGTATAACTGAGCGCCAGCACGCAGCCGGTCGCATCGTCGAGCAGGAAGGACGCCGTGTCGCCGCGCGGATTGCTCAGCGCGATGCCCCAGAGGACGAAGCCGCTGCCGTAGCTCGCGTACTGGACGGTCGCGCCCTCCTCCACGGAAAAGCCGCCGCCGAACAGCGCACTGTCCTTTTCCAGCGCGCCCAGAAGGTCCTGCGCGTACTGCGTCATCTCGGCCAGCGTGTGCGCCGCGGCGCTCTCGTCGAGCTCGACGGGATCTTCTGCGCCGTAAAACAGGTTCTGCATGCCGTCGGTCAGTTTCCGGCGCAAAACGGTGGCCGGACCCTGCTCGTCGCCGGTGCTGAGGGAAAACGCCGTGTCCTGATCCGCGCGGTCGAGCCGCGCGGCCACAAGGTTTGGCAGGAAAAATCCGCCCGCCGCGATCGCCAGCACGAGCGCGACCGCCAGCGCGGTGCGCATCCACGGTCTCATACGCGGCCTCCTTTCAGCTCCACGGTCACGACCGTGCCGTTGCCGACACGGCTCTCAAACTGCATCGTGCCGCCGTGCAGCTGCACGATCTCATTGCACAGCGACAGACCAAGGCCCGCGCCGCCCTGTGCGCGCGAGCGCGACTTGTCCACGCGGTAAAACGCCTCCGTCAGGTGCGTGAGCGCCTCCGGCGGGATGCCGCGGCCGTTATCGAGCACGCGCACGCGGCAGCCGTCGGGCAGCATCTCCTGCCAGACATAGATGTAGCCGCCGTTGTCGAGCGCTTTGCGGGCGTTGTCCATGAGGTTGACGAGCAGGGTTTTAAATAGGTCCGGCTCCAGAAAGCACATGCCCTCCGCCGTGCGGTACTGCAGGGCGATGCCCTTCTGGGCGTACACGCGCTTGAGGTGCTCCAGAAGCCCTGCCACGAGGTCGGCCGGGCTCGCGGGTACGAGCTGGAGCTTCGACTGGTCGAGCGAGAGCATGTCCAGCAGTTTCAGCCCCAGCGCTTCGAGCCGCTTGCCCTCGGAAAAGATATAGTTTGCCGCGTCCATCTGCTCATCGGGCGTGAGCACCTGACTGCGCAAAAGGTCTGCATAGCCGATGATGGAGGTCATGGGCGTTTTCATCTCGTGCGAGAAGTCGGCCATGAACCGCTCCTGCAGCGCCATGGTCTCCTGAATGCGGTTGACGTTCTGCTCGAGCTGCCCGGCCATGCGGTTGAAGTCGGATGCCAGCTGCCCCACCTCATCGCGCGAGCGCACGGGCGCCCGGTAGCTGAGGTTGCCGCGCGCCAGCTCCCGCGACGCGCGGGAAAGCGTGCCGAGCGGGCGCGTCAGCAGATAGGACGTGACCCACGACACGGCCGCGCCGATGACGATGAGGATCACGAACGTCGTGTGATACGCGCGCAGCTGCGTCTGGCGCACGGTATAGGTCTCCGTCACGTCGAACGCGAGCTGGACGGTCGTGCCGTCGGCCGTGGCGCCGAGCATGAGGTAGTGCCGGCCGTTGCCGGTGCGCACGATGCGCGTGAGTCCGTCGCCGCCGTCGGACGGCTCCGGCGCGGCGTCGAGCAGCGCGGTGTCGCCCGTTGTGGTCATCTGTGCGCCGAATCGGATGCGCGCTGCCGTGCTCGACCCGCCGCTGCCGAGCTTGTGTAGCACGAGCGCGACGGTGTTGGCCGCCGTGCCGGGCGAGGCGTTGTCGCCGAGCAGATCCAGCACGTCCACGACCATGCGGTAGGTCTGGACGGCGGCGTCGCGCTCGCGGTCGATCGACGCGGAAAACGACTGCGCGATCATGAGGCTGCCGCCGATGCCGTAGGTCAGCGACAGCAGCAGCACCATGGCGATCGTGAGCTTTGCGCGAAATCTCATCCGCTCACACCTCCAGCCGGTAGCCGACCTTGTTCACGGCCAGCAGCCGGTTTTCCCAGCCGACCTTTTTGCGCAGCCGCTGGATGTGCAGATCCACGGTCTTGCTGCCGTAGCTGTACTCGCCGCCCCAGACGTGCTCGTAGATCGTCTCGCGGTAGAGCGCGGTGCCGGGGTTGCGGGCGAAAAACAGCAGCAGGTCATACTCCTTGTGCGTGAGCGCGATCTCCTCCGCGCCGCGCCAGACCTGCATGGCGCGCGTGTCGATGCGCAGCCCGCCGATCTCGATGACGGCGTCGGTCTTGTTGTAGCGCCGCAGCACGACGTCCACGCGCGCAAGCAGCTCGAGCACCTCAAAGGGCTTGACGATGTAATCCTCCGCGCCCATGCGCAGGCCGCGCACCCGGTCGTCGACCGAGCCGCGCGCGGTCAGAAAAATGACCGGGATGCCCAGCGGGCGGATATATTCCATGAGCTCAAAGCCGTCGGCGTTCGGCAGCATCACGTCGAGCAGGATGAGGTCAAATACATTCCGCTCCAGAATATCCGCTGCGGCCAGCCCGTCGTACACGCACATGCAGTGATAGCCGGCGCGGGTCAGGCTCATCTGGATCAGGTCGCAGATCGGTTTCTCGTCGTCCACGATCAGGATCTGGATCATGCTACCGCCTCCTTCGGGTCAAAATTACATCGTTCCGGCATCAAAACGGCATCGCTGCCGCGCGTCTGGACGATGCCGTGGTTTATTATAAGTGTGGGCGCATGCATGTGTCAAACCAAATCGGCAGGAGTGGCGGTGCGCGTGTTCTGGGCTATGCGGGGGGCTTGAGAGCGCCGGGCTGCGGCGGAGGGATACCCGCATGCACAAAACGCTACAAAAACCGGATGTTTTGTCCGAAATGGGCTTGACATATGGAAGACCTTGTGATATGATGACAGTGTTGAATTCTAACTCGTCTGGAAGCATGGAATTCCAGCATCCAATGACAGGAATTTGCAATTATTTTTAAACGGAGGAAAAAAGCATGTCCAAGAAAAAAATCCTGACAGTCGTATTGACGCTTTTGGTGGCAGTCTGCCTGCTCGCCACGACTGCTCTTGCGGGCGTGGCCCCGTCCGCCCCGTCGATGCCGTCGGCACCGTCCGGCACGACCGCGCCGTCCACCCCGAGCAATCCGTCCCAGCCGAGCCAGCCGTCTCAGCCGTCTCAGCCGGTCGTTCCGTCTCAGCCGAGCCAGCCGGTCGTTCCGTCTCAGCCGAGCAAGCCGGTCGAGCCGTCTCAGCCGAGCAAGCCGGTCGAGCCGTCCCAGCCGTCCCAGCCGGTCGAGCCTGAAATGAAGTTCGTCGATGTGGCAGAGGGCGCATGGTACTATGACGCCGTGATGTGGGCCGTCAAGAACGGTGTGACCGCCGGCATGACCCCGACGGTGTTTGCGCCGCTTGAAGCCTGCAACCGCGCGCAGATGGTCGAGTTCCTGTGGAACGCCGCCGGCAAGCCGACCGCGACCATCAAGGCTGTTCCGTTCACCGACGTTCCGGGCGCTGCCTGGTACGAGGATGCGCTCCTGTGGGCCTATGAGGCGGGCATCGTTGCCGGCACGACCAGCACTACTTTCAGCCCGGCTAAGGAATGCACCCGCGCCGAGATGGTCTGCTTCCTCGTGCGTCTGCTGTCGGACGGCGCAACGGACAATATGCCGTTTGTTGACGTTCCGGCCAGCGCATGGTACTACAACGAAGTGCAGTGGGCATGGGCCAACGGTCTGACTGTCGGCACCAGCGCTACCACGTTCAGCCCGGACAAGGTCTGCAACCGTGCCGAGGCTGTTGAGTTCCTGTACAACGCGTTCGCGAAGTAAGGAACTCACTGAAAATTACATGTTTTTCTATCAGGACTTCGGTTGCTAATAGACAAATCATAGACCCCAAAGCACAAAGAAGAGATGGGAAAACCTCATCTCTTCTTTTTTCACACATCGAGCTGACAAATTTAGAGAGGAAACTACAGAAAAGGAGCTGATGTGAGTCGTGAAAGCGACCCGATTCGCGAACAGAGCGTGGGCTTTTGTGTTGGCCGTCCTGATGACGCTGACGCTCATTGCCCCGCAGGCGCTGGCTGCGAACACCGTAGACCCCGTCGAACCTGCCAGCGGTAAGATCCTTGTGAGTCAGACGGATTACACGCTGATCGACGGCGTGACGGAATCTGACATCTTCCTGAATACGAAGGAAGGCAATGCACAGATCGCCGGCTTTATGACGACGATTGCACCGGGTGCGAAGGCGACATTCAAGGCCTCGTACAACGGTTACTATACAGAAGGCAGCACGCCCGCGTCCCGCAAGGACAAGGCGGCCAATCTGGCCTGGAGCATGGAAAAGACCACGATGCAGGCTGCTAACTATACTAAGGCCACCGGCGGCAACGTCATCATGGCCATGAACGGCGACTACTACAACATGCAGACGCTGCAGCCGCTCGGTTACCTCATCATGGAGGGCAACCTCATTCAGAAGAATAACGGTGTTGCCAACGAGCCGTATTTTGCGGTTTTGAAGGACGGTACCTATGCCATCCGTGACGCCGGGGCGGACTGCTCCGACGTTCTGGAAGCGATTTCCGGCCCGTTTTATCTGATCAAGGATGGACAGCCCTGCTACAACGGGAATCCGGACCTCATGCCGCGCAACTGCATCGGCATCAAGGCGGACGGCACGGTCGTGACCTTCTTGGCCGACGGCCGCCAGAGCCCGTACTCGGTCGGCATGACGATCGATGAGGAGATTTCGTTCCTGTATGCGCAGGGCGTGGTGAATGCGATCTTCCTCGACGGCGGCGGCTCCGCCACCTGCGCCACCAAGCGCGAGGGTACCACGGAGCTTCAGGTCCGCAACCGCCCGTCCGACGGTGTGGAGCGCACGGTCGCCAGCGCGCTGCTGCTGGTCTCCACGGCGGAGAGCGACGGCGTGTTCGACCATGCCTCCCTTTCCCCGAACAACACGGTCTACACGCCCAACAGCCAGATCCAGTTCTCGGCCATCGGCGTGGATAAAAACGGCGGCGAGGCAGCGCTCCCGGAGAATGTGACCTGGACGGTCGCGGACGCCAAGAGCGGCACGATCGACGCCAACGGTCTGTTCACGCCCGCGAAGAACTATAAGGGTGATGTGACGGCGCGTCTGCTTGTGGACGGCACCGTCAAGGGCACGACGAGCGTGAAGATCGCGGACATCACGGACCTGTATTTCAGCAGCGCATCCGTGTCGCTCGACTTTGGCGCGACATCCGATCTCGGTCTTGTCGCCAAGTGTGACGGCGTGGACATCGCCTATAAGCCCGGTGACTTCAAGTGGACGATCAAGTCCAAGACGGCCGGTGTGCCGGATAATGACGTCGGCCACATGGACGGCAACACGTTCGTGGCCGGTACCGGCAGCGGCACGATGAACGCGACCGTCACGGTTACTTACGCAAACGACCGTGCCAAGTCGGCGGAGGTCGGTGTGGAGATCGGCAAGCTGCCGGTGACGCTCATGGACTTTGAGCCCATCAACGGCCAGCGCCAGACCTGCGCGCACTACCACTGGGGCAAATACGATTACGTGGATAACGGCATGAATCCCGACCACGGCTACATCGGCAATGTGTCGCCGATCACTGTCACGACCCATGGTACCTACTCGGACAACCCGACGACGGCGGAGCTCTCTGCACCCTACCGCTTCACGGGCAACTGGGACAGCGACGTTCCGGCTTCGGACATCTTCCGCGCCAACGGCTATAGCTATTACCTGTGGCCGAACGCCTCTATCACGCAATATCTCTGCGGCGACCTGAAGATGACGACGGCGGCCGAGGGCGGTCAGGTGCGCTTCGGCGACTATGCCATGGAACTGAACTATGACTATGAGTCTTATGACGGGTCGAAAAACTCCAACTTCTATGTTCGCTACTGCGGCGACCAAATCAAGATCGAGGGCACGCCCACGGAGATCGGCGTCTGGATCTATGCACCGGAAAACACGCCGTGTTATTCGCTCTATGCCGACATTATGTTCTGGAATGGCAGCAACTATGGAACTAAAAATTACCTTCTCTCGCATAAGGGCGCAAATGGCGAGCGCTCCACGATCATTGACTGGACCGGGTGGATGTACTGCTCGGCAAATATTCAAGACATTTGGCAATATCAGGATGATGAGCACCCGCTGAGCATCATCCCCGGCGCAGGTGTGTTCTGGCTGTCCTATCAGCCAGCAAAGGTCGACGATATGATGGGACATGCGGGCGCTGGGCGGCGCAACGGCACCATCTACTTCGATAACTATCGCGCCGTCTATGGCACAAACCTCGATGACCTGGACAACCCGGTCATCCACGACATGACGATCAACGGCCAGACGCTCGCGGACGACGGCTCCACCGTCATCAACGCCAATGCAATCGAAGCGGTCGCTTCGTATGACGATGTGGACGGTCAGAACCGCTCCGGCATCAATGCCAAGGCAACGGTCATCAAGATCGACGGCGAGGAGCTCCCGTCGGACAATTCCGACACGAATGCGACCGTCCGTCTGACGCTCCAGAACGGCAAGCACACCATGACGGTCTCCGTGTCCGATGCGTTCGGCAACACGGTCGAAAAGACCACGGCCTTTGTCGTTGCCGGCGATATGCAGGACACGGCCACGGTCAGCGTCAGTGGCTCGGACTTCGTCCCGCTCGGCAGCGACTATACGCTGACGGTCGCGGCGGACGGCAAGGTCCGCTCCGCGGACATCACGATGCTCAACCTCAACGATGACATCGGTCAGCCGACGGTGACCTATGCCAACGGTGTGACCGGCAAACTGGTGTATACCAAGACCGGCTTTAAGAAAGCCATGCTGACGCTGCACCTTGAGTCGGCGGCCCCGGTCGAGGGCGAGCTGGCCACACTGACCTTCAAGATCGACGCCGGTCTGGACACGACGGTCAACCAGTTCACGTACACGGTTTCCAATATCGCGCTCACCGCGGCGAACGGCGAGGCCTATACGGCGGCCCAGGCGGCGGTGCGTCTGCCGCTGTCGGCATACTACAGCATCCAGCCCGGCCCGCAGGCGGTCGGCATGTCCAGCGTGATCGCGGTCTATGAAAAGGACGGCAGTCCCGCCGCCGGTGTGACCGTGTCGCTCGACGGCGCGGAGATCGGCAAGACCGATGCCAACGGCCTGCTCGAGACCGATGCCATGAAGACCAAGGACGCCGGCACGGTCTGCGTGCTCACGGCTGTCGGCACGAAGGGCGTGGCCGAGGCGACGAAGGTCACCGTTCTGGCGGACGCTGCCGGCACGGAGTATACCGCCGTCCATCTCAACGCCGTTCAGGGCAGCAGCACGAACCAGAACATCAGCTGGCTGTCCGGCCTCAGCACGGGCGGCAAGGCGGTCGTGCAGTACCGCGTCAAGGGCACGGATGCCTGGCAGACGGCCGATGGCACCTCTACGCTCACCGGTTTCTCCACCTCCAAGGATGCGGCTTATATCAACACCATTCAGCTTACGGGCCTGACGGCCGGCACGGACTATGAGTTCCAGGTCGGCGACGGCAGCACCTGGTCCGAACTGCACACCTTCCGCACGAACGCGGCGCAGCAGGACACCACGGCCTTCGTCGTCATGGGCGACACGCAGATGTCCGGTGACCGTGAGGCGGATGCCGAGAGCATCGCGATTCTCGACGCGCTCGGCGATCTCGTCAAGGACAAGCAGGTCGATTTCGGCCTCCAGACGGGCGACTATGTCGACAACGGCACCAACTACGCCATGTGGGCCGAGATGCAGGAGGCGTTTAACCACACGTTCCCGAACGTGGACTTCATCCACACGCTCGGCAACCATGAGTACTACGGCGACTTCAGCGGCAGCACTGCCAGCAATATCCTTCAGCTCCCGAGCAAGGACTACTACTCCATGGAGTACGGCGATGTCTACGTCGCCGTCATCAACAACGGCGCCGACCTGAGCGCAGCCTGCGAATGGCTCAAGCAGGACGCGGCGCAGAGCACCTGCATGTGGAAGGTCCTGTCCATCCACCAGCCGCCGTATTACACGAACGCCAAGGGCGGCAGCGAGCGGTTCCATGAGCAGATCCCGGCCGCGGCAGAGGCTGCCGGCATCGACGTGGTCTTCTCCGGCCATGACCACTCTTATGCGCGCATCATGGCCAAGGACGGCGCGGCCGTTACCGAAAACGGCGTGACCTATTTCATTTGCGGCGATCTGGGCGAGAAGTCCAAAAACGTCAACTATGCGATGAGCTCCGATTTCTCGTTCGCGTACAAAGAGCAGGACTACGCGGGCCTGATCCTGTACGTCACGGCCAACGGCGAGGAAATGACGATCACCGCTTACGACAGCAAGGACGGCCGTGTGGTCGATTCCACGACGCTGCAGTCCCGCTGCTCGAAGGGCCACCAGCTGACGACCTACCAGAATGGCAAGTCTGCCTGTGCGGTCTGCGGCAAGCTGATCGACGTCAAGGACGCGCAGTACACTGGCTGGATGACCGTTGAGGGCACCGAAAAGCAGATGTACTTCCTGGCCGGCGACTATGTCACCGGCTGGCAGCAGATCGGCGAGAAGATGTACCACTTCGGCGACGACGGCATCGCCCACGTGACCGAGACGGTCGACACCCGTACCTGCACGCAGTACGGTTGGCTGGAGACCACCTGCAAGACCTGCCACGCCGTTCATCACAGTGCATCTCTCTGGCCGGAGGGCCATAAGTGGGATGACAACCATGTCTGCACGAAGTGCGGCTTCGTAGGCAGGGATATCTCCAAGGCAACGGTCAAGACATGGCCGGCCACCTATAAGGGCGGCAGCACACCGTGCTATGTGGAGGCCACCTACGAGGGACAGAAGCTGACAGTCAAGACCAGCGACGCGGGTGTTGACGGCTATGTTTCCTATTCCAACAACACCAAGGTCGGCTATGGCGTCGTGACGATCCGCGGCATGGGCGATTACTATGGCATCGTGTCCGCACAGTATGAGATCGTTCCGCCGGTCGTCTCCGGTGTTGCGGTGACGGATGTCGGTCAGAAGCGTCTGACCGTCGGCTGGAATCCGGCTCCCGGTGCTGAGAACTACCGCGTGGAGATCAGCAGCGACGGCGGAAATACCTGGGAGGTCTTGGAAGTGACCTCGCAGACCAGCTGCGTGGCCACGGGCCTGAACCCGTCGACGGCGTACAGCTTCCGCGTATACGGCTGCACGAAGGTCGGGGACACATGGTTCAATTCTCAGCATTATTCCAGTGTCATCAGCGCAACGACACTCAACGCCGACCAGTTCGCGCCGTCCGAACAGTTCAAGGACATCTGTGCGACGGTCGACGGACAGACGATCTCCGGCCTGCAGTCCGGTGCGGATCAGTATCTGTTCCTGCCGGCCAGTGCGAAGCTGAGCAAGCTCGCCCTGACGGTCACGACGCAGAACAGCGACGCACTCAAGATCGAGCTGCAGGGCACGAAGGGCACGCAGACGCTCGACGGTGCTGCCGTGAACGTCACCAAGCTGGCGGATGCGCAGGACGGCCTGTATGATCTTGCGGTTCTCGTCAACGGCCAGAAGGCTGCGGTCGTGCACATCGCACAGTCGGCCAATATCAACGCGCTCTACATCACGAGTGACGATCCGGCCACACAGGGCAGAGACTTTGTCGATGCCAGCAAGTCCAACATCGCGACCGGCAAGCTGCTCGTCGTAGACAAGGACGGCAAGGCCGTGTATGACGGTGCGCTCACGCAGCTCAAGGCGCGCGGCAACACCACCTTCACCAACGCCGAGAAGAAGTCCTACCAGATCAAACTCGACGGCAAGTCCGACCTGATCGCCTGCGGCGAGAAGATCAAGACCTGGACCCTGCTCGCCGGCTCCCACGACGCAACGCTCATGCGCGACAAGATGTTCAAGGATCTTGCCAAGTCGCTCGGCATGCCGTACACGGCCAGCACCGACTGGGTGGATCTGTACTACGACGGCGTGTATCGCGGCACATACCTCGTCAGTGAGAAAAACTCCGTCAACAAGACAGGCGTCAATATCACTGACATGGAAAAAGCCTACGAGGCGTGCAACCCCGGCTACGGTGAGAACGCTTCCACGGCACTGGCCGAGAACAAGTACGGCCAGACTTACCAGTACACCACCGGCCTGACCGAGCCGGAGAACATCACCGGCGGCTACCTGCTGGAGCTCAACGGCACGAAGCTCGACGACAGCTACAATCCGAAGTATGACGAGGCCAGCGGCTTCATCACCGGCAAGGGCTCCGCGATGAATGTCAAGAGCCCCGAGTGGTGCGGCAAGGACGCTATGGCCTACATCAGCGAGTACTATCAGGAGTTTGAAGACGCCGTCTACGCGCAGGATGCCGACGGCAACTATACCGGCTACAACGCGCAGACCGGCAAGTACTACTATGAGTACTGCGATCTGAACTCGCTGGTTCAGGCTTACCTGATCCAGTACCTCTCCGGCAACTCCGACGCGTTCTACTCCTCGTTCTTCTTCTATAAGGACGTGGACGGCCTCATGTACGCCGGCCCCGTCTGGGACATGGAGCTGACCGGCGGCGGCGGCTGGTCCGGCGTGATCACGTCGGACAACACCTTCATCAACGGCCGCTATCTTGTCCAGGCACTCACCCAGATCCCCGGCTTCCGCGCTGCGGTGAACAACTACTATCACAACACCTTCCTTGCACAGGCGCAGGCGCTTGTCGGCGACAACGGTAAGGTTCAGGGGTATTACGATCACATCTCGGCCAGCGCCGCGATGAACTACCGCCAGTGGCCGCTGGTCCGCGTCGGCAAGCCGAGCTCGGACAATCACTTCTGGCCCGACGGAACGACCTACGGCGACACCGTCAAGGATCTCAACACGTGGCTGAGCGCGCGCATCGCAAAGATGAGCGCAGAGTTCAACGATACGTGGGACGATGGCGTCGTGACCAAGGAGCCGACCTGCACCGAGAACGGCGTGCGTACCTACACCTGTGAAAACGGCAACATTATGTACGAGAGCATCCCGGCGCTCGGTCACAAGGAAGTGATCGACCCGGCGAAGGATGCGACCTGCACGCAGACCGGCCTGACGGAAGGCAAGCACTGCTCCGTCTGCGGCGAGACGCTCGTTGCGCAGACAGAGGTTCCGATGAAGCCGCATACGCCGAAGGCGACGGAGATCGTTCCGGCGACCTGCACGGAGGATGGCACGGCGGGCGGCATCGTCTGCGCTGTGTGCGGCACGACGCTGGAAGGCTCAAAGCGCATCCCGGCAAGGCATCACTATGTCGGCGGCTACTGCACGGTCTGTGAGCGGCAGGATCCGCTGCGCATCCCGTGCTCCGGCGATCAGCATTGCCCGGGCCACATCTTCAGCGACATGCCGTCGACCGACTACTGGTCACACGGCGCGATCGACTATGTCGTTGCGCACAAGCTCTTCTTCGGCACGAGCGCGACGACCTTTGAGCCCATGACCAAGCTTTCCCGCGCAATGATCGTCAAGATCCTTTATACGCTCGAGGGTGAGCCCGCCGTCACCGGGGAGAATCCGTTCCGTGACGTTGCGGACAACAGATGGTACACCAACGCGGTGATCTGGGCGGCGGAGAACAAGATCGTGGCCGGCATCGGCGACGGCAAGTTTGACCCGGACGGCGATGCAACGCGCGAGCAGGTCGCAAAGATCCTGTATGAGTACGCAGCGTTCAAGGGCTGTGACATGAATGTGTATGGTGATCTGTCGGCCTTTGCAGACATGGGCAAGGTTTCCAATTTCGCGAAAGAGCCCATGACATGGGCGGTCGCCGAGGGCCTGATCTCTGGTGTCGCAGTCGGCCGCGAGGCGCTGCTCGATCCGCAGGGCGCGGCGACGCGCGAGCAGTTTGCGATGATGATGGCGGAGTACATGATGCAGGTGCTCCCGCTGACGCCGGACGAGCCGGATGAGCCGGATGCACCGGATGTACCGAGTGCGCCGAGCGCTCCGGTCGAGCCCAGTGCCTCACCCGAGGAGCCCAGCGCTTCGCCCGAGGAGCCGAGCGCTTCCCCTGCACCCAGCGCGCAGCCGGTTGAAACGGCAAAGCCCGAAACGGTGCAAACGCCCGCAGAAGGCGAAACGCCGTAATCAAGGCGCGGGCGCACAACCTCCAAAGCCCCAAAACGGGACATCCCG
>OLSX01003280.1_pt1 | contig 13292 bp, 10 predicted proteins | sample 1673141 | NCBI WGS metagenome assembly OLSX01 (sample SAMEA3136759, study PRJEB25190) | human gut metagenome | biome: human gut; feature: human-associated habitat; material: faeces | place: Austria | collected 2013
GCCGTCCGGCTCCGGCAAGACGACGACCGCCCTGCTCATCGAGCGGGAGCTGGACCGCCGCGGCATGGAGACGCACACGCTCTCCATGGACGACTATTTCTGCCCGCTCACGGAGCGGGAGCTGGAGCTTTTCAGCCGCAACGAGCTGGACCTCGAGCGCCCGTCGCGCGTCGACGTGCCGTTTTTCCAGGAGCAGCTCGGCAAGCTGCTGGCGGGCGAGGAGGTGGAGCTGCCGCACTATGACTTCAAAAACAGCGTCCGTATCTTCGATGGCCGCACGCTGCGCAGGCGGCCCGGCGAGCTGGTCATTCTGGAGGGCATCCACGCCCTGAACCCGGAGGTCACGGGCTATGACGGCCGCACGACGCGCATCTATGTCAGCGTCCGCACGCGCATCACCCCGCGCAGCGGCCATCCGCTCCATCCGTCGAAGATCCGTCTCGTCCGCCGTATGCTGCGCGACAGCACGGGCCGCGGCCGCGCCCTGTCCGAGACCATCGCCATGCGCGAGCGCGTCGACCGCGGCGAGCAGCGCTATATCATGCCCTTCAAGCCACGCGCCCACGGCAGCATCGACTCGTTCTATTCCGCCGAGCTCGGCGTCTACCGCCCGCTGCTGCTGGACGATCTGGAGCGCCTTGCCCTGCCGGAGCTGTCAGATGTGGTCGAGGTCATGCGGGAGCTGCCGGACGTCCCGGCGGATCTCGTGCCGCAGGATTCCCTCCTGCGCGAATTCATCGGCGGCAGCACGCTGCCTTACTGAGGAGGAACCATGAAAAAATACCTTGTCGCCCTCGATCAGGGCACAACGAGCAGCCGCGCCATCGTCTTTGACCGCTCCCAGCAGATCGTCGCCTCCGCGCAGAAGGAATTCCCCCAGCTCTACCCGCAGGCGGGCTGGGTGGAGCACGATCCGCTCGAATTATACTCCAGCCAGTACGGCGTCATGATGGAGGCCATCACGCGCGGCGGCATCGATCCTGCGGAGATCGCCGCCATCGGCATCACGAACCAGCGCGAGACGACCATCGTCTGGGAAAAGGCCACGGGCCGCCCCATTTACCCCGCCATCGTCTGGCAGTGCCGCCGCACGGCCGCCCTGTGCGACCGGCTGCGCGCCGACGGGCTGACGGAGCACATTCGGGCCGTCACGGGCCTTGTGCCGGACGCCTATTTCTCGGCTACAAAAATTCGGTGGATCCTCGACCATGTGCCCGGCGCGCAGGAACGCGCCGAGCGCGGTGAGCTGCTGTTCGGCACGGTGGATTCGTGGCTCGTCTTTAAGATGACCCACGGAAAAGAATTCCGATGCGATTACTCCAACGCTTCCCGTACACAGCTTTTCAATATCCGTACCCTTTCCTGGGACAGTGAGATCTGCTCAATCTTTGGAATTGACCCGGAGACGCTTCCGACTGTGACCGACTCCGACGGTCTTTACGGTTATACCGATCTTGATGGGTACTTTTCCAAAGAAATCCCGATTCACGGCGTTCTCGGCGACAGTCACGGCGCTCTCTTCGGGCAGGGCTGTCTGACTCCTGGCATGATTAAAGCGACCTTCGGAACCGGCTCCTCCGTTATGATGAATATTGGTGAAAAACCGATCTTCTCTGACGCCGGTATCGTAACCTCGCTGGCATGGAGCATGGGCGGGAAAGTAAACTACGTCTTGGAAGGCAACATCAACTATACCGGCTCGGTTATCAAATGGCTGGTCGATGATGTGAAGCTGTTGGGTGCTTCTCGCGAATCGGGCGAATTTGCTGCAAAGGCCAATCCCGAGGATACGACCTACCTCGTTCCGGCTTTCTCCGGGCTGGGCGCCCCCTATTGGGACAGTGAGGCAAAGGCCGCAATCGTCGGTATGACCCGCAGCACCGGAAAAGCCGAAATCGTAAAGGCGGCGGAAGAATGCATTGCGTATCAGATCACCGATCTTGTTCTGCTGATGCAGCAGGAGTCCGGTCTGCCGATCACTGAGATCCGGGTAGACGGCGGTCCGACTAAAGACAAATATCTGATGCAGTTCCAGTCGGATATGCTTTCGATCCCGGTTGCAGTTCCGAAAAACGAAGAACTTTCGGGCATCGGCGCAGCTTATGCTGCCGGTTTTGCTCTGGGGCTGTGGGATCAGTCTGTTTATGAAAAAGAAGAACGCACCCGCTATCTGTCGAAGGTGGACGAATCTTCCCGTAAAAAGCGCTATGACGGCTGGAAAGCGGCTGTCGCAAGCGTTCTGACCAAATGACAGGAGTGTAATTATCACGAAATTCTTTATCGACACCGCCAATATTGAAGAAATCCGTAAGGCAAACGACATGGGCGTTATCGCTGGCGTTACCACCAATCCTTCTCTGATCGCCAAAGAAGGCCGCGACTATGCGACCGTTCTGAAAGAAATTGCCCAGATCGTTGACGGCACGATCTCCGGCGAGGTCAAAGCGACCACTGAGGACGCTGAAGGCATGATCGAAGAGGGAAGAGCAATCTATGCGCTCGACCCCAAGCACATGGTCGTTAAGATCCCGATGACCGTTGAAGGCTTGAAAGCCATCAAGGTTCTCTCCTCCGAAGGAATTCCGACCAACTGCACGTTGATCTTCTCCGCAAACCAGGCACTTCTTGCCGCTCGTGCAGGTGCTACTTATGTCAGCCCCTTCCTTGGCCGTCTGGATGATATTTCTCAGCCCGGCATTGAGCTGATCGAAACGATCACCGCCATGTTCTCCCGTTTCCCCGAGATCAAGACCGAGATCATCTGCGCGTCTGTCCGCAACCCGATCCATGTTGCCGATTGCGCTCTGGCCGGTGCGGATATCGCGACCGTTCCTTACAAGGTCATTGAGCAGATGACCAAGCATCCGCTCACCGATCAGGGCATCATCAAGTTCCAGGATGACTACCGCAAGGTATTCGGTGATAAATAAGCTTTACTGAATATTGAAAAGGGAACCGGAAAATCGCCCCTTCTTTACTTGTGCTTATACAATATGTAAATATGTATCGGCTCAGCCTCTGATATTATAATCTTCTGCAAGAAGCACAGACGCTCTTGCGAGCTTGTGCAGATAAACAAACGGTCCGATAATGATAAGGCTTCCCAGAACGTTCCATAGCCAGTAATCCGAAGCACCGAAAGAATATGCTATGCCACGTCTTGCAAGCTCGTTGCCCATTCTTGAAGAAAGGTTATGGAACCATACGATAAAACCGATACCTAATGTAAGCGGCCCGATGATAAACGCCATAAGGCAGTAGTGCATTGTCTTTCTTCCGTCAAATCTGCTTGCGATAAGATTTATATCTTCTGAAATTCCGGAAAAGAAAACTAACGGATAAATTCCGAAAGTTATAATTGTTAACAGAATCAGCTTAATCAGACCTCTGTGTGTATTGAGTTGTCTTACCGGTCCGTAGCTTTGCTGATACTGCGGTGCGTGCTGCTGATACTGCGGTGCGGGCTGCTGGTACTGCGGCGCAGGCTGCTGGTACTGCGGCGCAGGCTGCTGGTACTGCGGCGCAGGCTGCTGAAAGTTCTGTTCAACAGGCTGCTGATAATTGTTCTGTTCGTTCATATTTATACCTCCCTGAAAGTTTTCTTAATAATAGCACAATATTAGACTGATGTCAATAATTTAATTTAATAAAATTAATCTTTAAGGAAATCTGCGAAACGCAATAGGCAAAAATATCATTCTTATCCGAAACAGTTGACATAGTGAAAAACCGGTGCTATAATGCTATAATATGAGCATTACGCAACAAGCGTTACAGAAAAACCCATATCACGAGGTGATATTATGCCACCCAGGGCAAAATATACAAGAGAAGAAATAACCGAAATAGCGCTCGGAATAGTTGCCGAGAGCGGTGCTGAATCGCTGAATGCAAGAAGCCTTGCAGAAGCTATGGGAACATCGACACGCCCTATCTTTACAGCGTTCAGAAATATGGAGGAGCTTGAAAGCGCTGTCCGTGAGTCCGCTATGAAGGTATTCGGACAGTTTGCGGAAAAAGAAACGCCCGATATGCCTGCATTCAAGCAGGTCGGCATACAGATGATCACTTTTGCAAAGGAAAAGCCGAAGCTGTTCAGACTTCTTTTTATGAAGGAACAGGATCATACTTTCAATTTCGAGGGAATGTTCTCGTCTATGCTCGGCGTTACGGCTGACAAGTGCATTGAGTATATAATGAACGATTACTCGCTTTCAAAAGAGGACGCAATGACTTTGTTCAGACACGTCTGGATATTCACCTACGGTATAGGTGTATTGCTTTCATCCAACATCTGTCTGTTCAGCGAAAACGAGATTTCGGATATGCTGAGCGTTCAGTTCAGAAGTATGCTGATTATGATAAAGTCCTCACATGCGGCAAAGTAAAACCCGATATACATCCCGATCTGTTTTATGGCAGGTCGGGAATTTTTTTATCCTTTTTTTCCAAACATTTTTCTATCCATACATAAATAATGTTGCAAACGGTGTTTTAATATACTTGAAAAACGAACATTGCAATGTGTTTTCAAGCGGTTTTCAAAGCTTTTTTCCAAGTCTTTTTGCGTGGAAAAAGGCAGAAGAAAAGATGCGGTCAACAGTATATAATAAAGCTATAAAATTATAGATTTCGGGAGATGTCATGGATAAGAATAACAAATCGGAATCGCTTAACGGTGTATATGGGACGATATGTGAAATTATCGGCTTTGAAAATACTGTTAAGCTGTACAATCAGATGAAGGGCAGTCAGATAAATTTTCCCACACGGCTTTATTCTAAGGAATATGTCGCACTGGAGGCGGAAAAAACCTATGACGGCTCATCTGATTCGCTTAATAAGATAGCCACCGAGTATAACTATTCGGAGAGGACTATAAGAAAACTGCTGAAAAAGAAAAACGAGGAGGAATAAGTATGGAACAGGGAAGTTCGAAGAAGAACAACATAATTGTACTGTGTGTGGTTATTGCAGTAATAGCTGTCGCACTGGTTGCCTATTTTGTAATAAGCGGTCAGAAGGATAACGGTCAGCCTGCGGTCAGTGCAACAATGGAACTGAACACCGTCAACATTTACGGTGCATGGTACAAGAAAGCAGGCGACAGCACATACGAACTGAGATTCAAGGACAACAAGGAGCTGTCATATAAGCAGACGGCGGCAGACGGCACGGTCACGGCACAATCCGACGAGGGTACATACGATATAGCGGACGGAAAGCTGATACTTACAATAGTTGCAGGCGGTCAGACCTACAGTGATACCTGCATAGCAAACGTAAACGAAAAGCAGATGTCGCTCGTGACTGAGGCAAACGGCAGTGGGCTTTTCGGCGGTATCTACGACAAGGACGGAGCGGATTATTCCGTACCCGATATTTCAGATGATGAACCGTCAGAAGCACCTGATACCACATCGGCACAGACAACAGCGGTCACAACAGCACAGACAACACCCGAAACTACAGTGCAGACAACACCTGCACCGGAAACAACACCTGCTGAAACACAACCAGAAGCTCCTGCCGTTACCAATGGAACTATAGCACTTCCGGACTATATACAGTATTATTTTGACAAGGATTTTGCCGACGTATGGGGAATTACAGCCAGCATTTATACCGGATATTATGCCTGCTACGAAAAGGACGGTCTTGATATCTACTATTGCAGAAAAGACTTTATTCAAGACCACCCGATCTTAGGACGAGGCAAGGCAATTATGGTCGAGTGTCCTATAATATCTTTCTTTACAGATTTTGACGGTTATGTGACATATGGAGCTTTCAGCAATTATCTGTATAAAAACTACGGCGATTATATAACACTCAGAGATGACGGTACATTTGGTTTATATGATGACGGAAAATATGTTATATACTTCACTTTTGATTCAGATGCTGAAATATCTTCTTCAACGCTCATCGGTGACGGAAATATAGTAATATGTGAGGAACAGGAATACTACAGTGATAAGCTTTAATTCAAAAGGAGATTGTTATGAAACTAAATAAAGAATTTATACTTAAAAATCTTATGGGAATTATATGTGCCGTGATAATTCTTGCACTGTTTCTTCCCTTTATGTCGGTAAAGGCGGAGGTTTCTGTCGGAGGATTCGGCGGCGGAAGCGCCGATCAGTCGATGAACGGCTTTTCGCTTGTGACGGACGGCGGATTTTTCGGCTTTGCGTTTATACTTTGCCTTGTGGCAGTAGCGGCAAGCTGTTATATCCCTCAGCTGAAGCCTTTCAGAAAGATTATATCCGCTATAGGCTCGGTTGCAGGTATCGTCTGCCTGTTCATAGCGCCCGGTTCGGCGGCATCGGCAGTAAATGCGGCGGCAGGCGGAGCAACCGCAGGCACGGGAGTATCTGCAAAGGTAGAACTTAACTATCTGATAGGCTTCTGGATAATACTTATTCTTATGCTCGCCCTTATAGCAATGTCGGTAATACAGTTCTTAGGGCTTAAGGGCAACAAGGTATTTGACGCAGTAAACTCAGCCGAAGATGAAAACGGCACTGCGGGCGTATCTCTGCCGTCAATAAACGCTGACGGAATAAAATCGGCGATAGGTTCAGTAAATGCCGACAGCATAAAGAATATGGCACAGAATGCCGCAGGAAGCATCGCAGGTGCGGCAGAAAATCTCAAGGACAAAGCGTCGCAGGCGGCGGCAAATATGCAGAATCATTCAAGCACAGCGTCTGCAAAGAAGGAAGATCCGAAAGCGATAATGGAGCAGATAAAACAGCTTCACGAAATGAAAGAAAACGGTATACTGACGGAAGAAGAGTTTGCAGAAAAGAAGAAGGAGTTCCTTGAACGGCTGTAAGCGATTGAATTCCTGCCATAAATAGTGTATAATTATATATACTATGATATACACAAACGGAGGAACGGCAATGGGGAAAACGTCAAACTGCCTTAAAATGCTGCAGATTTTAAGCTCGGGCAGAGTGTATAAGGGACAGGAGCTGGCTGATATTCTTGAAACAAACGTCCGCAATATAGCCGAGTACCGCACAGAGCTTGAAATGGCAGGCTATTATATAGAGGGTATCCCCGGCAAATACGGCGGATACCGTCTGATAACGCAGAGCGTGATTCCTACGGTAAGGCTCAATGAAGCTGAACAGCGTGCGTTATCCTCCGGAGCGGAATATCTTAAGAGCCGCAACGATTTTCCTTACTCAAGCGATTATGAAAAAGCGATGGGAAAGGTCTTTGCGGCGGTAAAGCACGAACAGCCGCAGGAAATATCCGTTGCCAACCGTTTTCCGCTTGCCGTTGACGAGCAGGAGCTTAGCAGACGGTATGATACGGTGGCACAGTGCATCGCTCACAGAAAAGAGCTTGAGATGGATTATCTGTCGCTGTCAAACAAGGTGTCGCACCGCCGCTTTGATCCGTATAAGCTGTTTATGTATAACAATGCGTGGTTTATGCTGGGGTATGATAAAAAGTCATACGAGATCCGCTATTTCAAGCTGAGCCGTATTCAGTCGATGGTTGTCACGGAAAACCGCTTCACAGTTCTTGCGACATACAAGGAAAGCGACTATCTTGACGATTTCGGTATGAAAAAGAACGGCGAATGGTATGAGATAGTTATGCTGCTGCACGGCAGATATGCGATGCTCGCCCGTGAACGTATCTACGGCAGAGATCAGACGGTTACGCCGATAGACGAAGATACAACAGAGCTTCGTTGCACAATGCAGAATGAGGAGAATATCATGTGCTTTGTGATGGGGTTCGGAAGTCACTGCGAGGTCGTTTCACCGCAGTGGTTGAAAGACAGGGTGAAAGACGAGGCGGAAAAAATATTATCGCAAAGTATGCGGTAATCACATTATGCAAAAAATCACCCGATGCATTTTAGCATCGGGTGATTTTTTTATTACGGCGTTACGCCTTCATTATCAGTTTTACTCTGCGAAGCATTTTTCAGATATTTCTCCGCCTCCTGCACTGGCATAGGCTTTGCATAAAGATAACCCTGCGCCGTATCGCATCCGCAGCTTTCGAGGAACTGCGCCTGATCTGCGGTTTCAACACCTTCAGCAATAAGCCCCAGACCTACGTCCTTGGACATTGAGATGGTGTGCATTATTATCTTCTTTCCACGATCGTTTGACATATGTGTCGAGAAGAATTCACGGTCGAGCTTCAGCACATCGAACTTTGTATCCTGCAGCGTATTCAGCGAGGAGTAGCCTGAGCCGAAGTCGTCCATCAGCAGAATGTAGCCGTGTTCCTTTATCTTTTCGGTCATACGCAGTGTTGTGTCATTTTCTATGCTTTCGGTTATTTCAAGCTCAAGCAGATGCTTCGGCAGACGATATTTCTCAATAAGCCCGTCAAGGACATTGAGGAATGATTCATCGTCAAGGTTCGCACGGGAAACATTGCCCGAGATCGGAAGCGGCGTGAAATGCCTGTCTATCCAGTCACGCAGTACCATGCAGGCACATTCCCAAACATAAGCGTCCAGCTTTGTGATAAATCCGTTTTCCTCAAACAGCGGTATAAATCCGCCCGGGTATATCATTCCCCTTTCGGGACTTTGCCACCTTACAAGCGCTTCATAGCCGACAGCTTCGCCGTTTGATATGCTGAACTTCGGCTGCAGATAGATGATAAATTCGTTGTTGTCCAAAGCCTTTTTCATATGCGATTCGACAAACTTACGTTCCTTTATCTCCTTCTGCATATTCTTGTTATAGAATGCAATGCTTTCAAGAGCGTTTTTCTTGATAGATTGTCTTGCCATAGCGGCACAGTCGCACATCGTTCTGACAGATACGCTCCTGTCCTCTATAAGATAAATACCGAACACGAATTCATAGCTGTATTGACGGAAATTCTTCAGACAACGCTGAAGCTCGGATACAACGGAGAGCAACCCGTCCTTATCTTCGTAAGGGGTCAGAAGTGTAAAGACGTCACCGCTCATTCTTGCTCCCATCTGCTGTTTTCCGCAGAAGTTGCTGAGCTGACGTGATATGAACTGGAGCATTTCCGTTCCTGCGTCTTCGCCGTAGTTTTCATTTATCAGCTTGAAACGTTTTATATCAAACTGTACAAGAGCAAATTTTGTGTCCGGATATGCCGTGAGCCTTTGCGAGATCATATCGTTGAACATTATCGGATTATCGGTAGTGGTGTAATAATCCAGAATGTCTATGCTCATTATTTCGTTGATTTCGAGTTTTTTGATAGAACCGGCTATCTCTTCCATTTTACCGTCCTTGCCCGAAAGCTGTACATAAATACCGTACCATACAGGCTTGTCACCTTCGCACAGACGTATGTTTACGTTCAATGAGGAATCGGTAATCTTATCGTCAAAGGAGTTCTTTATTTTACGGCAGAAGCTTTCATAGATGAGCTTGTCGTCGGGGTGTACCGCTCCGCTCAGCCATATCGCACGCAGAGGACCGACAGAGGAAGATTTAAGGCACTTTGGCATATGGTCGTTCTCTATGATGTACCACTTGAAGTTGAGATAGTCCATATAGAAGTAGGTGCATTTGTCAAACTGCGAGAATATTTTGTGTATTCTGCTGCGATAACCTTCAAGCACCTCATCGGGCTTTTTCTGAGCCTCGGGTACGGGCTGAAAGACAGGACCACGCTCGCCCTTCTTCACCTTTTTCTGCTCGTACATAAGCCGGTCGGTATTGCGCATAAGTTCGTTTACTTCTTCAACACTGCTCACTGTGCCGTATGATCCGCCTACGCTTATAGACACATCATAAGGCTTTCCTGCACTGCGGTTGAACTTGTCGATCTCCGTCTGTATCTCACCGACAAGCCTTGACAGCTCACGCTGTTTGTCAGTTTTATACGGCACTGTCAGTATAAATTCATCTCCGCCGAATCTGGCGCATATACCGTCTTTTCCGCAGCCCGTCTTTATAGCGTCAGCCACCGCTTTTATAGCTATGTCGCCCTCAGAGTGACCGTATGTATCGTTTATCTCTTTGAGCCTGTCCATATCGCAGGATACAAGGATAACATTACACTTTTCGTTTCCGAGCATAAGCTCGCTTATACGCTCAAAATATCCCCTTCGGTTATAGATGTTTGTAAGCGGATCTATCAAGTGCGTGAGCGAAAGCTCATTGTTTGCGTTTCTCAGAAGATATTCTATGCGGAAGTTTTCAAGCGCCTGGTTTATAGATTCCACCAGTCGCTGAACATAGTAGAAGCTGCCGGGATTTACAAGAAGATCGTCTGCAATGGCGGCATAATAGCCTATGACATGCTCCTGAAAATGCAGAGGGCAGAACATAATGGTATTATATCTTTTGATAAGATCGTTGAGATCGGGCAGTACCTTCTTTGTCGGATAATTTATATTATAGCTGTAATCGCTCCACGTCCTTATGACGTGTGCGGTCATATTTTCGGTAAAAACGCTGTGATACGCTTTTGGTATGACGGCTGATTCCTTGGTCAGAAAATCATCATTCAGACACAGTGCTGCATGGTAGTTGAAATATCTGCCCATAGCCTTTGTAAGCTCGTCGAGCTTGTCGCAGTTTACCGTATGGGTATAAAGCGAAGCCATCTTGATCTCTGCGTCATAGAGGGCGAGATTATATTTATTCATATGCTCCAGCTTTTCATTGGTATAAGCTACGTCAAAATCGCCGCAGCCGCAGCTCTGACCGAGTATCATAGAGAAATGGATATGCTTATCGGACGGTTTTTCACTGCCATTGATATATCCGTATGCGGTGTCGGCAATGGTTGTCGCAAGCTCATCTGCGTCCATCTGTGCGGTGGTAAGTCTGGTGGTTGAATAAATACGCTCCTGATATATAGCGTCAAATCCCGTGACTATTATATCCTCAGGAACTTTCATGCCGTGTTCTTCAAGAGCTTTCATTACGATGATAGCCATAGAGTCATTTGCGCATATTATAGCCTGAGGCATTTTTCTTCCACAGACAATAAGATCCGAGATGGTCTTTTTTGTCGGCGCTTCCCAGAAATCTCCGTAGCCGAGCATTGTTTTCTCGTTAAATTCAATATTGTGACGTGCAAGAACACGCTTGAAAGCCTCTATTCTTTCTTCTGAGAAGCAGTTGCCTTTTGTGCCTGCCATAAAAAACAGGTCGGTGCATTTATGCTCTGTTATGACGTGTTCCACTACCGACTCAAGCGACCTGCCGTAGTCGTATGTTATATTCGTACAGCCGTTGTGACTGCCGTCAAGCATTATTACGGGTATTTTTGCGGCGTTTGCATATCTTATGATAGTGTCGGTTACCCATTCGCTCTTTATAGTTTCGGGCATAATGACAAGAACATCTACAATATCGAGGTTAATAAGATGATAGACGCTTGCCTCTCCCTTTGAATACGGTGTATCATAAAACATATCTGTAAATGCGTTGAATATCATAACCTTGAAGCCTTTCTTTATCAAAGCGTCCGAGGCTACTTTTACAATATGTGCAGCGTGGTCATTCTGCATTCCCACAAGACATATCCCTGCTACTGCGTATTTATGAAATTTGCCGATGTACAAGCAATCCACCTCCTGTCTGTATTTCTTTTCTGATTACACATAGATAATTGTACCATGAAATAGTACCAAAGTCAAGATTATAGTGGAACTTGCACAATTTTTTGTAAATTCAGCCGCCGTGTTTGTACAGGCTGTAATATTGCTTGAGGCGGGATATACCTGCTGTATTTTCCGTCAACGATAAAATGCTGTGAATTACGGGTTTTTTCATCTTTTACTTGCAAATACCCCTTTACTTATGGTACAATAATAATATACTGCCGTAATAGCGAATTATCGCTTTACTATGATAAATTATCGGAAGATTAAGGAAGAATTAAATATGACCGGCGAACAGATAATGAAGGTTACGGGGATACTCCTGGAAAACCTTATCCCCACAATTAAGATTTTCGGCTTTACGTTGCTTTTTTCAATACCGCTCGGACTTATCGTTGCGGCACTGAAGATGTGCAGGTTCAACCCAATATCGTGGCTTACAAATCTATACATACTCATAATGCGTGGAACACCGCTTATGCTCCAGATCATAGTTGTCTACTATGCACTGCCGTTTTTAAAGACGGCTACCAAAGGCTCGGGCGGATTCGTAGAAAGTCTGCTGAGCGGCGTTGACCCTGCCGCAGAGAGCTTTATGTTCACTATGGTAATTATCGCATTCGTGCTGAACTATGCGGCATATTTTGCCGAGATATTCAGAGGCGGCATAGAATCTATACCGAGAGGTCAGTATGAAGCGGCGGCGGCTCTGGGAATGACAAAGGCACAGACGTTCTTCAGGATAATTCTCCCACAGGTAATAAAGCGTATCGTTCCTGCGTCGTCAAACGAAGTAATTACGCTTGTAAAGGATACGTCGCTTGCAAATGTCGTTGCTTACTCGGAAATAATGCTTGCGGCAAAACAGCAGATGATGAACTACAGCTCGCTTGTTCCGCTGTTTATTGCAGGTGTTTTCTATTTCGTAATGGCTACTGTGCTGACAGCGCTGTTCGGCTTTATCGAAAAGAAACTGAACTACTACAGATAAGGAGCAGGCGGAATGTCAATACTCAGTGTAAAGAATCTATCAAAGAGCTTCGGAAAGCTCGAAGTTTTAAACGATATTTCATTCAATGTGGAGCAGGGCGAGGTAATATCTATAATAGGCCCGTCGGGAAGCGGAAAATCAACGCTCCTGCGCTGTATAAATCAGTTTGAGAAGATAGACAGCGGCGAGTGCGAGATATGCGGCATCACTATGACAAGAAACGATGAAAACGGCAAGGCGGTATATGCCGATAACAAAACGCTCCACGATATAAGGCTTAAAATCGGTCTTGTGTTCCAGAACTTCAACCTGTTTCCGCATATGTCGGTGCTGAAGAATATCACAGAGGCACCTGTCCATGTGTTAAAGCAGGATAAGGCACAGGCGGAACAGACGGCTATGGAGCTGCTCGGCAAAATGGGACTTGCGGATAAGGCAAACGAATACCCATGCAATCTGTCGGGCGGTCAGCAGCAGCGTGTGTCTATCGCAAGAGCGCTTGCACTCAGCCCCGAGCTTCTTTTCTTCGATGAGCCGACATCTGCGCTCGACCCTGAGCTTACCGGCGAGATATTAAAGGTAATAAAGAGCCTTGCGGAAGAAAAGATGACTATGGTTATTGTAACTCACGAAATGCAGTTTGCAAGCGAGATTTCCGACCGTGTAATATTTATGGACGGCGGATATGTTATTGAGAACGGCACTCCCGAC
>OLSX01003281.1_pt1 | contig 13291 bp, 9 predicted proteins | sample 1673141 | NCBI WGS metagenome assembly OLSX01 (sample SAMEA3136759, study PRJEB25190) | human gut metagenome | biome: human gut; feature: human-associated habitat; material: faeces | place: Austria | collected 2013
GCGAAAAGTAAAAAATGCCGAGCAGAACCGCAGAACTCCCCCAGTCACGGCTGCGCCGTGCCAGCCCCCTCTAAGATGGGGCCTTTGGCATAGCGATAAAGTTTCCTACTAAAGCGCAAAGTTTCCAAATGCGCCAGAGGCTCCCTCTCCGAGGGAGCTGGCAAAGCCGTTAGGCTTTGGCTGAGGGAGTTCATTTCACTACTCCCCATGAAAAATCAATGCCGGGCAGCCTGCAAGCTACCCGGCATTGATTTATAAAAATTTTCCCTGCCAGCGCTCCGGCGGGATGACCGGCTCGGTGACAAAGGCTTCGGGGTTCGGGGCAAGAACGTGGCGGGTGACCCGGAAAAGCCCCTCGGCGTCGCACAAAATGCAGCTTGCATCACCAAATTTCGTGTTCCGGGCTGCACCGCAGTCCAGATACGCCTGCTCCAGCTTGACGAAATCCTCCGAGATATGCGGCTGCTGCGCGTTGTAGTGACGGCGCATATAGACGTTGTGCTGCGCCCCGGCTTCGTCCACCACGGTCATCTGCATGGGCTTGTCGGTCAGACGGTTCGGCACGTTCAGTACCTCCTCTACGCTATGGATAAAGGTGTTGCGGGCGTGGGTGACCCCCAGCAGCAGCACCTTGCCGTGGGCTGCCCGCAGCCGGTCGTAGCAGCCGCCGGGGGTGCAGGGGGTGTTTGCGTCCAACTCTCCTTCCAGATACGCAGCCGCTCCTTTGCCATAGGCCGCCATGCTGTGGGTGGGGTGCAGCGAGCGCACCACGCCGGGGCGCTGCCGGAACAGCTCCGGCAGAATGCCCACGCAGCAGGGGCTGCGGCGCACATCAAACACCCGGTTCTCCTCGTTGATGAACCGCCATGTGTGGGTGGGCAGCAGCAGCAAGCCCTCCGCAAAAAACTCCATCCATGCATCCAGAACCGTGTCTGCGCCGCCTTCCACCGGGCCGATGGACTTCATGGAGGAATGGATCAGGATAGTCTCGTTCCCTGTCAGCCCCATCGCGGCAAGGTCGTGCTCGAGGTCAGCCTTTGTATATGCCATGTCATTTCTCCTTTTCGGGCGTTTTTGTTTACCTCCAGTTTACCGCCTTTCGGGCAGCAAAGCAAGCATACACGCAAAAAGGCACCTGCCCTGCCGCATCTGCCGGAGACGATCCGGTATCTGTGGGGTATTTGTCCTTTCAGCTTTTTCAGCAAAATCCTGTATACAATATTTCAACCCGCAGTGTTGCCGCAACAGTCAGCGCCGTGCTTTTCTATTGTAATATTTGACAGTTATTCTCTGTTTTCTTTGTGTATTTGATACAACAGCCGCTTGATTACGGCATTTCATCAGCACTTTTCCCGCATTGCAAAGTGGTATATCCGTTTTTTCGTTTCACGAGCAACTCTGTGTGTGAGTACAAATTCTTGTATACAAGTGTTCAAATAAAGTTCCGTTCCAGCATTGACATTCCGCTGTCGGAACGGTACAATGATACTAAGATCATATTTACCGGATAAATGGAGAACGACTATGGCTACATTACAGCACACGGATGAGCTCTATCATATTCTCGAGGACGAGATCTGCACGTTGAAGATTCTGCCCGGGGAAGCGCTGAGCGAGAACCAACTGTGCAAGCGGTTCGGTGTTTCGCGCACCCCCATCCGCAGCGTTTTGCAGCGGCTGGAGCAGAACCGCTTTGTGCAGATCATCCCCTGCAAGGGCACCATCGTCACCGCCATTGATATTGGCGTGGTAGATCAGCTCATCTTCCAGCGTGTTGCGGTGGAGGGCATGGTGTTCCGGGATTTTGTGCAGAGCTGCTCGCCCATGGAGATCCTTGCGGTAGAACACCTTTATAATGTGCTGCTGGAGGCCGCTGCGGGGCGCAGCGACCCGCAAAACTTTGATTTCAACCACTTCCTCAGCTGCGACCTTGCCATGCACGAGTACTGGTTCCGCAAGACCAGCAAGGAGTACCTTTGGGAGCAGATGACCCGCCCGCAGGCAGACTATTCCCGCTTTATCCGTCTGGACATCGTAGGCGCGCGCAATGTGCCCAGCGTTGTCAGCGAGCACGCCGAGATGCTGCGTATTCTGCGGGAGAAGGATCTGGACGCCATTGAGCCGCTGATGCGTACCCACCTGTACGGCGGCGTGAGCCGCATGGGCAGCAAGGTCTACTCGGACGAATACCGCGTCTACTTCAAGCTGCCAGAGGGCAAATAATAAAAAGGTCGCTGCACAGTCTCCTGTACAACGGCCTTTTTCTGGTTGCGCCAGCAGGAGTCGAACCTACGATGGGGGAGTCAAAGTCCCCTGCCTTACCGCTTGGCGATGGCGCATCATGCAAGATAGTATAACATATTTTCCGCTTTTCCACAAGAGGTGTGCCGCGTTTTTGCCGCTTTTTTCTGTGCGCTGCCTGCTGCATTTGCGGCGGTTCGAGTCGTTTTTTGGCTTTGCGGCAAAGGTTTTGCTTTTTCCATATCCTGCCATGTTTTTACGAAAGGTAAGTTTTGCGGGATGCGTTTTTCAAAAAGCGCAGTCTACACGGGCATAAATTTTATCTTGCAAAGGTGAAATTTATTTTTTTCTTGATTTTTCTTATTATTTTCTCAAAAGACTGTATTTTTTGTTGCGCTTCTGGTACACTGGATGTGATAAAAATAAGTTGAAGAAACTTCTCCTGCGTCCGGGCTGCACCCGGGCGAGGCAGTGTCTCCATCTTTGTGAAGGAAAGCGAGGGATCTCATGAAAAAATTCCTGAAAACGCTGGTGGTCGGGCTTTGCCTGTTCACGCTGCTGTGCTGCGCACTGCCGGCTGCATTTGCTGCAGACAAAACTTCAGGGAGCAAAAAGGAAGAGAACGTGTACGCCATTGGTATGGATGCCCAAGGCGGCATCTGCTCTACCGTGGTCACCTACACGAACCTGTCCGGCAAACTGGAGAGCACGCCTGAGCAGCCTACCATGACGGGCTACACCTTTGACGGCTGGTACACCGAGCCGGTGGGCGGCAGCAAGGTGACCACCTCCACCGTGTTCACCTCCGATGCCACCATCTACGCCCACTGGACTGCCAAGGCCAGTACCACTACCGTACCGCAGCCCACCACCCAGCCCGCCGCCACCCAGTGGCAAAAGTATGTAGGGCCTGCCCTTGTGGCCGGTGCCCTGCTTACTACTCTGCTGGTCGCCACCATGTTCTGAACACTGCTGTAAACGCAATGATACCATTGAAGAAAGGGATCTTACCATGACTACTTCTACCATGAAAATGCCCGCCAGCTATTCCGCTATCGAAGCCGAGGAGATGACCTATCTGGACGGCGGCGCCAGCAACGCTTATCAGGCCTTCCTGGACGTTGGTAAGGTGTTCAACTACATCGCCCGCATCTTCTCCGGTGCAAGCTCCATCATCAACAACGTCAACGTCATTTACCAGTCCTTTGTATCGCTGAACAGCCTGCTGGGCAGCTTCGGCAAGTAAAAGGATCACCCCAAAGTTTGGATACGGGAGCCGCGCTTTTTTCGAAAAAGTGCGGCTCCCGTTTTTCGTAGGCGCACTGATTCAGTGCATTACTGCGCAGAACTTCGCACCCCAGAATTATGAAGGGAAATTTTAACAATTCTGTGGTATATTGCCTTCTTTTTAGGTGTTTTACATATAAAATAAAAAAATTTGCGATATTTTTTCGGCTTTATCTCTTGATTTTGTGTCCGATTTGTTATATTGTTGTTACAGGGAGTGTGCTAAAATAAGATAGTTTATAAAAGGTCTCTCCAGCCGCGCAAATCGCGTGGAGACAAGCGATTTTTCAGGCATTTTCTTTAAGTTTTTTCGGTATTTTCGAAAGAAATTTCGTTATCTTTACATTCGGGAGTTTGTACGCAAATGGCAGATCGTGAACTGCGGCGGATGCACCGCGCTGAACTAATAGAGATCATCTATGCGCTGAAACAGAGCGAGGACCAGCTCAAGGCACAGAATGCCGCGCTCACCGCGCAGCTACAGGACCGGCAGCTCCGGCTGGAAAGCGCTGGTTCCATCGCGCAGGCCGCGCTGGAGCTGAACAACGTGTTTGCCGCCGCACAGGCCGCCGCCGATGACTATCTGCATTCGGTACAGGCCAGCCTTGCGGACACCAACGCCACCGCTGCCAACACCCTTTCGCAGGCACGCAGCGAGGCTAAACGCATTCTGGAACAGGCACAGGCAGACGCCGACAGTCTGAAAGCGCAGGCGCAGCAGGAATGCGATGCCATGACCGCCGCCGCCGCGCAAAAGCGCACCCAGACCGAGGCCGACTGCAAGGCCATGGTAGAGCGCGCCGAGCAGGAGGTGCAGCAGCGCTGGCAGGCATTTGACCACAAGGCCAACGAGCTGCTGGACCAGTATCGCAGCACAGACGGCCTGCCTTCGGAGGAAACATGAAAAAACGCGATATCCGGTTCGCTTCCATCCCTTCCACCGAGGAAGTGGCCGCAGAACGTGAGCGTCTTGCGTACCAGAGCCGCTACCAGCGGGTGCTGCGCAGTACGATCTATATTCTGGTGGTGGTAGCCGCAGTAGCCGTGCTGCTGGCTACGCTGTTTTTGCCGGTGCTTCAGGTCTCTGGCGACAGCATGAACCCTACGTTGAATGACAAGGATATTATCCTGCTGGTAAAATCCAACCACATTGAAAACGGTGAGTTATGCGGGTTTTACTGGCAGAACAAGCTGCTGCTCAAGCGCATCATCGGGCAGCCCGGTGATGTGATCGATATGGACGTGAACGGCGTGGTTTCGGTAAACGGCGTGGCGCTGGACGAACCCTATGTGGACGCGCTGACCGTGGGCGAATGCGACATCCGGTTCCCCTATCAGGTGCCGGAAAACCGCTACTTCGTGCTGGGCGACCACCGCTCCACCTCCATCGACAGCCGCAGCAGCGTGATAGGCTGCGTTGAAAAAAGCCAGATCGTTGGCAGGGTTTTCCTGAGGATATGGCCCTTGTCCAGCTTCTCGTTGATCCATTGACCCCGGGAGGAGGTATTCCGTTATGAACGACATTCTTAAAACGTACATGGAGCGGTTCCGCGAGAACCGGCACACCCTGCGGCGCTACACCGCATTTGTGCTGGCACTTGCCATGATCACCACCCTGTTCGTGAACTGGCAGCTGCATGGCGTGGGCATCTCGATGACCGCGCAGTACCAGTGCGGCGAGGAGGAGCACACCCACACGGCGGATTGCTACACCAAGGTACTCACCTGCGGTTACGAGGAAGGCGAGCTTGAAAATGCGGACGAGGTGGCCGCCGCCGCTGCTGCGACCAGCCAGCCCACCATTGAGGAAGAGCCCGCGCCGCTGTCGCTGGAGCCGCAGATCGAGTTTGTGCCCCATGAGCACACCGACGACTGCTACACCGAGGTGCAGACTCTGACCTGCATGGAGGAAGAGCACGTCCACGATGACGACTGCTTCGACCCTGAGGACGGCAGCCTGATCTGTGACAAATTTGAGCATACCCACGACGAAAGCTGCTACACCACCGAGTACGAGCTGACCTGCGGTTTGGAGGAGGGCGAGCTTGTGGAGCAGGTGGTGGAGCCCACCCAGAGCGCCGCACTGGCAGCGATGGCTGTGGCCGAGCCCGTGGCGCTGGCACCGATGGTGGACACCGTGGAGCCCATCTACCACCACCATACCGATGCCTGCTACGAGGAAGTGCTCACCTGCCCCCTGCCGGAGCACCACCACACCGTTGCCTGCCTGAGCGACACCTCCGCCGACCTTGAGACCCCCGAGGAGTGGCAGGCCGCCAACGCTGAGGCCGTGATGACCGGCAACTGGGCCGAGGATCTGGTCAGCGTGGCAAAGACCCAGCTGGGCTACGAGCAGAGCGAGAAAAACTTTGAAATCGACCCCGCGGACGGCGTGACCCTGCGCTACTATTCCCGCTACGGTCAGTCCTACGGCAACCCTTACGGCGAGTGGGACGTGATGTTCCTCTCTTACTGCCTGAAGTACGCCGGTATCCCCCAGAGCGCTATCCCGCAGGAGGCCAGCGTGCTTGCCCTGCGCAGTTCCATGAGCGATATGGACTGGCTGCTGGACAACGAGGACGGCAGCGCCGCCGATGTGGGCGACATCGTTATTTATAATAAGTACGTCACCCGCACCGTGGCTGTGGACAGCAGCGCCGATGGCGCAGCGGACGGTCTGGACGACCTGTTCAGCACGGACGCTGAGGGCGAGAACGGCGCAGAACTCGAGGAATCCGGCGCTGCTGCGCTGGATACCGCCCCTGCCGCCGAGGACACGACCACCATCGATATCCCTGATCTCCCCGACACCGCTGCGCCCAGCGTGGGTTCCCCCGCTGTCGAGCCGCAGACCACTACCGTAACTGACGCTCAGCCCGTGGAGACCGTGGGTATCGTGAGCGCGGTGGACAGCGACGCCGGCACGCTGACCGTTATCTCCGGCGATGTGGACGGCAAGGTGGCCGAGGTCACCCTTTCCAACGCCGAGGTTCTGGGCGTGGTGAGTGTTGCCGCCGCCCAGTACGCAGACGAGATGCTCTCCTCTGCCGTTGACGGCGCACTGCAAGCACCCGATATGCTTACGCTGGCGGGTGAAGATCCTGTGCAGGAAACCTCCGATTACTACGATTTCAAGGACGACATCACCTCTGCAAAATTGCAGTACCATGATTGGCAGGGTTGGCATGATATCCCAGATGAATCTGTTATTAACGAATCCGATCAGATTCGGGCTTATCTGACGTACACGCTCCAGGGTAAAACGTTATCTTCTACACTAAACACCATTAAGTACAACCTGCCGGATGCTTTGAAAAATTTCAAAGAAAACGGTACTGTCTATGATACCAACAACAAAGCCGTTGGCATCGGTAAAATTGAAAACGGTGTGGTTACCATTACGTTCTACGATGCGTATGTAACGATGAATGCCAATGGTTCTCCGATTAACGGTTATGTGGTTTTCGATGGTAAGGCCTCCGACATGCAAATACCTTCCGACCAAGAAACCACTATTAAGTTCAACGATAAATGCTCCAGCAAGATCACCATTAAGCAAGATTACAATAAAAAAGGCGACATTCACACCCAAAAGTCTACCGGAAACTATGACCTTGAAAAGGGTACCGTAGAGTATACCGTAAAAGTATGGAGCACCTACGGTACTGCCGGGCATCCTGTTCAGCTGGAAGATATCATGACTGATATCAAGCTGGATCGGACGAAGAACATCACAGTCGTAAAGAACGGTAGCACTCCTGCCAGTATCGAGACTCTCTCTTATAAACCCGATGACAAGGGCTTTACCAGCACATTGCCTGCTCTTGACAAGGGTGAGTATTACGAGCTGACCTATTGGGGCGTGCTTCCTTCGGATTTGAAGGGCGGCAACGTTACCACGACCAATAAGATCCATGTTGAATCGAAAAACTCCGAGGAGAAAATAATTTATAGCGACGCCTCGGTAGAGTTCCGCTTTAACACCGTAAAAAAGACGGGCGTTAAAAATGATAATGGCACTATCTCTTGGACGGTCACACTGAACGATAACCACGCCGACATGAAGGACTGGACGCTGAGTGATGAACTGAACGGCAAGTCCTATACCGGCACTGTTAAAATTGCTCCTACAGGTGGTACTTCGTTTGACGCTACGCTGCCTTACACCTTTGGCACTAACGCCGCTGATACGAATACTAAAGCAAGCTACACCATCACCTATACCACCCCGGGCGATCACCCCTATAACACTTCACAGGTCAAGAACAAGGTCACCCTGAAGGACGACAAGGGCAACGAAAAGGGTTCTTCCGAATACGGTGTTGAGGTTGGCAGCAAGGACGCCTTTATCAAAACCGGTAAGGGTGTTATAGAAAATACTGACGGTACTTTGACCCTTAACTGGCATGTCAAATTGATCATCGACCAGGATTATCAGACCGGATGGAAATGGTATGATTATGCGTCCAATGATAAGAATCAGTATTTCACGCCCACGCAGCGTGAGGAACTGTACAAGCAATTGGATACCCAACTTGGTGGCCGCGATAAGTATACCGCTGCACCCGCTTGGGGCGATGCGTCGGATGAAAACTGGGGTACAATTTGCATTACCGGAAAAGAAGAGTTGACCGCAGGTAAAACTTTAGAGTTCGATGTTTCTACCACGGTTGCACGCCCTGCTGGGAAAACTGACTACTGGAACCATTGCAGCTTCAACGATACAGGCTTCGACGGCACAAACAACTACAACCCCAGCGGCAATGTAGTTGTAAAGAAGTACGACAAGGCTACCGGTAGTGCTGCTAACAGCAGCCATGAATACCATAAGCTCAACAATGGTATGCTGGAATGGGAAATCCATGTAACCATGACCGAGGCTTTCAAGCGCGTTGCGGATACTCTTCAGTATATCGATATTACCGATACGCTGCCTGCCGGTGTCACGCTTAATGATATCGATATTCACGCTAGAAAGGATTCAAATTATAGGTGGCAAAAGACCAGCAACATTGAACCGAATGGCAGCATTTGGACGATTCACACTTGTGATAAAACTAACGGCGGAGATAAGCCAGGTCCAGATATTACTGCCACGCTCCAATCCCTTTCCGACGGTAAAACAAGTGTTACTATTCAAGTACCTGTAGCTCTTCTTCGATTGATGGACGTGGATTACGATATTGTAGTTTATGTCTATGCCAAAGCGGACGATCCTACTAGATGGGATACTACGCAAAAGAACTTTACCAACGAGGTCAATGTGACCGACAGCGACTGGCATGATTGGGGCACGGCCTCGCAGACACAGGAGATCACCTACAACAGCCTGCACAATGCTGTGCAAAAGAACGGTGAACTGCTTGATGCTGGTGTCGCCAAAAATACGGTCGAGTATACGGTTCTTGTCAATCCCGATCATAAAATAATTCTGGATGACCCCAATATCAGGCTGACGCTTATCGATGATCTCACATACGAATACAATCCTTATCATTCGCGTCTGCTCACTTCGTTGGTTCCTTCCAGTGTTGCCGTGTACGAGTACGATGAAAACGCTGAAAAGAATCGTGGGCGAAAGCTAAACGTCGGGGAGGAGTATTCGTATCTGTACGAAACCTTCGGCTATGGTTCTGGAACATCAAACGAGAATCGTACTAACCGCCTGACTTTCAGCTTGCCAAACGGCAAGGCGCTTGTAGTGGTTTATCAGTACACCTCAAAGGGTGTCGCGGACACTTGGATTGACCTTCACAACACCGCTACTCTGGAAGCCAAAACCACAAAATTCACCACTAATCCCGGTAATCAAAACTTTAAAATTACAAGCAGTGGTTATGGTGCGGATGTTCTGGGCGTAGTTGCCTACAAGGTGGATAAAGACAATAACGGTCTGTATCTGCCCGGTGCTCAGTTCAGCCTTTATGCATGGAACGGTAACAGTAGTGATCCTTGGACGCTGGTGAGCGATCAGATCGTCACGAACGAACATGGCGAACTGGTGAACAGTGCTAATCAAAACTTGACTGAAATCATCAACGCCAACGGAAAATTTAAACTCCACAATCAGGCATTCAAGCTTGTAGAAACAAAGGCTCCTGATGGTTATATCCTACCCGACCCCAACGACCCCAACAATGCCTACTACTTCTATATCCCGGATACAGATGAACACAACTATCCAAAGATGCTTCCCGCTGACCTGACCGGTTATCATGTAGCAACTGCCGGAGGATACCTCTATCTTACCAATGAGAAATCTCAAGACTACGAGCTCCCCTCTACCGGTGGCACCGGTACACTCCCGTACACAGCCGTGGGCGGCACAATGATGCTGTCTGCGCTGGCATATAGTTTTATCCACCGCAAGCGCAGACACGAAGGGAGGGCAGATGACTAAACTGCACTTCCCTGCTGGCGTGCCGGGGCTGAGCCCCCGCCCGCCCAGCGCAAAGTTTACGCATTAGTCCGAACACAAACCACACCTCTCTCCGCCCCCTGTACAAAATGCAGGGGGCGGCAAGGGGCAAAAAAGAAAGGGGCTTTTTCCATGAAAAAAGCAATGAAAAAACTCATGGCTGCACTGCTGGCAGTTGCTATGGTTTGCGCCATGGCCATCCCGGCGTTTGCAGTAAAAGGCACCGAGACTGCTGACATCACTGGTCACAGCTTCAATGCCTACCAGATTTTTACCGCCACCGTTACCGAAAAGAACGACGATCAAGGCAAGGTTTCCAATGTCAAATGGGGCACTGGTGTAAATAGCGCTGCTCTTTTGACTGCACTGCAGGGTGATTCCACTTTTGCTAATGCCTTTGCCAGTGCCACAACCGCCACAGATGTTGTCAAAGCCATGAGCGGCTGGTCTGCAACCGATGAAAAAACCGCTGCTTTTGCCAAGATTGTAGCTGCCAATCTTACCACCGATTGCATTTCTACCACCAACAACTCCATCCACTTTGACGCTGCTGGTTACTACCTGATCGTTGATACTACTGATGTTTCCGGCAAAGATGATGCCGCAAACCTGACCCTTCTGAATGTCGCTGAGGCTGATTCTGATGTTACCGTTAAGTCCAAGGTCGTAAAGCCCACCGTTGATAAGTTCGTTTGGGATAATAACGACGGTGCTGGCAAGGGCACTGGCGATGGTTCTACTGGCGAAGGTTTCTACAAGACCGCTGACCACGCTATTGGCGAGACCTTCCAGTTTGAGCTGGTTGCAAACCTGCCCGCAAGCAAAGAGTATAAGAATTACAGTACCTACGAAATCAAGTTCCACGATACCATGTCCAAGGGTATCACCTACGAGAAGGTCGATAAAGTTGTGATTATCGATTCCAACGGTTCCGAAACCGCTATTTCTGATTATACCGTCGCAGGTATCACCTCTGGTGACGAAGGTGAAAAGAGCTGGACTGTCACCATTGCTGACGCTAAATCTTATGAAGTAGACCTGACGAAAGGTGCCACTATTAAGGTGTATTACAGCGCACATTTGAACAAGGATGCCTATGTAAATAACGCATCCGGTGACACTACCAACCAGAACACTGTTTCTCTGGAGTACTCTAACAACCCCAATGCTGGTGGCACTGGTAAGACCCCCGAAGAGACCGTTTACGTTTTTACCTATCAGATCAACAATACCAAGTATCACGATTCTGATGCTGCTGGTAACGAGCTGAAGGATGCCGGCTTTAAGCTTTACACCGATTCTACTTGCACGCATGAATTTGCTCTGAAAAAAGAGGGTGAGTTCTACATCCCCACTACTGGCACCGGCGAGGAAATGAAGTCTGCCGCAGACGGTAAGTTCAACATCAAGGGTCTGGATGCCGGTATCTACTACCTGAAGGAAACTTCTACCCCCACCGGCTACAACACTTGTGAACCGGTTGAAATCAAGATCGTTGCAAGTCATTCGCGCAATGCCAACGAACTCGGTCATGTTGATCTTGACCAGTCCAAGAATCTGAACAACAAGATTATCAACCTGTCCGGTACTGTGCTGCCCAGCACCGGCGGCATCGGCACCACCATCTTCTATGTGATCGGCGGCGGCCTGATGGTTGCAGCAGCCATCCTGCTCATTACCAAAAAGCGCATGGAGAACCGCTAAGCTCTCCTTTTCCCCTGCACAGAGCGGGGCTGTAAAGCCCCCTGCTCTGGTCCTGAAACTATAACGTTAGGGAGTAGCCCATGAAAAAGAACAAAAGCACCATTATATTGATCCTCGTCTTTTTCGTGGGTCTATCCGTGATGTTATACCCCACCCTCAGCGATTACGTCAACCAGCTGCATCAGTCCCGTGCTGTGGCCACCTATGCCGAGGACGTGGACAATCTGACCGATGCCGACTACAGCGCCTATTTCGAGGCGGCAGATGCGTTCAATGCGCAGATCGCCGCCGACCCGGACGCGCTGTTCCATGCCGACCGGTTCACCAGCTACAACGCCACGCTGGATGTGACCGGCACCGGCATCATGGGCTACATCACCATTGAAAAGATCGGTGTGGAGCTGCCCATCTACCACGGCACCAGCGATGGCGTGCTGCAGATCGCCGCAGGCCACTTGGAGGGCACCAGCCTGCCGGTGGGCGGCGGCAGCACCCACGCGGTCATTTCGGCGCACCGCGGCCTGCCCAGCGCCAAGCTGTTCACCAATCTGGACCAGCTGGAAGTGGGCGATACCTTCACCATCACAGTGCTGGACCGGGTGCTCACCTACGAGGTGGACCAGATCTCCATTGTACTGCCCACCGAGACGGACAACCTGAAGGTGGTGGACGGCAAGGACTACGTCACCCTGATGACCTGCACCCCCTACGGCATCAACTCCCACCGCCTTCTGGTGCGCGGACGCCGCATCGAAACGCCGGACAAGCTCAAGCACATCCGTGTAACAGCCGATGCCATCAAGATCGAACCGATCATCACAGCTCCCATCATGGCACTGCCCCTGCTGCTGGTGCTGCTGCTCTGGCTGCTGTTCTCCAACCGCAAACGCAAATCTACAAGAGGTGAAAAACATGAAACGCACTGATCTCAAAAAGCACGCTGCGGCCCTGCTTTTGGTGCTGTGCCTTCTGGTAACAAGTGCGCTGCCTGCCCTTGCCACCAGCGCAAACATCAAGCTGGTGGACAGCAGCGGCAATCCCACTACCGGCACCATCCGCGTTACGCTGTATGACAGCGCCAACGATAAGGCGCTGAGCGGCGGCAAGCTCACTTTGTACCGTGTGGCCGAGGTAAAGCGCCAAAACGGCAACCTGAGCTACGAATACTGCGGCGATTTCTACGGCTGCGGCATTGCGCTGGGTGATTTGACCGACAGCACCCTTGCGGCCCAGCTGCAGGAGTATCTGCCCCAAAGCGCCGAGGGCACCACAAAGACCATTGATGCGGACGGCAACGTGACCTTCCGTGGTCTGGAGCTGGGCCTGTATCTGATCGTGCAGACCGAGGCTTCCAAGGGCTATGAGCCGATCAATCCGTTCCTTGTCTCTCTGCCCATGGCGGAGGATGGCAAGTGGAATTATGAGGTGGATGCCAGCCCCAAGGTGGGTGCTTACACCCCCACCAAGCCGGACACGCCGCCTACGCCCCCTACCCCGCCTACGCCCGATTATCCTGATACGCCTACCCCGCCGGACAACCCGGATAACCCGGTCTCTCCCGGTAATCCGGACAATCCCGTGGCTCCGGGCCACCCGGGCCATCCGGCAGCACCCGGTAATCCAGATAGCCCCGTTCTGCCG
>OLSX01003297.1_pt1 | contig 13242 bp, 5 predicted proteins | sample 1673141 | NCBI WGS metagenome assembly OLSX01 (sample SAMEA3136759, study PRJEB25190) | human gut metagenome | biome: human gut; feature: human-associated habitat; material: faeces | place: Austria | collected 2013
AAGTGGACTGATTGTTTTGCAGCATATTCCAGAATCTAAAGATAGATATTCTATTCACGATATAAATATCAAATCCGGTATCTTTTGTATAGAAAAAGATAAATTTCAGGATATTATATGGGTGGGTACTGATGGGCAGGGGGGGTATATGTATTACAATGATTCCTATACTCTCAGGACGACGTTGTTGAGAGATTTGCCATACAATCTAAATACGCCGATAAGAACATTTTATATTGATGAATACGGTACTTTTTGGTTTGGAACAAAAGGGAATGGCATTGTGAAAATTGAAAATTATGACGCGGCTGTTAATGAAGGAGAAAAATCAGTGCAGTTTCTTACGAATAATAGCTTGTTAAAAAGTAACTCTGTCTATACAATAGTACCTGGTAAGAAAGATATTTTATGGATAGGCAGTGAAAATGGTCTGAATTATTATTCATATAAAAGTAGTAGTATAAAGAATATAGATATTTTAGGCGGTAACAAACCTTTAAGATATGTATATTCTGTTTGTGAATTTAATGATTCTACTCTTTGGATTGCTACGGTGGGTGAAGGGATTGTAAAGGCTAAGCTTGGCGAAAAAGACGGCAATCCGGTATTGAAGAAAGATACGACCTTTTTGTTTGATAATGGTGTAATTCCTTCCAACTATTTTTTCACCTCTTATAAGGAGAACGATTCGATTATCTGGTTTGGCAATAGAGGATATGGAGCCTATAAAATTAATAATCGTACCAATAAAATAGAAGTTTACAGTTTAAATGAAGGAAGCGAAAGCCAGACATTGAACGATGTGTTTTCTATTTTAAAGAGTGACAAAAGCTATTGGTTTGCTACAAGTTATGGGCTTGCCCGAATTTATTATGATAGAGATAGATATGTATTTGACAAGACAAATGTTTTGCCGAAGAATGTGATACATGGAATGTTGCAGGATGAATACAATAATTTGTGGTTGAGCACTAATCGAGGATTGATAAAGTATAATGTTTCGGAGAATACCTTCCAGACATATTGGAAGCAGAACGATCTTCAGGTAACAGAGTTCAGTGATGGGGCATACTTCAAGCATATACCTTCCGGCACTTTGTTTTTTGGAGGGATAAACGGTTTTGTCACTGTTTCGGTCAATGGATTTCCTAAACTGGATTATAATCCGGAAATTCAATTTAGCAACTTATCTATATTCGGTAAAGAGTATAATATAAATGATTTTGTAAGTATTGAAAATAGTAGGAAAAATATAACTTTGAATTATGAACAAAATTTTTTCTCTTTATCGTTTACTGCTATAGATTATATAAATGGGAATGATTATACTTATTTTTATAAACTTGCAGAACTTAGTGATATTTGGATTGACAATGGAGGCTCCAATTCCGCATCATTCACCAATATTTCTCCGGGCAGATATACTTTGTTGGTGAAGTATAGGAATAATATTACAGGTAAGGAAAGTGCGGTTCAGTCACTTGTGATAAACATATCATACCCGTGGTATCAGACTACTTTGGCATATGTGGTCTATACTTTATTGTTGTTATTGGTTGGTTACTGTATTGTACGGCTGAGTATTAAATGGTATAGAATGAAAAAAGAGAATATCGTAGAAAAGCTGACAAGAAAACAACGCGAAGATGTTTATGAATCAAAATTACGATTCTTTACTAATATAACTCACGAACTGTGTACTCCCTTGACGTTAATATATGGTCCTTGCGAAAAGATTATTTCATACGACAAATCAGATAGCCTCATTATTAAATATGCCAAATTGATTAAGCATAATGCGGAGGAACTGAATAGTCTGATTGCAGAACTAATTGAATTCAGACGTTTGGAGACGGGACATAAAAAAGTAGAGATAAAATCCTGTCCCATATCAGAATTAGCCCGTAATATAGCTGAACCTTTTTCAGAATTGACAAGTAATAAGCTGCTTGATTATAGAATAAATATAGTCGACAATATATATTGGAACTCTGATTCGGGATGCTTGAATAAGATAATTACTAATCTTATATCCAATGCTTTTAAATATGCATCAGTCAAAGGAAAAATAAGTGTAGATGTGTATGTTGAAGACAAAAAGCTGTATATTGTTGTAGCTAATACAGGCAAAGGGATTAAAGAAGATGATCTTTCTAAGATTTTTGATAGATATACCGTACTTGATAATTTTGAAGACCAGAATAAAGCACATGAAACGTCGCGAAATGGATTGGGTTTGGCTATATGCAATAATATGGTGAAATTGTTAGAGGGAGAAATAACCGTAACCAGTGTGCTTAATGATATAACGACTTTTACTGTAATTCTCCCTGAATTGTCAATAGAGCAAGCTACGGAGGGTGATGAGTTTTTTGGTAATGCAAGTGTGACTGTTATAGAGAACGTTTCCCGAAAAATGGAGGAAACCAGTTCTGTTCCTGAGATTGTCATTCCTGAATATGACAAGAATAAGCAGACAATAATGATTATAGATGATGATTCGGCCATGCTATGGTTTGTTACAGAAATATTTATTGATAAATATAATGTAATTCCCATTAATAATTCAACAGAGGTGATGTCTTGTTTGGAGCAGAGTTCACCGGACATAATCATATCGGATATTATGATGCCGGACATTGACGGTATCTCTCTTACTACATTGATAAAGGGAGATAAATTGCGCAAACATATACCAATGATTCTTTTATCTGCCAAGAATACGGTGGAGGATCAGGTAAGGGGTATTGATTCCGGAGCAGAGGTTTATATAACCAAGCCTTTCAGTGTGAGATATTTGGAAAAAGTAGTGGAACGGCTCATCAAGAGAAAAGAAGACTTGAAGCAATATTTCTCTTCGGCTGTGAGCTCATTTGAGATAAATGAGGGTAAGCTGGTGCACGAGGAAGATAAGAAATTCATGGAAAAAGTATATCAGGTAATCGATTCGAATATTACTAATCCGGAGCTTTCTATTGAAACCATTAGCTCTTCTTTAGGATACAGTACGCGTCAGTTTTATCGGAGAATAAAAGAAATAACTCCTAAGAAGCCGAATGATATAATCAGAGAGTATAAGCTGGATATTGTGAAGAAACTATTAATTAATACAAACTTGTCTGTTGAAGAGATTATGGATAGGACCGGCTTTATCAACCGGGGAAACTTCTTCAAAATATTTTCTCAGAAATTTGAAATGACCCCTAAAAAATATAGAGAGCAGATGCGTAAAGACATCACAAAAACAAATTTGGAAAATTCTTAAGAAGCTTTCTGTCTTTCAGACCATATTCGTACATCTTTGTCGCGTTTGAGTACTCTTATTAAGGAAGGGATGCACTAATTTTGCTATCAAATAATCTAATACGGACTTAAAAATTGGATGTATGAATTGGAATATTGTAAAAGGTGCATGTCTTGCACTACTGCCTGTTGCCGGTACCTTAAAAGCACAGGAGAAACCGAACATTGTAGTAATCTTGGCAGATGATCTTGCTTCGAATGAGATTAGTTGCTATGGAGGGAAGAACCTCAAGACTCCGAATATTGATCGGATAGCTGAAGAAGGAATCAGATTCACTAATAACTTTGCCTCTTGTGCAATGAGTGTGCCTATTCGGGCTTCCTTATATACCGGACTCTATCCTGCTCGGCACGGCTCTTATCAAAATCATAAAATATCCTATTCTGATATAAAGAGCGTCACGTATTATCTGCCCCAGGCGGGTTATCGGGTAGGGCGTGCAGGAAAAACGCATACTGTTCCTAAAAGTGTTTTCAATTTTGAGAAGGTTCCGGGGTTTGAGGAGAACTGTATTGCTGTGACTGCTGACTATACAGTGGATGGCATTCGTGACTTTATGCGACAGGACAGTCCGTTTTGCTTATTTGTTTGCAGTACGCTTTCCCACGCTCCGTGGACATGCGGAAATAAGGATGAATTTGATGCAGATAAGGTTATACTGCCTCCTAACTGCGTTGATAATAAAGGAACGCGTGAACTTTTCAGACGTCTTTTGGCTGAAATCCGGGCTTTGGATAATCAGGTTGGTGATGTATTGAAAACTATTGAAGAGGTTGGCAAACTGGATAATACTTTAGTTGTATTTCTTGGAGAACAAGGTCCACAGTTGCCGGGAGGAAAATGGACTTGCTGGAACTACGGTCAAAGCAGTGCATTGGTGGCTCGCTATCCTGCAAAAATAAAGGCCAAATCGACCAGTGATGCTATCGTTCAGTATGAAGATATTCTACCTACTTTAATGGAATTTGTCGGTGGAGATGAAATAGAGGGCATTGATGGGAAAAGTTTCCTGAAGGCATTGTTCGGCAAAGAGAAAGAACACCGTCGCTTTGCTTACGGTATACATAATAATATCCCGGAAGGGACAGCCTATCCGATACGTAGCATCAGGGACAAGAGATATAAACTGATATTGAACTTGACTCCTGAAGTAGAGTATTTTGAAAAACATCTGATGAATCTTAAGAATGAAAGAAGCGTTTGGGCAAGCTGGATTGAGAGTACAAAAACAGATAAACGGGCAAGATATTTTGTTGACAGATATGTAAAACGTCCTGCAATAGAGTTTTATGATATGCAGAAAGATCCTTGGGAGTTGAATAATTTGGCAGAAGAAAAGAAGTATGCGAAACGTATTGCTATGATGAAAGGGGAACTTGAGGCGTGGATGCGGCAGCAGGGTGATACGGGAGCTCAAATGGACGTGAAAATAAAGAAGCAATGATGAAAAAGGAAAAAATGTGTTTACTGGGACTATTGCCTGCCCTGACAGTCCCTATGACATTGCCTTGTCTGGCAGGGAATAACGCTGAGTTGCCTCCTAATATTATAGTTGTGCTTACGGATGATATGGGTTATGGTGATATTGGTATATATGGTGGTAAATTTATACCTACTCCCAATATTGACCGTATGGCAGAAGAAGGTTCACGGTTCAATCAATATTATAGTGCATCTCCTATCAGTTCTCCTTCGCGTTGTGGCCTACTGACCGGGATGTACCCGGGCAAGTGGCATATAACCACTTATTTACAAGGAAAGGCTGGAAACAAAGCTGCGGAAATGGCCGACTATTTGGACCCTTCGGCTCCCACCTTGCCCAAAGTGATGAAGAATGCCGGATATAAAACCGGTCATTTCGGGAAATGGCATTTGGGAGGGGGACGGGATGTCCGGAATGCTCCCCCTTTTGTCGCTTATGGATATGACGAATATTGCAGCACCTATGAAAGCCCTCAACCGGATTCGTTACTTACGGCAACGGATTGGATTTGGTCTCCGCAGGATAGTGTAAAGCGATGGAATAGAACAGCCTATTTCGTTGATAAAACGCTGGCTTTTTTAGAACGTCACAGAGGAGAAGCTTGTTTTGTGAACTTATGGCCGGATGACATGCATACTCCGTGGGTTGGAAACTTTGAGCAACAGCAGGTCTTTCCGGACGGGCAGGAATCGGAAAAGAACTTTCGGGTGGTGCTTGCCGAATATGATAGGCAAATAGGACGTTTGCTGCGTGAAATTAAAAATATGAATCTTGAAAACAATACCATTGTCATTTTTACCAGTGACAACGGGCCTGCACCCAGTTTCAAGGGAAGCCGGGCCGGTAATATGAGAGGATGTAAAGCTTCATTGTTCGAGGGAGGTATACATATGCCCTTTATAATATGGGATACAAAAGGCGAAATTCCTTCGGGGAAAACGGACGATACTACGGTGGTCAGCGCTCTGGATTTGTACAAGAGTTTGAGTTCACTTGCTGGAATCAAATTGCCTGCTGATTGTAAAAGTGATGGCATGGACATGAGTGCGGCTTTGAAAGGGGTTCCGCAGGAAAGGAGAGAACCTCTCTTTTGGGAATATAGAAGAAATGAAAGCAAAGCATTCCCCCGGCCTGCAGACAAAGATGTCAGTCCGGCTATTGCGGTGCGGTATGGCAAGTGGAAACTGTTGGTTGATAAAGACAGTACAAATGTCTTATTGTATGATTTGGAGGATAATTTGAGGGAAAACGTTGATTTAAGCAAGAAACATCCTCAGGTGGCAAGTCGGTTGAGTAAATTGGCTCTTGAGTGGTGGAATTCTTTACCGGAATTTTGACCTTATATAATAGTATGTAATACTAATTGAAATACAAAAAATGAGAAAGAGTTATTTCTTGTGCGGAACATCCGCCTTGTCGATGTTGTCTGCTATGCCGTGTATGGCAGACGAAACAATACGAACCAGCAAAGAAACTGATGAAAGACCTATTATTATGGCAGATGACATGGGATATTCGGATGTTGGGTGTTATGGCGGTGAGATTCCGACTCCCAATATTGACCGGTTGGCACAAAAGGGAGTACGATATACGCAGTTTTATAATTCTGGACGTTCTTGTCCTACCCGTGCCAGCTTGCTGACCGGACTTTATCCGCAGCAGGCCGGCATCGGAGCTATGTCTGAAGATCCCGGCATCAAGAAAGGAGAAAAACATCCGGAAAATAGAGGAGTCCATGGTTATATGGGTTTTCTCAACCGTAATTGTGTGACAATTGCTGAGGTGCTGAAAGAGGCTGGCTATCATACATACATGACAGGCAAATGGCATGTTGGGATGCATGGCAAGGAAAAGTGGCCGTTGCAGAGGGGATTTGAGCATTTTTATGGAATACTGGCCGGTGCTTCCAGCTATTTGAAACCTCAGGGCGGACGGGGCTTGACTCTGGATAATACGAATTTGCCTGCTCCTCAATCCCCCTATTATACAACGGATGCTTTTACTGATTATGCCATTCGGTTTATAGATGAACAGACGGATGATAATCCGTTCTTTCTTTACTTGGCGTACAATGCTCCCCATTGGCCGCTACATGCCAAAGACAAGGATTTGGAAAAGTTTGCAGGCAAATATGACAAGGGATGGGAAGCCGTTCGTGAAGAGCGTTACCGGAAAATGGTTGAATTGGGTATAGTCAATCCTGATTGGAAATTGGCCGAATGGGAATCTCGTGCCTGGAATGAGCTTACGGAAGCAGAACGTGATAGTTCGTCCTTGCGGATGTCTGTTTATGCCGCCCAAGTTTACTGCATGGATTATAACATTGGAAAGTTGATTGATTATCTGGAAGAAGAAGGTAAGCTTGACAATACTCTTATACTTTTTCTCTCGGATAATGGGGCATGTGCAGAACCTTATTCGGAAAAAGGTTTCGGAAGCACAAGTGAGATTAATAAGCTTGACAGCTGGGTTCATCCTTCTTATGGACTGCCTTGGGCACAGGTTAGCAATACACCGTACCGGAAATATAAAGTACGGGCCTATGAAGGAGGCATTGCTACCCCATTGATTATTTCCTGGCCGGAAGTGCTTGGAAAGTATAGCAACCAGATAAGAAGAAACGTAGGTTTTGTTCCTGATATCATGGCTACATTTGTAGAGGTTGCCAGAGCAGAATATCCGACAACTTATCATGACGGAAATTCGATTATTCCTATGGCAGGAACTAGCTTGATGTCAACGGTTCATAATCCTGATAAACAAATACATGAATATATCTTCGGTGAACACTTCAATAATTGTTTTGTACGGTGGAAAAATTGGAAAGCTGTAAAGGATGAAAAAATGAAGGAGTGGGAACTGTATGATATTGAAAAAGACAGAACTGAGTGGAATAATGTAGCTGCTGAGTATCCGGATGTGCTGAAGAAGATGGTCCGGAAATGGGAGGAGTGGGCGAACGAATGCTACATCTTCCCTAAAAGGCTGAACTAAACCATCGTTTCCAACAAAGTTTAGTTGTTCTATCCCCATTTGCTTGCACTTTTTTGATAGTTTGATAATAATCAATCTGTTATGTGTGTAAGCAGGATTTTTTACTTCCATATTATTTCTACTAATTCAGTGAGTATAAGTGTATTACAGGTGGAGGTAACTGTGGAAGTAATAGTGTAAGCAGATTTATCTTCCACTTCTTTTATATAACTGTTCCGTTGTATGGTAAAAGTATAATGTATTAGTTCATAGTATTGAACACTTTGTTTCATACCTATAGAACAAAGTGTTTTCTATAAGGAAACAAGTTGTTCCTAATAGTGAAACGAACTGTTTCAAGGTATGGAACACTTTGTTTCATCAAGACAAACAGACCATTTGACGGTTACAACGGGTTTCCGGTTATAGATTGGGGGCTGTCATTAGTAGATTTAGTCATTAAATAAAAAACATTATGAATTTGAAAGTGAAAAACAAAACCTTGTTTTTATGCCTTCCGGCATTATTGAACATGCCTTTTTTCGGACTCTCTGCATTCGGAGCGAATACGGAGAAAGGTAATGATAAGGGGAACGGGCCGAAGCGTCCTAATATTCTTGTCCTGCTGACGGACGACCAGACTTTCAGCACTATCCATGCTTGGGGTAACGGTACAATCCAGACCCCGAATATGGACCGGCTTGTCAGCCGTGGTATATCATTCACCCAAACTCACGTAATGGGAGGTTTCAATGGTGCTATTTCGCAGCCCAGCCGTGCAATGCTTCTTACCGGGCGTGGTTTGATGGATATACATCGCAATGGCGGCGTTATTCCGGAAAATGAAAGAACTTTTCCGGAACTATTCCGTGAGAATGGCTACACGACTTTTGCAACTGGTAAATGGCACAGTGACAATGCCTCGTTTACCCGTTCGTTTTCTACAGGTGCAAACCTTTTTTTCGGTGGAATGCATCCTTACGGGAAATACAATGAACTGGGACATCGGTGCCCTTACCTGCATCAGTACGATCCGGCAGGGAAGTACAATAATACCAACGGTAAATGGGTGGATGCGTCACTCAATACCTTTTCGTCCGAATTATATGCCGATGCTGCTATCAGATTTCTTGAAGCTAAGGCGTCGGACGACACTCCTTTTTTGATGTATGTTGCATTTACTTCGCCTCATGATCCGCGCAATGTGTTGCCTCACTACGGACATAAATACGCTAGTACTGAGGTTCCGATGCCCGAGAATTTTGTTGCACAACACCCATTTGACAACGGTGACCTTAATGAACGCGATGAAAAGTTGCTTTCCACTCCTCGCATTTCGGCTCAGGTACTTACTGAAAGGGCTAATTATTATGGCATGGTGAGCGAAGTGGATTTTCAGATAGGACGTATCCTTGATGTACTTGAAAGCAGTGGCAAGGTTGATAATACCATCATTGTTTTTACGTCGGACAACGGTCTTTGTGTCGGGGAACATGGGCTGCTGGGCAAGCAGAACTTGTATGAAGCAGCAGTGAGAGTACCTTTGGTAATATGCGGTCCCGGCATTCCACAGAATGCGATGTGTGATGCTTATTGTTATCTTTATGATATTTATCCCACTCTTTGTGAGCTTGCGGATATAGAAGTGCCGCCTACTGTTAAAGGCCTTTCATTGGCACAAACCATACAGAACCCCATGGTAAAAAAACGCGAGGACATACTATTGGCATACATCAACCTCCAGCGTGCCATTAAAAAGGATAACTTTAAACTTATACTCTACAATGTTGGAGGGCAACGTCATCCTCAGCTTTTCGACCTTGAGGCCGACCCGATGGAGATGAACAACCTTTATGATGATCCTAACTACAGCAAAAAGCGCGACGAACTTACCGCATTGCTTTATGCCCGGATGAAAGCTGTCGGTGACTTTTGTGATCCAGCAAAACCGGATTGGGGATATCCAGTAAAACTGAAATGGAATCAGGTTATTCAAGTTAATCCGTGAAGCCAGTGCTTGGGAGAAGTTATAAAAATGCCTTAACACGCTCTTTTATAGATGGGGAGTACGGTATTGGTACAGAAAAGTACGAATTCCTACTTTTCCCTATAGTGATGCTTTTATGGCTGGAATCCGTACTCAGGATGTACTTATTCAGTCTATATTTGCACCATCAAATCATGATGAGAAACACATATCGCGAATATGAGTAGTTAATTAAATCTTAAGTATTATGAAAGTAATAACCGGTTCTTTTAGTTTCTGAATTTTAGAATTAATAAGTTTAATCATTAAATCAAGACTTGTATGATTTTTGAAAAGTATAAACCACTGATTTTAGGTTTATGGGCTTTGTTTTCCTTCTCTGTATATAGTGGAAATATATATGCCAAACAAACCGAAAATACTACTGTTCCTCAGCCGGTACAAAATGCAACGGTAAAAGGTGTGGTAAAAGATGCGACAGGAGAACCTCTGATTGGGGTGAGTGTAGTTGTCAAAGGAACCACCAATGGTGCCGTAACAGATGTAAATGGTAATTTCTCGATTGCATGTAGTGCAAATGATATTTTGGTATTTTCATATATTGGTTATGATAAAATAGAGGTGAAGGCAGGAAATGCTTCTTTCCATACAATTACTATGAAAGAAGATAGTGAATTGCTGGATGAAGTAATTGTCATTGGTTACGGTACGACTACCCGTAAACATGTAATTGGCGCAGTAGACCAGATTCGTGATGATGTGATAAAGGATCGTCCTGTAGCCAATATAACTCAAGCATTACAAGGTGCGACGCCAAGTCTATCTATACAACAACGCAACATGAATCCTAATAATAATAATATTAATATTAATAATACATATAGATGCGATGAAATGGATTCGATTGATAAGATTGACAGAAAAGAAATCAAAGCTGAATTAAAAAAACAGCTGAATTATGAAAACCTCATCAGCAGGAATGAAGCTGACAAAAAACAGATAAACAGCATTATCAATATTCTGGCAGACGTTATGTCAAGCCGTTCACAAAGTATCCGCATAGGCGGAGAAAACAAACCGTTGGAGGAAGTCATTCAAAGATTTAAACAATTGACGGACAAGCATATTGCCTATGTTCTGGAATGCCTGAATAAAAATGCAGACAAGCCCAGAAACATAAGGGCGTATCTGCTGACGTCTCTATTCAACGCTCCGTCAACAATGGACTGCTATTATGCTCGTGACGCTGATCAGGTTGAAACCAAACAGTATTCTTTCGACATAGAAGAAATAAAATCCCTTACAAATTCTTTTTCCGGACTGTAATTTGATATAAATCCAAATGGATTTTCATAAATAGCTATAAAATCGCCGTAGAGGGCACCAGCAAGCCTCAGAATCAACGAAAGGAGTTTTTTCACAAAATTACACCCTAAATTTGAAAGTGCCTAAAAACCGCCTTAAAATTACTCTCAGGGCATACGCTTAATTTTCATTTCCACTCCGTATTTAATCGCAGAGCCGTCTGCAAGGCTCTGTAATGCGCAAATCCATTGAAGGGAGTGATGCTATATGCACTATTTCAAACGGGCTGTAAATTGCCCGCAAATGCGTATTAACGGCATATGCCGAAAAGAAAGGAAATGAAAATGAAACAAAAATTCTGTAAAAAGCTTCTGCTGATAGTAACAGCTGTAATGATGCTTTGTTCGACAATACCATTCCAAGCATTCACTCAGGTTTCAGCTGCTTCGAGCTATGAAGTTTTGGTATTGTTTTCTCCAGAAGGATACGGACAAAAAACCGATGTTCAAATATCCAAGAACGGTAAAATAAAAGCCGGCGGTACATGGCGAATCATCACAAACAACGGAGATATAGCATATTGTCTGGAACCTGGGAAGTCGATAAATACTAATTCCGACTATATTGCATATTACAAAAACGGAACAATTTCTTTGACGCAAAGCCAAAAAGTTCTTTTAGAACGAATATTTTTATACGGCTATGCAAAAAAGCCTGCCGATCTGTACAGCTATTCGGAATATCTTCCGCAATATATAGCAACACAGTTATTGGTGTGGGAGGTTATTGCAGGTCAGAGAGACGCACAATTTAACCGTATTTCCAACGGCTATACGCCTGTAAAGGATGTTTTAAACAATTTTAACAATGCAGAAGTATGCAAACAGGTCAAAAATTTTTATGAATCCTATGAAAAAAATATCAAAACTGGTAGTAAAGAAATTTCTTTTGCTTACAAAAAGGATTCTTTAGCAAAGGAAAATGCTTTAAAATGCGGCAGCGATGGAACATACACATTCACTGACAAAAACGGTCAGCTGAATAATTTCGACGTTACAGTCAAGGACGGTTCAGTTGTTTCAAAATCAGCAACACAGCTGAAAGTCAAGGCTGAAGCCAACAAAACAGCATTGATAACTATGAAGCAAAACAATGTCAACGCTTCCGGCAAACGCTGTGGAATGCTCGTACTGACAAACGGCTCAAACAATCAGACTATCACCAAGCTTCAGGCTGATCCCCGTGATTATTACGCAGCTGTAAAGGGTGTAGAAAACGGCAGCCTGTGGATAAAGAAAAGTTCTCCGGACGATAACAAGGTGGAAGGAATTACATTCCATATTACCGGTAACGGAATCGACGGAGACTACACCACAGGCAAAGACGGATATATCAGAATACCCGGTCTTAAGCCCGGCACATACAAGGTTTCGGAGAAAACCTCAAGTATTTACACAAATGTCCGTGATAAGACAGTAATAGTTGAGGCGGGAAAAACGGCGTATGTATTGTTCGTAAACACACTGAAAAAAGGTCATCTTGTTGTAACAAAATATACCGAGGATAAAGCTGAAGCCAATTTCACATTCGGTCTTTACTCAACAACTTCTGACGGTAAGGTATATGATACTTTTGACGACAAAATAACCACCTACATACAAGGCTCAGGTTACGGAAAAGCTTCATGGACTGAATTGCCGTTCTGGACCGAAGACGGAAAAGAATTAATATACGTTCTCACAGAAAAAAATGCACCTGACAGGTATGTGACTTTAGGTGAATTCGAAGGTTCTTTGTTATCTTCAGCTGATGACAACGGTCTTATGATTCATTTGGACGTGGAAAATAAATTGAAACGTTCAAGTGTTCTTATTGTCAAAAAGGATTCGGAATCCGGAGACAATATTCCACTTCCCGGAACAGAATTTCAGATACTTGATTCAAACGGAAATAAAGTAATTTTAACCGATGATGACGGTAATGAAATTGATACATTCGTGACCGATGAATCGGGACAGATTTTACTGCCCGAACCTCTGGTTTACGGTACGTATCAGTTGATAGAAACCAAAGCTCCGGACGGCTATGCTTTAGACAAAACCCCGATTGATTTTGCCATCACCGAGGACGGCGCTACCGTTCAGGTTGAGAAAATGAATACTCCGCAAAAAGGAACTATTACGATTTCAA
>OLSX01003299.1_pt1 | contig 13241 bp, 8 predicted proteins | sample 1673141 | NCBI WGS metagenome assembly OLSX01 (sample SAMEA3136759, study PRJEB25190) | human gut metagenome | biome: human gut; feature: human-associated habitat; material: faeces | place: Austria | collected 2013
CAATCTATTAAGATTACCATAGGATAAGGTTTGACACATTATTCACAACTCAACGGCCTATTGCTATTCACAGCAATAGGCCGTTTTCTACATTTCCCGGTGGGAACGTATTTCCTGAATGGAAATGGACAGGGAGGCGCGGCCGCGATACACGTTGCGGTCAATCGTGAAAGCGATATCCCAGGGAGGATTGGGAAGCTCCCGTTCCGCTCCGTTGAAGAAAATAGCGTCACGCTCCACGATGCCCTGGCGCATGAAAAGCTTCAGATGATTGGTTCCCACGCGCTTGGGCGGTTCCGTGGGAAAAACGTCGGAACTCATGAAGAGAGGCTGTGGATTGGAGTTGCCGAAAGGTTCCAGCTTTTCATAGCTGTCCAGCAAATCCAGCGTCAACGCCTGGAAGGACACTTCCATGTCTATGTTGAGCACGGGGCTGCGCTGTTCCTCCGTCGTGGTTTCAGACACATAACGGTTGAATGCCCGGCGGAAATCGTCCATGCGGGATTCTTCAATCACCAGCCCCGCCGCCATGTCATGGCCGCCGCCGGAAACCAGCGTATCCGCGCAATGGTGGATGGCCTGCACCAGGGACACGCCGGGAATGGAACGGCCGGAGCCCTTCCCCACTCCGCTTTCGTCAAAGGCGATGACGAAGGTCGGCTTGTGGTACCGCCTCATCAGCTGGGAGGCTACAATGCCCACCACGCCGGGATGCCACGCGCGGGAACCCAGCACAATGACGTTGTCCCTCTCCGGGTCAAAGGAGTTATGAAGCATTTCCACCGCATCCGTCCGGATGGCCTCCTCTTCCTCCTGCCGCTTGCGGTTGTGGGAATCCAGCATTTGGGCAAGCTGCACGGCCCTCCTGGCATCCATGGTCAGCAGGAGTTCCAACGCATCCATGGGGGAATCCATGCGCCCGGCGGCATTGATGCGCGGGCCTATCCTGAACCCCACGTGGGCGGCGTTCAGGAAGCCCGCGTGGTTGACGGAGTCGGAAGGTCGGATGCCCGCTATTTCCGTCAGGGTTTTGAGGCCCGTATGGCGGCTGTGCGCCAGCCTGCCCAGGCCGTGGCGAACCAGAATCCTGTTTTCCGCCACCAGGGGAACAATGTCCGCCACGGTTGCCACGGCCACCAGGTCCAGATAAAGTTTCAGGTCAAAGGTTTTCAGTTTCCGCTCCTTCAGGAGGGCATGCGCCAGCTTGAAGACTACGCCCGCGCTGCACAGATAAGTATATGGGCTGTTTTCCTCAATTTTGGCATTGACCACCGCCGCTGCATCCGGACGCCCCAAAGGGCCCGCCTCATGGTGATCCAGAATGATGACGTCTATCCCCAGACTGTTAAGCATGTCCACCTCCTTCACGGAGGAAGTGCCGCAGTCCACCGTAATAAGCAGGCTGGGAGGGTCCGCACATTCGCAAAGGCAACGCTTGATGCCGGCCTCGCTGAGTCCGTAGCCTTCCCGGGAACGGACGGGAATAAAATACTGGGGATCCAGGTCATAAGCCATCAAAATGGCCCGGAGAAGCGCCACGGAGGTGACACCGTCCACATCATAGTCCCCATAAATGCACACGGTTTCCCCTTCATCCACGGCCCGGAAAATGCGGTCCACGGCATCCCTCATTTCCCCCATCAGGAAAGGGTCGCTCAGGTGGGAGAGCCTGGGGTCCAGAAAGAGTTCCGTTTCCATTCCCCCGGTGAAGCCGCGCTGCAGCAGGAGCTGCTTGACCAGCAGGGGCAGTTCCGCAGGAAACGCTTTCAAGACCGGATCATCCTCCTTCACGGAAGGGCGTAGAGTCCAATGAAAACCCGGCGTCATGGCAGTATTTTAGCCCCGCATCCAACAGGGTCAAGGTTGTTTCCGCAACAGAAGGCCAAAGCGGAGAAAAGAAGCGTCCGCTTCCGTTTCCGGAAACAGTCCGCACGCCGCGCGCCCGGCCCTTTCAAAAAAAACTCCGCCCGGTTCGTTCCGGACGGAGTTCGGCGTAAGGCGCCAGCGCCTGAGACGGTTATTTCCTGGAGGAAAAAATCACTTCATTAATGATTGCATCCGGCTGGGGAGCCTTGTAGGTCAGGCGCACGGCGGAAGTTCCGGCAGGAATGGCAAATTCGGAGACCCCGGGACCGGCGTTTCTCTTGCCGACCGGCGTCCAGGCACCCTCGCCGCGGCGCGCCTGGATGGCGAAGGCGGCGGATCCCACTACGACTACCTTGGAAGCCCTGGGGTTGTCCAGATTGGGAACGACTACGTCCAACGGCTTATCGGCACGGTAAACCGTCTTCAGGTTTCTGTCGCTCAGGGAGACCAGGCTGGTGCCAGGATCAGAAGGAGGAACGTCAAATTTAAACATGTTCAGAACAATGTCCTGTTCCTTCCCGCTTTTATTGACCAGTTTCATGCCTTTGATTCCCTTGGGGAGCTGATTTCCCCTGGCAATGAAGTTCTTGCCCTGTTTGTCCAGCTTCTGGACCACGGGTTTGGAGGAACCTTCCACATCCAGCACTACCTCAGCCCAGGAGTTGACGTCATCCCGTTCCAGGTTGACTTCCAGCCAGGTGGCGTCCGTGGGACCATCCAACCGCAGGGAAATAAATTCTCCGGGGTTCATCTTGTGCGTTTCCATTACGCGGTTGATTCGCACGATTTTGTCGGATTTCTGCACGGAAATGCCCTCCAGCCCAGCCACGTTGGAGGAAGCCATAGCGGAAGGAGGCGTGTTGACGGCTATTTCCCTCACGGCAGTCCAGACGGCCCGTCCGTTGCCCGTTTTCTTCGGCTCAATGACGCGGTAGCGCACGGCACGGAGCAAAACCGGCTTGGGAGCCTTCCAGGCTACCTGCATTCCGGCGGTCTCCGGCCCCAGCGGCTTCCAGGTCTTGAGGTCGCGGGAGCCTTCCAGCTGCCCTTTCTCTACATAGTCGCCGTCCTTGTCATTGCGGCCCATCAGCACTTCCACGCTCCGCACGGGAATGGGCATTCCGTAGTCCACGCCATACCAGTCTCCCGGCTGACCATAAGCGCCGGAGTGCCAGAAGGAGCCGCGGTCCCCGTCACAGAAGAGTTCCGCCTTATCCATGCTGCCCCCCTTGACCAGAGGCTTGGGGGAAAGAGCCGGAGCGCCGGCAATGGCCGGGAAAACTTTTTTGGAGACAATATCCGCCAGTTCATTGACGGCGGGGGCCATCACCCGGGAACCGGTCTTTACCGCGGAACGGTACAGCTGCCCTTCCTGGTTATGGCGGCGGGAAATTCCATCCATGGCCGCCAAAGCCTGCGTGGCCTGCACCAGGTGGGTCGCGGCCTCTCCGGCGTTGTTTTCCTCCAGTGCCGCCACGGCATGCTGGCCAGCACGCCCCAGTTGTTCAAAGGCGTCCACCCACGCGCCGATTTCCTTCATCAGCCGGGGATTATCGGCCTTGGCGCGGATGACAGGCGCAGCGGAAGCCATGCGAGCGAATTCCTTTTTAAGCAGAGCCGCATCAGCCTTCTCTATCCTGCCTTCCCGGGTGGCTTCCAGCACGCGCTTGACCACAGGTTCTATTTCCACGGATTCCTCACGCCGGTAACCGTGGCCGTTAGGCCCCTGGTCGGAATTGTGGTTCACAAAAACCTGCATGGCTTCCGCCGCCTTCGGGAACAGGCGCCTGACTCCCTCCTTCCAGGATTCCTCCGACTTAAAGCCGTTGATGTTCCAGGAGTAGTCCGCAAGACCGAAGAGGGAAACCTTGGAGGCCTCCGGCTTATCCATGGGGTTGGAGACAAATCCGCCCATGGATTCCCTGGCTCCCGGTTCCGTGGCAAGTCCGTACACGCGGCCCATGCACAGGTTGGAACGGCAGTAGTCCGTAACGGGGAAATTCCACCAGACGTAGGAAGGGCGCTTGATTCTCCTGTTCACCCACTGCTGGCCTTCCAGCGTGATGTCATGGCAGACGGAATTCCCCGTCCACATAACGTGGATGGAGGGGTCCAGGCGGTCGCCCAGAATATCCAGATAAGTTCCCGGCTTGGGATTGGCCCAGCCGCGGTTGTACTCCGTAGGGCACATGACCAGGGGAGTGACGTCTTTCTTCACCTTGACAAATTCGTCATTGATTTTGTTCAGCAGAAGGGCCTGCATGTCCCCCCGCTTGCCCTCTCCGAAGATGTCGTCAAAAAACACGGCAAAGGAACGGACGCCCAGCTTGTACATCATCTCAAACTTTTTGATGACGTTGTTCATGTCTTCTTCCGTCCACTTAATGTCTTTGCCGGGGTGGATGGCCCAGACAAAGTCCACATGGTTTTCCTTCGCCACCTTCACCAGTTCCCTGATCTGGGCGGCCTGGTCTGCGGGATAGGGATCCCGCCAGTGGGGGGAGGAATGGTAGGGATCGTCCTTCGGCCCGTAGATGTATGTGTTCATTTTGTTCTGCCCGTAAAAGCGCAGCTGGCTCAGACGGGCTTCATGGCTCCAGGGAGTGCCGTAAAAACCTTCCACCGTTCCGCGGAATTCAATGTCCGGCCAATCCGTAATTTCCCCAACGGGCAAAATCACGCCTTCTCCGCCGGTCTTCGTTCCCAGCTGCCGCAGCGTCTGCATGGCGTAAAATGCCCCCCGTTCGTCATGGGCTCCTATGCCCACCTTTCCCTGCGGAGAAATCACCAGCTTGTAGGCTCCGGATTTTTCCGGAACCCCGTCCAGCAGCTTGCTCCCGCCCGCCTTGGCAGAACGTATTGTCACGGAAGGCTTCCCGGAGAAAGCAACCGTCTGGGAGGTGAATTTGGACTGCTGGGGGGACGGATATACGGCAGGAGTCGCCGCCAGAGCGGAGCCGGCCAGAAAGGCCGCCACGCTCAAGCCACATTGGAGAAGTTGAAAACCATTCATGATGATGCGCGATAATGGAACCAGAAAAAACTTTCCACCTCAAGAAAAAACCGTTCTCCTCCATCAGGCTGTCGCCACCAGGGGAAAAACACGGGAAAAGACTTCAAAAAGAAACTTCCCCGCCTTCTCTTCCCTCTTCAGGAAGATCCCCCCGCTCCTCATGGAATATTCGGGAACTGTCATCACTCCATCACCCGGCTCATCCGGAGACCGCCCGGCGCAGCCGCCCCCCTGCAGGAAGCGGCATGTTGATGGAATTTCCTGTGAAGGGCAATCGTCCCGCACGGAAATCCTGGCGGGGCTGGATGCCAGGGGCGCCGCCTTCTCCCTTCTTGACCAAAAATTCACCGTAACGCTGAAAAACAAAAAAGGGCCGTGCAGAATCCCTGAAAAGTCAGCGTCATCCCATTTCAGAAGACAAATTTGACCATTGCATCACTTGAAGGGAAGGTTCATCATGCGGAACATGCTCCGGCGCATTTTGATTCCTTTTCTGTGTCTTCTGGGCCTGTTCTGCTCTCTTCAGGCCCAGGATGCCCCAGTATTGAAAATCGCGGCTCTGCACCCCGTCCTGGGAGACATGGCCCGCGCCATCGGCGGCAGCCGCGTGCAGGTAGCGGATCTGCTGCGCCCCAACGGCAACCTGCACAGCTTTGAACCCGCGCCGCAGGACATTGCCGCCGCAGGACGGGCGCGCCTGGTGCTGGCCTCCGGCAAAAACCTGGAGCCGTACCTTCCCAAATTAAAAGACGCCCTGGGAGGCAGCGCGCAAATTCTGGATCTCGGAGCCTCCGTCCCGGATGTTCCCGTGGAGGAAGACACCGCAGACCATGACCACGAACACGACGGAGACTGCTGCGCCCACGGTCCCAACGACCCCCACTGGTGGCACACCCCGGCCAATATGAAACGCGCCGCCCGCACTCTGGCCGCAACGCTCACGCGGCTGGACCCGGCCCATGAACAGGACTATAAAGCCGGCCTGTCCCGGTGGAACAGAAAGATGGACCAGCTTTCCTCCTGGGCCAGAAAGGAACTTGCGGACATTCCGGAAACGGACCGCGTCCTGGTTACGGGGCATGCGGCCATGAACCATTTCTGCAGGGAATTCGGCTTCCGCAGCATCAGCATCCAGGGGATAAGCCGTGAAGATGAAGGCAACTCCGCCCAGCTGGCCTCCACGCTGAAAAAGCTGAGGTCAGCCGGGGTAAAAGCCCTGTTCCCGGAATATTCCTCCAACCCCAAGAGCCTTACGGAAATCGCCAAATCCCTGAACATCCCCGTTGCCAGACCAATCAATACCGACGGGCTGGCCCCTGAGGGACACACGTTCGAATCCATGTTCAGACAAAACACAGGCATCATCAAGGAAGCCCTTTCCCCGTTCCCCAGGCCATGACCAGCACACCCCTGCGGCAGTTTTTTCCCACTCTGGGAGTCGTCATCCTGCTGGGATTCTTCCTCTACAACATGACGGCACCCACCACCGGATCACAGGAAGCGGAGCATTCCGCCCCCACGGCGCAAACCGCGGATGTTCCCACGGTCATCACGGTCAGATGCGCCCACCGGCCGGAAGCCCTTTCCATCTCCTGCGGCGGCCGTCTTCTCTGGCAGCCCGAAACGCCCGGGCTGCATGAAGAAACGGAATGCGGCCTGCCGTTGAACAACGGTTCCGTAACGCTTACCGTTTCCGCCCGCTGGCCGGAAAACACACCGGACACCCCCGTCACGCTGGAACTGGAACCGGAGGGGAAAACCACCGTCTCCGCCACCCGCTGGTCCTTCGGCCCCTCCCTGAACGACAGCTACTCCTTCTCATGGAAATGAACAGCCCAGCCCCTCCCTGCACCCAGGACCACATCTGCTGGGGCGCGCACGCCAGCCACCCGGACCGCCACCGACTGGAAGTGGACAGCCTCAGCGTTTATTATGGAAGCTTTCTCGCGCTCAACGGCATCAGCTTTTCCATCACCTGCGGCCACACGCTGGCTCTGATGGGTCCCAACGGTGCAGGAAAATCCACGCTGATCAAGGCTCTGGCCGGGCTGATCCGCCCCGATTCCGGAAAAATCCTGTGGAACGGATGCCCCCTGCACGACACGCCGGGAGAAATAGCCTACCTGCCCCAGCGTTCCGACGTAGACTGGTCTTTCCCCATCACCGTCCGCGCGCTGGTGGAAATGGGCCGTTATCCGTCCCTGGGCCTGTGGAAAAAATTCGGGAGGCATGACCGGGATATTGTGGAAAAATCCCTTCACGTTCTTGGTATGGAATCCCTGGCGGACCGCCAGATTTCAGAACTCTCCGGCGGCCAGCAGCAGCGGGCCTTTCTGGCTCGGGCCCTGGCGCAGGAGGCCCATGTCCTCCTGCTGGACGAACCCTTCACGGGCCTGGACGCCCCCGCCAGCCAATCCCTGGGGAGGCTTCTGGATTCCCTGGCGGCGGAAGGGCGGCTGGTCATCGCCTCCCACCACGACCTGAACACGGCGGCGGACATCTTCGACACCATCCTGCTGATGAACAGGGAGCTGGCCGCCTTCGGCCCCCCGAAGGAAGTGCTTACCCCCGCACGCATCCGGGAGACATACGGAATAGAACCTCAACCGGAAATCCAAGCTTCATGATGGACGATTTTCTCCAATTCCTCCGGGAACCCATCGCTCAGCGGTCCCTGCTGGCCTGCGTCATGATCGGCTTCGCCAACGGTTTCGTCAGCGGGCTGGTTATCCTGAAAAAATCCGCCCTTCAAATCGGGACGCTCTCCTGTGCCCTGCTGCCGGGCATTGCGGTGGCGGTGCTCCTCTTCGGCCTTACCCGCTGGAGTTTGCTGACGGGGGCGGTGGTGGCCGCCCTGCTGGTGGGCCTGGGATCCCTCTTCGTTTCCCGCACATCCCGGCTGAACCAGGATACAGCCCTCTCCATCCTGCATACCACAGCCTTCGCTGCGGGCTTCATCGTGCTGGTAAGGCTGGGCCTGCAACAGAAAATTGACGACTGGCTGTTCGGCTCCATCATGAGCCTGTCCGACTCCGACCTGTGGATCGCCTTCGCCATCAGCTCCGTCAGCGTTCTGATCCTGCTGCTCTTCCGCCGCCCCATTCTGGTCTGCCTTTTTGACCCGGACATCGCCACTACGCTGGGAATCCCCTCCCGCCTCATCAGTTACGGCATCTTCACCCTGATCATTCTGGTGCTCGTTTCCTCTCTGCAGGCCGTGGGAGCGTTCCTGACGCTGGGGCTGCTTGTCGGTCCCGCCGCCACGGTGTACCTGCTTACCAACAAGCCGTCCCATCTCTTCTGGGGGGGAGGAATCATCGGAGGACTGGGCTCCCTGCTGGCTTTTTACCTGTCCTTCCCCCTGGGCTGGCATCTGGGTGCAACCATCATTCTGGTGCTGGGTATTATTTTTTGCACAGCCTATTTGTATTCATCACGGTGCGGGCTTTTAAAACAGCACGGGAAGAATTCTTCCCAAGTACAATAACAGAGCCCGTTTTCATGACAATCCATGACACGCAGACTACTAGTCCGCCACAGGGAGCGCCATTATAATGCGGGTTGTGAAAAAATGTGAGATATGCTCTGCACCGGCAACGGTGTTCCTGACACAGATCATCAACGGGAAGTCCACCAAATTCTGCCTTTGCGCCAAATGCGCCCAGGAGCGGGGTCTGCTGGACCCGGATGCCTTTGATCTGGCGGAAAAACTGTTCCCGAACCTTCAGGGCCAATTCGGCAAGGAAGGCGCGGCGGGTCCCGCCGCTCCCATTCCGGCCCTGCAATCCCTGCCCCTCACAAGCTGTCCGATCTGCTCCTTCACCCTTCAGGATTACAAAAACGTAGGACGCCTGGGCTGCAGTGAATGCTACAACGTCTTTGAAGAAGAAATACTCCCTCTTCTTACCCAGATCCAGCCTGATTCCCACCATCACGGGAAAACGCCGGAACGGGCCGAAAAACGCGAAACGGAAACCCATACCATCAGCGATCTGGAACAACAGCTTTCCCTGGCAGTGGCAAGAGAGGATTATGAACGCGCCGCCAAACTCCGCGATCAAATCAAACAATTGCGCACGCCGACCAATTAACATACATGCTCTTTGACGACTTACTCAACAACCCCGCCAAATGGATGGTGGAATCAAGGGATGAGCACGACATCGTCCTCACCTCCCGCATCCGCCTGGCACGCAACCTGACCGCCACCCCCTTTCCCGGCTGGGCCACACGCCAGCAGAGGGAGGAAACGCTGAAGCTCACTTCCGGAGAAGCGCGCCAAATCCCCGTCATGAAGGGAGGCTATTATGCGGAGCTCTCCGGACTTACCCAGCAACAGAAACAGTTGCTGGTGGAACGCCACCTCATTTCCCGGGAACTGGCGGCGCGTTCGGAAGGCTGCGCCGTCCTCATCTCCCGCAGCCAGAATGCCAGCATCCTCTTTAATGAGGAAGACCATCTGCGCCTGCAGTATATCCTGCCCGGCATCCAGCTTAAAAAAGCATGGGGGGCCATCTCCAAAATAGACTCCGAACTGGAGGCCAGGCTCCCGTACGCCTACAATACGCGGCTGGGCTACATTACCGCCTGTCCCACCAACCTGGGCACGGGCATGAGGGCCTCCGTGATGATGCATCTGCCGGGCCTCGTCATCTCCGAACAGATGCAGCAGGTCGTTCAGGCGGCCGCGCAGCTCAACATTACCGTCCGCGGCCTTTACGGGGAAGGGACGGAAGCCACCGGTAACCTTTTCCAGATATCCAACCAGTCCACGCTGGGGGACAGTGAAGACCAGATTGTGGAACGCATGACCCGCTTCACCTCCGACCTGGCCCATCAGGAATGGAACGCACGCAGGCGGCTGCTCCAGTCATCTTCCCTGCAGGTGAAGGACCGCGTTTCCCGCGCCTACGGCCTTCTGACCAATGCCACTCTGCTTTCCACGCAGGAGGCGCTGGCCCTGCTCTCCTTCCTCCGGATGGGAGCGTCTCTGGACATCTTTTCCCACCAGGCATTAAAAAACGTCAATAAAACCATCATGAACATCCAGCCGGCCCATCTGGCCCGCCTGTCCACCACGGACCAAACCACTCCGGAACACAGGGACCAGATCCGCGCTGATATTATTCGGAAAGAACTTTCCGGCAACTAATGCAACCATACATGAATAATTTTACGCCTAGGGCGCAACAAGTGCTGGCGCATGCGCGCCGGGAAGCGGACCGCTTCAATCATCATTACATAGGAACCGAACACCTTCTGCTCGGCCTGCTCAAGCTGGGCAAGGGCGTGGCCGTCACCATCCTGGAAAATCTGGGCGTGGAGCTTACCGCCGTGCGCAAACAGGTGGAGGAACAAATAGGCCGGGGCACGGAACCCCAGGCGGAGGGCAACATCCCGTACACCCCCAGGGTGCGCAAAGTCCTGGCAATGGCAAACAGGGAAGCCCAGGAACTCAACCACACGTATGTGGGCACGGAACACCTGCTCCTGGGCCTCATCCGTGACGGCGACGGCGTGGCCGGACAGATTCTGCGCCACTTCGGCGTGGATTTGGAACAGGCGCGGCGCGAACTGCTGGACGTGCTGACCCCCAAATACCAGATGGATGCGGATGAAGACAACATCATCCCGGACGACGATGACGACGAGGAGGAAAATGAATCCCCCGCCATCCCGACGGACGAGCCTTCCTCCCCCTCCTACTCCAGGCAGCAGAAATCCAAGACACCCGCGCTCCAGGCCTTTGGCCGGGACATGACCCAGCTGGCCCGAGACGGCAAGCTGGATCCCGTCATCGGCCGCGCCTCGGAAATTGAGCGCGTCATCCAGATTCTGTGCCGGAGGAACAAAAACAACCCCGTCCTGCTCGGTGAAGCCGGGGTGGGCAAAACCGCCATCGTGGAAGGGCTGGCCCAGGAAATAGCCCAGGGCCATGTTCCGGAGCTCCTGCGCAGCAAGAGGGTCATCTCCCTGGACCTGGCGCTGATGGTGGCCGGCACCAAATACCGCGGTCAGTTTGAGGAACGGCTTAAGGCCGTAATGGATGAAATACGCCGGGAAGGCAATGTCATCCTTTTCATTGATGAACTGCACACCATTGTAGGCGCCGGCTCCGCGGAAGGCTCCATGGACGCCTCCAACATCATCAAGCCCGCCCTCTCCCGGGGTGAGCTCCAGGCCATAGGCGCCACCACGCTCAACGAATACAGGAAACACATTGAGAAGGACGCCGCCCTGGAACGCCGCTTCCAGCAGGTGCAGGTAGGGGAACCCTCCGTGGAGGACACCATCCAGATTCTTGCCGGCATCCAGCCCAAGTATGAGGAACATCACAAGGTGCATTATACGAAGGAAGCCGTTGAAGCCGCAGCCAAGCTCTCCCACCGCTATTTGACGGGCCGGTTCCTGCCGGACAAGGCCATCGACATCCTGGATGAAGCGGGCGCGCGCAAGCGCGTCTCCCAGATGACCCGCCCGGACCACATCAGCAACATGGAAATCCGCATTGCGGAAATCAAGGAACGCAAGGACAAGGCTGTGGAAACCCAGCTTTTTGAAGAAGCAGCCCGCCTGCGCGACGAGGAAAAACAAGCCAAGGCGGAACTTCAGAACATGCTGGAAACCTGGCGCAACTCCTATGAGACCAACTACGTTCCCGTGACGGATGAAGACGTGATGAGCGTACTCGCCAAATGGACGGGCATCCCGCTGGCCCGGATGGAGGAAAAGGAAACCACCAAGCTTCTGCGGATGGAGGAAGAGTTGAAAAGCAAAGTCATCGGCCAGGACGAGGCGGCTTCCGCCATCGCCCGCGCTCTGCGGCGCAGCCGTGCGGATATCAAGGATCCGCGCCGCCCGATCGGCTCATTCCTCTTCCTGGGCCCCACCGGCGTGGGCAAAACCTATCTGGCCCGCAATCTGGCGGAAATCATGTTCGGCACCTCGGACGCCCTGATTCAGGTGGACATGAGCGAGTACATGGAAAAACACACCACGTCCCGTCTCATCGGTTCTCCTCCCGGCTACGTAGGCCATGACGAAGGCGGACAGCTCACGGAAGCCGTCCGGCGCAGGCCCTACTCCGTCATCCTCTTTGATGAAGTGGAAAAGGCCCATCCGGACGTCATGAACCTGCTTCTCCAGATTTTGGAAGAAGGCAGCGTAACAGACTCGCTGGGACGCAAGATCAACTTCCGCAACACCATCATCATCCTGACCTCCAATGTGGGGGCCGCTTCCGCCAAACGGCAGAGCACCATGGGCTTCGGCGCCATGGCCGCCGACAACGCGGACTACGCCGCCATGAAGGAAAAGATTCTGGAAGCGGCGCGCAAGCAATTCCGGCCGGAATTCCTGAACCGATTTGATGACATTTCTGTCTTCCGCATGCTGGAACGGGACGACCTGGAACGCATCGTGCATCTGGAAGCGGACAAGCTCATCTCCCGTCTCAAGACCAAGAATATCACGCTTGCCCTGAGCCAGGAAGCTCTGAGCCTGATCATCAAGAACGGATATGACCCGCAGTACGGCGCCCGCCCGATGCGCCGCGCCATCGAACGCCTGCTGGAAGACCCGCTGGCGGAATCCCTGCTGAGGGGAGACGTGAAACCCGGCGATAAAATTGAAGCCGTGGAAACGGACGGGACGGAGACGCTCACCTTCCTGCACATCAAGGACAAAAAACCAGCCAGGCCCAAAGCGCCGCGCAAGAGAACGCCGCGGAAACCCAAGGCGGAATAAACGCTTTTAGGCTTTTCAACCAGGGCCCCTGCATGTTGACATGCAGGGGCCTTTTCATTGGGCCGGATTCCGCGGAACTGCCATTTCCATCCCCTGAAAGGACAATGACCCTCCCTGCGTATTTACGGGCATGGTCTCCTCCTTTCCCAGAATTCTGATCTTTCTGATGATGGCAAGCCTGCATGTATTCGCGGAAGACATGCAGAAAAACAGGGAACGGGAAGCCGCCCGCTCAGTCATCATGCGGACCGTGCCGTCTCTGGCCGCCTCCCCGGAAAAACAGGATCACCGTGAGCGGCAGGAGAGTGCCTACCGCAGTGTCACATCAATGGCAGAGAGGATGGGCCCCTCGCCGGGATGGTAGTTGATGGTCACCTGGTCGCCGTTGCTGAGGATCACGGCCAAAGGCGCATCGGCGGCAGCGATGGAGTAGTAGGTCTCGTTGCCGATCAGCTGGATATAGTAGACGCTGTTGCCCTCCTGGACAGCGGAGCGGATATCGGCAATGGTGCCCTCTACCGTCTCTGTGCCGGAGAGGGTGGCGTCATCCTCAATGATGCCGTTTTCCGCCAGCATGGCCAGGTAGTTCTGCTCACACTCCGCCACCGTATCACCG
>OLSX01003301.1_pt1 | contig 13235 bp, 10 predicted proteins | sample 1673141 | NCBI WGS metagenome assembly OLSX01 (sample SAMEA3136759, study PRJEB25190) | human gut metagenome | biome: human gut; feature: human-associated habitat; material: faeces | place: Austria | collected 2013
CCGGTCTGTCTCCACACGGTCTATTTCCATTTGCAGGTCTGTTTCCCACTCGGTATAGATAAGCTCCGCGTTGTTGATGTCCTGGTCCTCCGCCAGATAGGTAGAGGCGGCGATACTTCCCAGGCCCCCGGTCCCGATATTGGAAAACGAGGAAAACAGCGAAGAAATGAGAAATACCACCAAAAGCAGAAGGACGAGAATGCTGCAGATAACCGGGTGACGCTTGACGGTGTTTACCACCGAAGCAGCGATCTTTTCCGTTGTAACGGCTGCGTTCTTTGCCCGCTTTCCGGTTTTCTGTGCCTCCCTTGCGGCTTTGGCATACTGCCGTTTCAGCTTTTGCTTCTGCCACATCCGGGCAAGGAAATTTTTCTTTAGCTCCGGGTGTTCCGAAAGGGTCTGCCGGTAGGCAAGCTTCGCGTTAGCCCTCGCTGATTTCTGCTGTAACTTTGTCACCCGGCGGTATGGCGCTGTTTTATGGCGGTGGTACAGGGTGCGCGCCCAGGCCTCACCCACAAGCTCGGTGCGGTGGGCGGCTTTCACGCCGACATTTTCTTCCTCCGCCTGGTAGATTTTCTTATGGGCGTAGCCGACAGCCGTATTCGCTGCCGCCTTTACCGGGCGCATGGGAAGGGAGCCCTTTACATGCGCCCGCTGGGATTTTACTTCCTGCTCAAATTTCAGCCGTTTTTTTGCTTTGCCGGTCTCCGGGTCGGAAGCCGTCTCCATCCGCAGTTTTTTCCGGGAAGGCAGACGCGCCTCGGCGTCCTCCAGCTTCTTTTCCACACGCTCGGCCCTGCGCCTCGCCTGGGTCAGCTTTTTATCCGCCGCCTCCGGTGGCAGCTCGTCAGCGGTAAATTCCAGCTTGGAAGGCCGTTTCGGTTCTCCCTCGGCTGAACCCGGCTGTTTCTCCTGGGGTTCCTCGGCTTTTGCCGCCTCCTGGAAACGCTGCTGGTACTTGTTGCCATGCTGGTGCATCCGGCGTCTGCCCGATGTTTCCCCGGCATTTGTGCTGCCGGCCTCCGAAGCAGCGGAAGCCTCCGAACTGCCGGAACCGGGCAACTCCTGGCCGCCGCGCCGGGAAAAGTCTGCATCCCGGCGCTGGAGCCTGCCGGAATCACTGTGCCTGGAATCCTGCTGCCTGCTTTCGCGGAAGCTGTCACGCCCGGAAAAATCCGGCCCGTTTTGCTGCGGAACGCTGCGGCTGTCCTGAATGAAGCTGTCAGAATCCCCGGACGACTGCCGGGAAAAAGCCTCCGCATGTGTTCCATAGTCCGCAGATTCATAAGCCGCCATTTCATCCACTGGCTGCCGGGAAGCAGCAGCATACGTATTGGAATCCGTTGCTGGAACTGCGCCGTCCTCCGAAGCCCCTTGATACAGGTTCCACCCTCTATGGCGGTTATCTTCCTGCACAGGAGCGTCACGGGCCCGGCGCAGATCAAAATCCTGCCCGCGCATCTCGCCGGTCCGGACGTCGGTTTCTGTTTTTCCCGCCGGCTGCCGCACCGCGTCTTTGGGCCGTCTGAACTCTTTATCACGGGACATATCCATCACCTCCAGTCTGAATTATCGTTGCTGGTCTGCCGGCGCTCATGCGCCTGCCACTTCATCCGGCCTTGTGGTAAGGACCGAATACAGAAGGGTGTCCTTCGGGAAGTGATCGACGAAAGGAATAATCACATTGCCGAAAAACAAAAGACCCTCGCCGGGGCCGGAATGGGTCACATAGGAAAGCTGGTGGGGCGAAATGCCTAACTGCTTCGCCAAAATCTGCCGGTCTCCCTGGGCCTGGTTGAGCATGTAGATAAAATCCGAGTTCTCAAAGATGTTCTCGATCTCCCTGGAAGCCAGCAGGTCCTTCACATTCTGCGTTAAACCGCTGGGAATCCCGCCCCATTTTCTGAACCGTTTCCATATCTCTACACTGAAACTTCCGGTCTGTCCTTTCAGCAGGAGGTGGAATTCGTCGATATAGAACCAGGTCGTCTTATGCTTGGAGCGGTTGGCCGTAACACGGTTCCAGACCGCGTCCTGCATGATAAGAAGGCCGATCTCTTTCAGGGCCTTTCCCAATGACTTCAACTGGAAGCACAGTACCCGGTGGTGATCCATCTGGATATTGGAACGGTGGTTAAACACATTCAATGAAAAACTGCCTTCACTTACTTGAAGAGATAAAACGACATATAGACATGGTTAGAACAATTGGAATTGATTTAGATACAACAAACTCAGTTTTTGCATTTTGTCGATATATTTACCCCGGCCTTCATACCCTTCAGCCTATTTTGGTTACTATCACCAATAATTAAAACCAACTGATAGGTGTGGAAGTTGGTGTAAATGCATCAAAAAATGCAGATACCAAGTATTGACAATAGGAGGCTGAGCGGAAAATGTTCACTATTCGCCTAAGTCTAAAGAAACAACAACAAGTAAAAATCACTCAAAAACAAAATTAAAATGAACGAAAACAAGTACAAGAAGCTCTCATGCATCTTACTTTATCTCGCCTTCGCTGGAGTAAGCTGTTGGGCAACCGCAGAGTCATTACATCTGCTTATGTCAGGATTTCCCATCGTTATGTGCTGGATAGTAACCATAGGATTCTTCATTGTGGCGTCCATCGGTACAAAACTAATAGTGGACAGCTTGAATAAGAACCTCTATATTGAGAAGCGCAATCTCAAGCTCAGTATGGGACTACTGATAGTTCTCTTTTTCTGGCTCGTATGCAGTATGCCCACAAACACCCACACATTCTTCTATCGCCAGGTTGTGGCCGATGTAACAACGGCAGATTTAGCTACAACAAAGAACTACCTAACAGACATCAGAGATAACAAAAAGTCATTGAATGACTACCAGATGGATGTTGAAAAGATTACCCGACAGGTGAACTCTAAACTCATTGACCTCGAAGCAGAGATTGACAATCCTTCGAATATAGGCGACGGTCCCAAAGCAAAAGAAATCCTTTATGAGATTTCTCAACTCCTACGATGCAAGCCTATCGCTACGTTATCTGGCACTGCAACGACACCTCAACAACGCCAGGCTCGTAAGGCTGCATACCGAACCATCGTTCAAAATCAGCTCGAATCATACATAGCAGATCTTGCAAAGAGCGCAGATGGGAAAACTAGCGGAGACTCGAAACTTGCAGCAAACTCAATCAAACAGATTGCTCAAATGCAGAATGTCATCACTGACATGAAGAACCAGGGTTGTGTTGACAATGATAAAATCATGCAGTCGGACGTTGTAATGCAGAATGGTTACGCCATTATAAAGAACAACAGCTCTGCCGTCAACTTTCAAGGACAGGACGAGCAGGTGTACAACGCAGACCCCCTCGTGACAAAGACCCACCGTCTGCTCAGCGTATTCGATGTGTGGAAGGACTGGTTAACAACAGATAAATATGATGGCCACGGATTCATCTTTTGGGTTATTCTCTCAATTCTCGTTGATGTAGGCGCATTCATTTTCTTCGATCTCGCATTCAAAAAACAAGACTAAGTTAATCGTATAACATTCAAATAAATAAAAGTTATGCCTATTGATGTCAACAATGGCACTAAGTCGAGTGCCACCGCAAAACCAGAAAACAATATTGGAAACAACGCCATAGACACCACTCCTACTACAGGCATTGATGTGGTTCAAAATGGAATAACAGATAACGCAGATACTGCCGCTACAGGCATTGATGTGGTGCAGAATGAAATAACAGATAACGCAGATACCACTACTGCAGGCATTCACGGCTTGACAGCAGCAGAGATGAATGACCCCAACAGCATCGTGGTTACCATCGCAGACCAGAGTACACCCATCGTTATATTGTTTGGCCCCCCTTCATGCGGCAAGACCATGACCCTGGTTCGTCTGACTAGATACCTTAAGTCTAAAGGATACACAGTTGTTCCAGATCGCACCTTCCGCCCTACCGAGGACACTAACTATACCCAATTGTGCGACAACTTCGACCAGATGATCAATAGCAGCAATGCAGCAGCCAGTACTAATGTAGTGAGCTTTCTGCTTGTAAAGGTTATGAAGAACGGACGCCCTATCTGCCAAATACTGGAAGCTCCCGGTGAGCTATACTTCAACCCAGAAAAGCCAGCGCAGCCTTTCCCCGCCTATGTAAACACCATCATCAATAGTAGCTGCCGAAAGGTTTGGGCGGTGATGGTAGAACCGGACTGGTCAAATCCTGTACCTCGCAACAACTACGTCAGCAAAATTCGCGATCTGAAGGTTCAAATGATGCCACGAGACAAGACGGTGTTTGTTTTCAACAAAATAGACAAGACCCCTTACGTGCTTGGAGCAGGCCAAGTGAATATCAAGGAGGCACGCAAAAATATTGAGAATCTATATCCGAATATTTTCGTGCCATTCAAGACAAACCTCCCATTCGGACTCGGCTTCCTATTCGGCAGCGGCTACGACTGCGACTTCATACCATTCCAGACTGGAACATACACTCAGGCCATCAATGGTCTGACCTATCAAGAAGGCAACGAATGTTACCCACGCCTACTTTGGAATACATTACTCAAACGAATTAACGGTTAATAGATATGGCACTCAACATAAACTTATACGTACATGGTGTCCCGATGGGACAAAAAACATGGGGAGTTCTGAGAGAAGATGACAATTTCATCGGCAATTTTTATAGCCACAAGTGGCCAGCAAAGGAACTGATGCAAGTTGACATCATGGAATGCAAGGGAAAGGTTTACAGTTACTATACCTTCGTCAAAGGACAAAATGTGATGGGATACGACAACCGCACAGGCTCTTACTTTGCACTGACCATCAGAATGGACGCTTACTACGCAGACCTGCAAAATATGTACAAAATTCTCAGTGCTGCCTACGAAAAAATGTGCGTCGGGAGTCTCGTTCAAAAACAAGGAGAAGGCATCAAGTTCATTGTTCAAGACTTCGCCGTGATGGACGCTGAGCTAAAACGCATAGAAAATCAAATCATCAGCTATATCGGTGAGTTCTCCAACAATAAAGATCTTGTTTCTTTCAGCGGATTCAAGACCAACAGCCTGCTGCCAGTCCAAACAGAAAATCTTTTGGAATGTGACAACGTCAAGGCTCTCAATACGGTTAAAGCTACTGGCAAAATATCTGTATCTCCCTATTATCCTTCCAAGAAGGTTAAGGAACTCATCAGCAAGAATGAAGATGAGATGCAAAAGCTTCGACAGATGACATCACAGCAGATCAATGAAGCACACGAAAAGGCATCACAGCAAATTAGAGACATCGAAAGCAAAGCCAAAGAGGATATAGCGAGTGCACGCCGGCAAGCCAGCGAGGAAATGACACGTCTGAAATCACAGTACTCCACTGTTGATAAGCAGATGAATGAGTTGGAACAGAAACTGAAGCAGGAAAAGGAGCGTTCTAAGCAACTACAAAAAGAGCTAAGAAATGAGTTGGAACAGAAACTGGAACAGGAAAAGTTACGTACTAAGCAACTACAAAAAGAGGTAAAGGAACTCACAACTTCCTTGAAACAAGCTAAAGATAATGTTAGTACCCCTCATGTCAATGCCGACTGCAACAACAATCCACACCAAGTTTTTGACAACAAGCGAAGCGGCATACTATCCTCTACCCTCCCTTTTTTGAACACGCTTATCATTGTTGGTGTAGCTTCATTTCTGATATGGAAGACACCTTCCAACAACTCTCAGGAGTTGACAAAGATAAGCGCAAATATTGCAGAAATCAAGGATCAGATAAGTGGCAAAAAAGCGCAAGTGGTAGAGACGAGGAAGCAGGACAAGGAAAATGTGACAGACAAGCTCTCTAATGCCAAGATTTACATAACTGGCGCCAATAATCTTCCTCTCGGAGCACCGTCTAAGGTTGTTGCTAAGGACGCAAGCGGTAAACCTGTCAAAAACGGCAAGTGGACAACCAGCGACAAGGAAGCATCTGTTGAAGATAACCACGATGGAACGGCACTTATAACAGCTACAAAGTCTGGAACAATGAAAATTACCTACACTGTAGGTTCTAATAAAACAACAAAGACTGTGACCGTCAAATAAGGTGTGATATATGAAGAAAATTATGATTGTGTCAGCAATGTTAGGTTGCTTGGTTTTAGCTGCATGCAAGTCAGCTCCGAAGCAGACTTACTACGACCCTACTTTTGATGAGGCCGAATCTGACAGCAACGAGGCTGCTGGAGAGACAGCGGCTTCTTTCGAAGATCAACCTGGTGAGATTATATCAGTGCCCTACGAAGAGAGAGGCAACGTTAAGTATGTAGATGTTTCAGTAAACGGATTCGGCTTTCAGATGATATTCGACACAGGCTGCTCTGGCACTCTTATTTCTGTGGCCGAAGCACGATACCTCTATGAGAAAGGCTATCTCACGGAAGATGACTTCCTCGGTGTGACAAAGTCGCAGATTGCTGATGGCAGTATTGTGGAGAACATGGTGGTGAACCTCAAGGAGGTGGTTATCGGGAATAAAATTCTCTGCAAGGACGTACAAGCTACGGTGTCTGCTAACAACAATGCCCCCCTGCTCCTTGGCAATGAAGTTCTCAATCGCGTAGCTGCCTATGCCGTCGATAACGAAAACAAGACAATAAACTTCAAATGTAAATAGCAACATGAATATATCTGTATACCTCTTTGGCGAGTTTTCCACAGGATACAGCCAATATCCAATAGACTATACTTCCTCTATATTCCATAGCTTCAGCAATAAAGCCAAGTCAAACACCCAAATTGCCATACATAGGGATCGAGACCTGATGTACTACGCTTATGTCAGAAAAATGGAGAATGGCAAGAACTTTGGTATCTGCTGCGTACTGAACGGAATGATGCTCACACAGGTTGACGGGTTGTTCAATTTGTTTGAGACAGCCATGAGCATACAGATAGCACGTGGCACATATGTGCGATTTGCAGACGACGGAACAATAATTACAGGTGAGAGCGCAACAGCCAGCAAGGAGGAATATACCCTCTTGGCCGACTATTTTCGTAGCCAGTTGGAGAGGATACAGACTTCTCCCCTGCCTCCTGTGAGTTATTCAAGCTCTAACACATCTGTAAAGGACTTCACCATAGACGACTCTAACAGCGATATCGTTAAATCAAGCAGCGTCTATGCTTACACCTATATCTATAAGACAAAAGGTTATGAAACAGCACAAACAAACAGCTACCAAGGTATCATAGCAAAACAGAAACATCTCAATGACGACCTACAGGAACGCTGTAGAGATCTCTCTGCAAAGCTCACAAAAGAGAAGGTGAAGCAGCGCAACATGAGGTTGGTCGGGATTCTTAGTATTATCGTCATTGTATTTGGTGTCATTCTATGGAATAAGGTTCTGTTTCCAAGTGAGGTAACGCGATACGAAACTGGTGAGTTTGTCTACTATGGCCCACTGAACAACAACCACCAGCCTGAGGGTGTCGGTGTGGCTATTTACCCTTCAAATGATGCGCAGAAACGTAAATTCTACATCGGTAACTTTGTCAATGGCAAACGTCAAGATAAAGAGGCCATGCTGTTGTACCAAAATGGTGACTACTACTATGGCTCAATGAATGATGACAAGTGGGAGAATGGTGTCCTCTACATGAAGACTGACAACTCTCATTTCTCTGGAGAGTTCAACAATAACAAGCCATACAACGGCATTTGGTATGATCACAAAGCCGTGCTACGGGTTAATGATGGTATCGAAAGTAGTGATATAGCAGAGTAAGCTTGTCTGACCCTTGTCTTGGTAAGTTCATCTCTGCAAGTCAGTTTACTCTGATATAATCTGACGACAATTAAGCAGGTGTTCAAAATTAGTTGATATGAATTGGTAGTATTTCGTTCGCTTTCGCGCACCTTTTCTCGCCATGGCAAAATGAAAGCAAGCTTTCTTTTGCTCATCTGGCTTAACGAAAAGGTTCATAAACATAGGTTGAAAAGGGAGCGTAGCGGGCTAAGTGACCGATGAAGCCCATGTTTATAGACGAAAGAATGCGCCAAAGCATATCGGCCAATTCTGAACTTGATTATATCAACTAATTTTGAATACCTACTTATAGGAAATCATATGGCATAGAAATATAAAACGATTAAGATTATGAAGGTAAGCATTATAACAACTCTTTTATTGATTTTTCTGGCTGTACCCTACGCTGAAGCTCAACAACTTGTCACGCTGAACAGAAATAAGTTAAAGACGGAACATACGACAAAAAGCAAGACAAAGAAGTCAACGAATAAGCAGAAGAAAGCGACAGGCTCGAAGAAACGTACTTCTTCACGCCATACATATTCGTACAGACGGCATCAAACGTATTCAAAACCTAAAGAGGCCTCGTATCTGCGTGTTAACGACCAATACGGCGACGATATTACATACTATCCTACATACTCCGGAGACTACAATATATTCCAGGTATATACTGACGGGCAGGACTATAGTGTAGAAATGCTACCCTCATGGTGCCATTTGACAAACAAGTACTCTGACTCGTTTACGTTGTATATAGACTCTAACACTTCACACGAAGATCGCTCTGATTGGTTCGTTGTCAGAAGCAACAATCAAAGAGTGACGGTACATCTGAAGCAGAGCGGGAAACCCATGTCTATCTCTGCTTCCTATTATTCAAGCTATCTTACCCATGGATACAAGCTCAATGGAGTAAGATACATGAAGGTCAATGCAACACTCAGAGTCAGCGGCGCCCCTAACTCCAAGCTACTCGCTGTGGCAACAGTGCAGGACGAGAATGGCACCCCTATATATGCCGCATCTGGCTATTCCGACTATACTCTCAGTGACGGCACATTCTTTACAATGTCGGAATTTACTTCTACAAATGATGACAATAGCGTCTACAACGTGACGTTTTATATACCGAACAACGCTCTTCGACTCTATAGCAAGGATAACAATCTGACATGCTGTCTATCCTTGTATTGCGAGAATACTGCCGAGTTTGTAAGCAACGCAAACTGTAGGATTCCTTTTTATGCTAAATACAAAAAAGGTAAGGTGACAACAACTAACAGATAGACATCACAATATAAGCGGCAAGGCAGAACGCCTGGCCGCTTATTTGCTATTAACAAAATTGGCGCAGCGAAATACCTCGTACTTGTGCATAAAATACTATCTTTGCATAAGATAGGCTGCGGTTCGGCATAACACCCAAGCAAGCCGGACTCACATCATATAATATACGTATATTACTAACAACAACTGCCGTTGAGGCACTTGCCCATGAAAATCATACTCAACCCTAAATACGAAGCACTACGCGACTACTTGACGCACATCGAAGAACACTTTGAACACGAAGGACGCGACATTCACTCAGGACGCAACGTGATACGCAGCCTTAAAGTGAATGGACTGACCATTTGCGTGAAACGCTTTGGACCGCCCTCCTTCAGACGCAAAGTGCAACAAATGTTTTACAAAAAGTCGAAGGGTAAACTGGCATATTTGAGTCCGCTGCTGCTGCGTGAGCGCGGATTTGAGAGTCCGGAGTCGATAGCCTTTGTGCGCTGCCGCCACGGGTTGTTGCGCACAAACACTTACTTTGTGAGCCTGCTGTCTACTTACCGCTACAGCATGGACACGCTGCGTAATGAGACGGCTGATGTGCAACACGAGGTGATAGCTAACTTTGCCCGCTATGCGGCCCGTTTGCATGAGGACGGTTTTTTACACCGCGATTTCTCATCATCTAACATTTTGTATGATGTGATAGACGGGCGTTACCACTTTTCGCTGGTTGACACTAACAGCATGAAGTGTGGGTCGGGTGTCAGCATTGAAGCAGGTTGCCGCAATTTGGCCAAGTTGTCGGGCGATGATGCGTTTTTTGCCCAGTTGGCAGAATGTTACGCCATGGAGCGCAAGGCAGACCCTGTACGCTGCGCCACGCTGATAAATGAGGCAAGGGAGAAGTTGAAAAGACGGCGCGAGGAGGTGCGACTGGGCTAACCAAGAGCAAAGCACTTTATTCTTTTATTAACCCATTGGCGGGGTTCTTAGTTAACGGGGTAACAAGTTAACAAGCTGACAGATTGACAAGTAAGTATGCTTTACACTACTTATTATGTCAAAGTCTGAATGGTAAGAAGCTTAAAAAGCTTGACAAACTTACCCGTTAACTGGTCAACTTGTTTACTAATTCTTTGTAAGCATCATAAAGACTAAAGGCTAAAAATGACGTTAGGCAGCCATTTGCTGGCTGCCTAACGAGGATTGCTCCCATTATTGGATTGGGAATCTCCGTTTCCTTCTTCGTTCGTATTCTATGGTCTTGCTTTCATTATACGCGTGTAGAGTTTCCTCAATGCCACATAAAGTATCGAGAACCTCTTCTGCGTGCTACTAACAAGGGCAATTCTAAAACTAATGGTAGTTTCCTATCAGTAGTGTAATATGTATCAGAATTGTCAGAACACAAACTAACAAACTACTTGGGGTTTTCTTGATCCATAAAGACCCCTTCTAAATAAAGTTTTTTGTTGTCATATTACTAATCATTAAAATATTTATATAGTTAGAATCTAATTGGCAACTTTCTGCTCTCCCACGAAACCGCAGTACCATCAATGCCTGTGAGCTTAACTTCTCTGTTCGGAATGGTAAGAGGTGTATCCTCACCGCCATTGTCACCTTTCTATTTTGATCTAATTCAAGAATATCCTACCTAAGACCATATCTAGCACAAAATTATGCGCGAAATAAAATTGACTCTATATTTTCGTTGTGTAGGAAGTCATGCTAAATCTGTATAATAGGAGTTCCTATTATACACTAAAGAAGTAAGCGAAAGCCCAATCAATCAGTCGTTCTGCTGCATAATCAACAACGAAACCTGTTAAGGGGTCCATCTGAAAGTTGCAGTAAAAACTGACTGATATTTTTAAAACTTCTTTAGTGACCTATAGTATTTTCTATTTTTTTATTTTGAAGTTTTAAAAGTGAAACATTTTTAAAGAAGAGTTCGCGCCCTCACTTTCCAACCTCCTATTCAACACTCATATAGGCAGGATAATGGATTAGCCATTTTATTTACTCACTGTCTAGTAAAATGGTGATTCATATTGCTTTCTGATTGCATGTATTGTACAAAAATATCCAACCCACGAACAAAGATATCTTTGTGTGCTTGAGACACAAAGACATCTTTAGTTATATTGGTATTGACAGAATTATCGGTCAAAAAGCGTCGAGAACTTTTCCGAGTGGACTCACAATTCAATTCCATACGGGTCTTATCGGACAATAAACCCATTTCCACCCGTCAGTAACGTAGTGCCAACTATGTCCATCTGTCGCAAAATATATCTCATAAGCGTTGGCTTCTGTTTCTTTTAGATTAACTTCACCACACCAATAGTCACCTCTAGAGCCTTGGTCGCAATAATCTGGAGTTGTCTGCCCTCTTCCAAACATCATAAATCCTGCAGATGGTAAAAAATACTATTACCATTCGGCCCTGTTATTCTATATCCGAATTTGTTTCCAATTTTGGTCTCTTTCCATTTGCAGGACCTAACTAACTCTTTTGCCTGTGCCCGGGTAGGCATATGCCAGCGACCACCCCAATAATGAGTTGCTGCATCCATTTTCGTTCGAACGATGTTTTTGTTGGGGTAATTTTTCTCATCACTGTCACCTATGTATTTCTCTGGAGTTATGTCACCATAAGCAAAATAATTGCCATAATCAGACTCACTTGAAGCTCCTAAATTCCTATCAGCCCATAGAGTTCCAGAAGGAAGACCTAAATCTACTGCATGGTCTGGTACTTTACGAGTTTTATGCTTTGATGGTGTACTTGTATTTCGTGCAGATTTACTATTGGGCGTAATGGTTTTTGATGGTTGAGCCGTTTTGCTATTTCTGCGAACGACTGTATATTGTGCAGTAACGTCTATGCTAAAGGCAAATAGCATTAAAATATATAATACTTTCTTCATTGTTCGCAAATTATATAGTTTCTAAAATATTGCCATTCTTGTCATACCGAGTACCTTTGATAGGTTGCCCTTTCTTGAATGTAAAGAGACCTATTCAGTATGCAACAGACAATACGCTTGTACAAAGGTATTTGTAGCACGCACCGCCTCACGCCATTTGCTAAAGAATGGTGTGAGGTGCGCACGTAATGATACCATAATATGCGTGAACGATATTGTACGTTTTGCCTTACTGAATATCGAAACTTCCACATTTCTATTTCAAGACAACGTTCAATACGCTCATTCTTTGAGGGTCTTCACAGCAGTTGGACATTTCCAATAGCTCCGATCCTAAGCGCAAAGTTAAGTATTTATTATTGAAGGGTGGTTCTAAGAATTCTGTTTTTTTGAGTTCTGCTATTCTGAAATGTGATTTGCACACTCTCGAAATTGTCTTTCTGAAAGTTTGTTCGGTCACATAGCCCGCTATGCCCCCTCTCAAACTTTCAAAAAAAGCACTTCTGATAGCGCACAAATCCCTATTTCAGAATTATTAGAACCACCCTTATGACAATGCCATTTTCTACCATAAAATTTAGGGGTTAGGGTGATGCATATATGAAGCATATAAAAAGGCATCAAACAGTACCTCAACTGAAAAATAAGAACTTCCACATTGCTATTTCACGGTAGCTGCTCAATGCCTCTGTTTTTGCTTACTTTACTTGTCATTATGTATTTTGACGCTGCAAAAATACAACTCTTCGCACTCTGTCACAAGCATATTGGCGTTGATTGTACAAAATGTGCATTTATTGTATGAGTTGCTGCGCTGGAAGTGTTTTTTGTAATAGAAACTGCACAAAGCAGGCGATGCGACACCGCGGATACCACGTGCCAGGGCAATCGCGCGTTGTGAGGCAGGGTGTTCAAAATAGACATTAAAACGAGATAGTTTTGGGAAATTCTAAGTTGCCTGAAACGCACTGCAAAAACGCAAGCACCAAATGCTACTTCTAAACGCAAGCAATAAACGCTAACACTAAACGCTATTACCAAATTCAAGCACCAAACTCAAGCACAAAACGCTAACACTAAACGCTAACACTAATGGGGGCGACGCGTCTCGCGTCGGGCATTAAGGCAAAGGCTAATACACTAAATTAATAAAGGCTCTCAGACAGCACTAATTACATGCCTATCTGTGAGCCTAAACCTTGATGCCCGACGCG
>OLSX01003302.1_pt1 | contig 13234 bp, 9 predicted proteins | sample 1673141 | NCBI WGS metagenome assembly OLSX01 (sample SAMEA3136759, study PRJEB25190) | human gut metagenome | biome: human gut; feature: human-associated habitat; material: faeces | place: Austria | collected 2013
GGCTATCACATACTTTTCGTTTAAGCACAATTTATCAAACAGAGACTTATATAAACCATTTATATAGTCTCTGTTTTTTTACTGTTTCTTTATACTTTCTTTATTGAATTATCCGCGCTTATTGATAAAATAGATAGTATGCGCACGATTGCGGATATTTTTGCATTCGTGTATGGGGGATAATTAACCGGAAAGAAAGGAAACGTTTATGAGTAAAATTTTCAAGAATCTGATTCCATACTGGCGATGGATCATATTAATTTTTGTTTTTCTCATTGCTCAGGCTTATTGTGATCTGGCTTTGCCTGCGTACACATCTGACATCATTGATGTGGGTATCCAGGATCATGGCATTGAGCATATCCTGCCAGAGGAGATCACATCGGAGGATTATCAGATGGCACAGACATTTATGCTGTCTGACGAGAAAGAAAAATTTACGGACTGTTATGAGGCAGAGGATGCTTCAAAATCTGATGACGGTGTGGCAAAATACAAGCTGACAGCTGATTCGGACACACTTGATAAGCTGGATGAGGAGCTTTTGGTTCCTCTTGTCATGGCATATCAGGCTTTTCAGTCGGGTGAGCAGATGGATGTGAATGCATCAGCTATCCCGCAGGGAGTAGCGCTCGATGATAACATGATAAAGCAGATAAGAAGCAAGGTGCAGGAAAAAATCGATGCGGTGGGTTCAGCTACTTTAAAGTCCATGGGTGTAACTTTTGCGACAAAGTGTGATGAGAATGCAGGAATCGACGTGGATGCCAATCAGGTTGCTTATCTGTGGAAGGCAGGAGCCAAGATGGCAGCCTTTGCAGCAATTATGCTTATAGCAGCATGTGTTGTAGGTTTTGCGGCTTCAAAGGTCGGTGCCGCTGTCGGCAGGGATTTGAGGGAGAAGACCTTTTCAAAGGTTGTAGGTTTTTCAAATGCCGAGATTAACAAATTCTCTACGGCATCACTGATTACTAGAAGCACGAATGATATACAGCAGATTCAGATGGTTACTACTATGATGCTTCGTATGGTGCTTTACGCGCCAATCGTTGGTATCGGTGGTATCATCAAGGTGGCACAGACCAAATCCGGCATGGAGTGGGTGATTGCCATTGCGGTTGCTGCCATCATGGTTTTTATTTTCACACTGGTTGGCATTGCGATGCCAAAGTTCAAGATTATGCAGAGTCTTGTAGACAAGGTAAACCTTGTTTCTCGTGAGATTCTTACAGGTCTTTCCGTTATCAGGGCTTTCGGCCGTGAGAAGGAGGAGGAAAAGAGGTTTGATGAGGCTAACCGTGAGCTTACACGCACACAGCTGTTTACAAACCGTGTCATGACCTTTATGATGCCGGGTATGTCCATGATCATGTACTGCATCACACTTGGTATCGTGTGGGTTGCAGCAGGCAGAATAGACAATGGCTCCATGCAGGTAGGTACCATGACTGCGTTTATTACATATGCCATGATGATTGTTATGTCATTCCTCATGCTTTCAGCCATGTCCATCATGCTTCCGAGAGCTGGTGTTGCGGCAGAGCGTATCGATGAGGTTATAAAGACAAACGGCACTGTAAATGATCCAAAAGAGCCTGTTACTGAGGCTGATCACAGAGGTGTTATCCGTTTCAACCATGTGGATTTCAGATATCCGGGAGCAAAGGAGGATGTGCTTTCAGACATTGATTTTGTGGCGGAGCCGGGCAAAACCACAGCTATCATCGGAAGTACCGGCTGTGGAAAGTCTACACTTGTAAACCTGATTCCGCGTTTCTATGACGTGACTGGAGGCTCAATAGAGCTTGATGGACACGATATCAGAGACTACACACTAAGCGAGCTTCGCGAGTCAATAGGCTTTGTTCCGCAGAAGGGTATTCTTTTTTCGGGAACCATCGCCTCAAACCTGCGCTTTGGTAAAGCAGACGCGAGTGATGAGCAGATAAAAAAGGCTGCGGATATCGCACAGGCTTCTGAGTTTATCGAGACAAAGAATGACAGGTATGAAAGCTCAATCGCACAGGGCGGCTCAAACGTGTCAGGTGGTCAGAAGCAGAGGCTTGCCATAGCAAGAGCTATCGCAAAGGACCCTCATATTTATGTGTTTGATGACAGCTTTTCAGCACTCGATATGAAGACTGACGCGCGTCTGCGTGCAGCCTTAGCAGAGGTTACAGAGAGTGCTTCCGTCATTATCGTGGCACAGCGTATCAGCACGATTATTCATGCTGACCAGATTCTCGTGCTCGATGACGGTAAAATCGTAGGAAAAGGCACCCACGAGGAGCTTCTTAAGAATTGCGATGTATATATGCAGATTGCACAGTCACAGCTTTCAGCCAGGGAACTTGGAATTGATGATAACAAAAAGGAGGGCATGTAAGATGAGTGAGAATAATAACGAACAGTTTAAGATGCCTCCTAAGAGGCCAAGAGGGCCAATGGGACGTGGCCCCGGAATGGTCACAGAAAAGGCCAGGGATTTCAAGGGCTCTACAAAGAAACTCATAAAGTATCTCGGCAGATACTGGGCTGCTATCATTGCAGTTATGATTTTTGCAGCAGTTTCGACTGTCTTCTCCGTTGCAGGACCGAAGGTCATGGGTAAAGCCACCACTGCGCTTGCCGAGGGACTCATGAACAAGATTGCGGGAACAGGCGGCATAGATTTTGATTATATTGCAAAGGTTCTTTTGTTTACGCTGGCTTTATATGTGGTGAGTGCCATCTTTATGTTTGTCCAGGGGCTTATCATGACAGGCATCACGCAGAAGACCTGCTATAGGATGCGTAAGGACATCACGAGCAAAATCAACCGTATGCCGATGAAGTATTTCGAGTCAAGGACATACGGTGAGGTACTTTCGCGTATCACAAACGACGTGGACACACTCGGACAGAGCTTGAACCAGAGTATCACACAGATTATTACATCTGTTGCCACTTTGGTCGGTACACTGGTCATGATGCTGTCTATTTCACCGCTCATGACGCTGATTTCACTCGTTATCCTGCCAGTTTCGATGATACTTATTTCGTTTGTCATAAAGCATTCACAGAAATACTTCAGACAGCAGCAGGAGTATCTGGGACACATAAACGGACAGGTCGAGGAGGTGTACGGAGGCCACCTCGTCATAAAGGCATATAATAAAGAGGCAGAGACTGTAAAGACCTTTAAGGAGGCCAACAATGTGCTCTACAAATCCGCTTGGAAATCGCAGTTTCTCTCAGGACTTATGATGCCTATCATGCAGTTTGTAGGAAACTTAGGATACGCGGGAGTTGCCATCTCAGGAGGTATACTTGCCATAAAGAATGTCATCACAATCGGTGATATCCAGGCCTTTATACAGTATGTGAAGAATTTCACACAGCCTATCCAGCAGATAGCGCAGGTGGCAAACCAGCTTCAGTCGATGGCGGCTGCATCTGAGCGTGTATTTGAGTTCCTCGAGGAGGAGGAAGAGGATATAACAGTGGAAAATCCTGTAAAGCCAGACCATATCGAGGGAAGTGTAGAGTTTTCGCATGTACACTTTGGTTATAATCCTGACCAGATCATCATCAATGATTTTTCTGCAAAGGTAAAGCCGGGACAGCAGGTTGCTATCGTTGGACCGACAGGAGCGGGAAAGACTACCATGGTCAAGCTTCTTATGAGATTTTATGATGTAAGCTCAGGTGCCATTCTTGTAGACGGACATGATATCAGGGATTACAACAGAGCCGATCTGCGAGATGCATTCGGCATGGTATTGCAGGACACATGGCTCTTTAAGGGCACCATTATGGAAAATATCCGCTACGGCCGTCTGGATGCCACAGATGAGGAGGTCATCGCGGCAGCAAAGGCAGCACATGCGCATCACTTTATCCAGACATTGCCGGGTGGCTACGATATGGAGCTCAACGAGGATGCATCCAATGTGTCACAGGGACAAAAGCAGCTTTTGACAATAGCAAGAGCCATTCTTGCAGACAATCCAATCCTTATCCTTGATGAGGCCACATCCTCTGTCGATACACGTACAGAAATCCGTATCCAGAAGGCACTCGACAATCTGATGAAGGGCAGAACAAGCTTTGTCATCGCCCACAGGCTGTCTACTATCAAGAATGCCGATATGATTCTTGTCATGAAGGACGGAGACATTATCGAGCAGGGTACACACGATGAGCTTCTTGCAAAGAACGGATTTTACGCAGAGCTGTATAACTCTCAGTTTGAAGAATAGAGAAAGCACGGGTATCGTGCAGTTTTGCGAATATGCGTGGGCTGAATGGTTACATAAAATTAAAAAAAAATACGCTCTCGACAAAATTCGACAAAATGTGTTATCATAAAAGCATACAATTTGTTTTGACATGACAGTAATTGGCGGCATAGGAGAGTTTGATGAGCACTTTAAATGTCGCAGTAGCAGACGAAAAGAAAAACATGCAGAGTTTATTAAAGGGCATGGAGTTTTTAGGAACAGCAAGAAGTAGTGATGAAGCATACAACATGATAAACGGTAATGCCGGTTCTGATGTGGTACTTGTGTATGTAAAGAGAGCATCCGGTGACACTGAGCCACTTGATGATACATATATGGAGAAAAAATCCCTTGAGACACAGGTGACGGATATCATTCATGAGATAGGTGTTCCGGCTCATATAAAGGGATATCAGTATCTTAGGACTGCGATAGTGATGTGCGTTGAGGATATGGAAATGCTTAGCTCTATCACAAAGCTTTTGTATCCCACTATTGCAAAGAAGTACAAGACTACCTCAAGCAGGGTGGAGAGAGCCATAAGGCATGCTATCGAGGTGGCATGGAGCAGAGGCAGGATGGATACGATAGACTCCATGTTTGGATACACTGTAAACTATGGTAAGGGCAAGCCTACCAATTCGGAGTTTATTGCCCTGATTACAGACAAAATACGTCTAGGGATGTAAAAATCGTCATTATAGACAAATAAAACCACGTTTTGATAAATTTACTAGGCAAAATGTACTCCCGCGTGATATAATATAGTATACATTCTATTGGTTTCAGGATGTATACTATATTTTTTATCAGATTAATCGTTGTTTAAATAACTGTAATCTGGGGGAGGTTTCAGCATGGACAAAATGAAAATATTAATGGCCGCATCAGAGGCAATACCTTATATGAAGACAGGTGGACTAGCTGACGTAGTGGGATCTTTACCGAAATATTTTGACAAGGACAGATATGACGTGAGAGTTATACTTCCGAAGTACAAATGTATGGATGATAAATTACTGCCACAGCTTAAGTTCGTCTGTCATTTTTATGTCAATCTCAACTGGCGCAGGCAGTATGTGGGGATTTTTACATCGCAGTATGATGGTGTGACATATTATTTTGTCGACAATGAGTTTTACTTTGCAGGAGATAAGCCATACAACAATATATACGAGGATGTGGAGAAGTTTGCTTTCTTTTCAAAGGCGGTGCTTGAGGCTTTGCCGGTTATAGATTTTGCCCCGGATGTGATACATTGTAATGACTGGCAGACAGGACTCTTGCCGGTTTTTCTAAAGACAGTATACGGCTCAGACAATTTCTATGCCGGTATCAAGACAGTCTTTACCATTCACAATATGAAGTTTCAAGGGCGATGGAAGATTAAAGAGGTGGCTGATGTTACAGGACTTCCGGAGCATATTTTTAATTCAGGGGAGCTGGAGTTCTATGGTGAGGCTAATTATTTAAAGGGCGGCATAGTATATGCAGATGAGATTACGACTGTCAGTCCGACATATGCAGATGAAATCTGTACACCTGAGGGCGGAGAGGGCCTGGATGGCCTGATGCTTGAGCGGCGCAGGCATTTGAGAGGCATTGTAAACGGTATAGATTATGATGTCTTTAATCCTATGAAGGATACATATCTGGATAAGCATTTTTCTGTAAGGGAATTGAGTGGAAAGGTCGTTAATAAGCGTCAGCTGCAGGAGAAGTATGGTCTGGCTGTGGATAAGGATGTCATGCTGATTGGAATAGTTTCGCGTCTGACAAAGCAGAAGGGCTTTGATCTGGTGGCATATGTGATGGAGGAGATGCTTTCCACCATGAATGTACAGTTTATAGTGCAGGGCACAGGAGAGCAGCAGTACGAGGAGATGTTTAATTATTTCCATGGCAGGTATCCGCAGAAGCTTGGAGTATATATCGGTTACTCAGAGGAAAATGCACATGAGATATATGCAGGCTGTGACGCATTTCTCATGCCGTCTCTTTTTGAGCCGTGCGGCTTGAGCCAGCTCATGTCTATGCGATATGGTACGCTGCCTATAGTCAGGGAGACCGGTGGTCTTAAGGACACTGTAGTGCCGTACAATGAGTACGAGAATACGGGCGATGGCTTTTCCTTTGCCAATTATAATGCGCATGATATGCTGCATGTCATCAAATATGCTCTTGATGTGTTTGAAAACCATAAGGACAGATGGCAGGAGATGATGCAGCGCGCCATGAGGCATGACTTCTCATGGAAGGCATCTGCGAAAGAGTATGAGAAGCTTTACGACATGCTGCTTGGCAACTAGTACATCGTTCTGCAAATAACAGGCCAATAATTTTCATGAATTTCCAAATATGTTCTTAGAAAGTAAAATACCGGATACATATCTATGATATGATATCCGGTATTTTGTGTTATCGGGTTATATGATTATCAGTAGACAGTGTCTGTTTTACTATCGTATATGTAGTACCTCTCGCCGAGTACTTCCTCGTCGCGTACCTCTGTAGAGTTTACCTCACAGATGAATTCGCTTAGGTTGCAGACATCTATATCGCTATCCAGCGGCATTACCAGAAATTCATGGATACTGCTTGGTATGAGCAGCATATTGCCGCCGAGCTTTTTTGCCAGCGAGCTTAGCACACCCGGGTAGAGTATGGCGGATGCGCCGTTTGTCTGCCTGCTGTTTGTAAGGATATACATAGGCAGGCTGTCAAAATCACAGACTGCGCGCATCTGATTAGCATAGCCCGGACATTTTTTGGAAAGAAACTCTGCCATGTTGATTATTGAGCATGGAAGTATCTTTGGGGTATTTTGCATTGAGGCGCGGATTAGTGTTTCTGTATCTATGCCCCAGCGTGACAGAAGCGCATCTGTGACCGTAATGGTGCCAAATTCAGGCAGCTCGGCTCCTACATATACTTCAAATATGATGGCAAAATCCAGATATTTGATATAGGGCACGTCCTTTAGCTGCTTTTGGTTTTTGTCGTAGCTTATGAGCTGGAAAATTATTTTCTCCTTTACCTTGGAAAAATCATCACAGAAGCTTATGTCAAAATCTTCAGTTGGCTTGAAATCATTGTAGGTGGATAAAATTGCATCGAGAATAGAATCAATGGATACACCATCAAGATACCAATGGTAGTAAGGATTGAGATAAATAGTCGGTGCTATATTGAATTTGGGATTGATAATCACCAATCCGTCGTAGATCATCCCGTTGTTCTTTTTGACAGGATGGATGGTAAGCTTGAAATTATTGTCAAGTCTTGCGGTTATTTCTGTTTCTATAGTATGTAAAAACTCCGTGTATTTCATGAATCTCCTTGCGGAGCATAAAAATATCGGATCTCGTGGAAAAGTAAAACCCACGAAGCAGGGCGCTTCGTGGGTTTTACTCTATCATTGTTTGTTGAAGTTTGCAATATGTATTTTTGTACAATTTTTAGACTTCATTTTTGTGACATCATACAAAATATAGCTGCGCAATTCATTTTTAATCCGATTTAAGCCTCTGCCACAGTGTGTTGTAAAGAGTTGCGTCATCATCATTTAAAGCTCTGTATACTTCACAGTTTTTGAGCATATCGGAAGGCGGATTAATCGCCTCATTTTCCTTCGTTTCTGCATCCTGGTTGTCGATGACAGACTGGATAGGTGATGCATAGTATACATATTCAAAGTTGAGTTGTGCCGGCTCATCACTGCAGATATAATTCAAAAATTCCTGTGCGCCCTCTTTATTCTTGCATGTCTTTGGAATAAACCATGAGTCAATCCAGAGGTTTGAGCCCTCCTTTGGCACGATATAGTCCAGGTTGTCATTTTCAGCCATGGCGGCAGCTGCCTCACCGGAGTAGCACACTGCGATTGCTGCATTTTCAGCAACCATCTCATCACAGGTTTCATCCACGTAGTAGGCGAGCACATCACTGCTTTGTTTGTTTAGTATATCAAATGCTTCATCGAGCTTTGTTGTGTCTGTCTCGTTTATCGAGTAGCCAAGTGTGCGAAGGGCGGGAGTAAAGGCATCACGGACAGAATTAATCATAATCATGTTGTCCTTGTATTTGCCGTTCCACAGGCAGTCCCAGGTATTTAGGTCTGATGCATCAGCCAGCTTTTTATTGTATAGTATGCCGAGTGTGCCGTAGAAATAAGGCACAGTATACTCATGTGTCGGGTCAAAGGATGCGGACATGTCGATTATATCCTGATTTACATTTTGATAGTTTGGCATTGAGCTGTAGTCTATCTTGTTGACCTCACCCTCACTTATGAGCTTCTCTATGATGTAGTCAGAGGTGCAGATGACATCGTAATCGATGGCACCGGACTTGTACTTTGTGTACATTTCCTCAGGCTCCTCGTATTCCTCGTATTTAATGGTGATTCCGGTTTCCTGCTCGAAGCTGTCGATTACTGATTCATCGATGTATTTACCGTAGTTTAGCACTGTTATGGCATTGTCATTGTTCGTGCTTCCGGCGCTTATGGTAAATACCGAAAAGCAGCCGATTACGAGTACTGCAACAATTGCGATGCTCACACTACGCTTTACGATGCGCAGCTTTTTAGCTCTTGCAGGCTTCTTTGAGGCGCTGACAGGTATCTGGTTTGAGTTGATGTTTACCACAACCAAAAGCAGCAGCACTGTGAAGAAAAGTATGGTTGACAGAGCATACAGCTCCGGCTTTACACCCTTTTTCAGCTCTGTGTAGAGCATGGTTGAGAGTGTGTTTACTCCGGCACCCTTCGTAAAGTAGGTGATGGAGAAGTCATCGAGTGACATTGTGACCGCCATCATAAAGCCGGAGAACACTCCGGGGCTTATTTCAGGCCAGGTGACCTTGAAAAATGCATATAGAGGTGATGCGCCCAGGTCAAGTGCGGCCTCATAGGTGTATTTGTTGGTTTGCTTGAGCTTTGGAAGCACATTGAGTATCACATAAGGGATATTGAACGTGATGTGTGCGATAAGCACTGTCACAAAGCCCAGATTCATGAATTTTACAAACAAAAGCATCATTGAGATACCGGTCACGATATCTGCATTGAGCATCGGGATGTTTGTAGCGCCCAGATAGATTGTCTGGTTACGTTTCTTCATGGCGCTTATACCCATGGCTGCGAGAGTTCCTATTATTGTAGAAATCACAGCTGCAAGCAGCGTAATCTGCAGTGTTGTAGAAAATGCCGACATAATCCGCTCACTCTGAAAGCACTTTATGTACCAGTCGAGCGTGAAGCCTCCCCATTTAACCTTGGATTTGGAGTTGTTGAAGGAGAGTACTATTAATACAAGGATAGGTAGATACAGAAACAAAAAAATAAGTCCCATATATACCCTTGATGCTATTTTTTTTACCATAATGCGCTCTGGTCTCCTTCCTTATCAAACAGATTGACGAGTGCCATGCTGATTAACACGAATACCATGAGCACGAGTGAGAGACCGCTTCCTGCGCCCCACTGCGAACCATGGACGAAATCCTGTTCTATGATATTTCCGATGAGCAGGACCTTGCCGCCACCGAGTATCTGTGAGATGGCAAAGGATGTGAGTGATGGCACGAAAACCATTACGATTCCGCTTATGACACCGGAAATTGTAAGTGGCAGTATAATCTTGAAAAGTATTGTGACTTTGTTTGCACCGAGGTCAAGAGCCGCCTCAATCCAGTCGTTTTTGATTCTGGTCATGGAGTTGTATATAGGCAGCAGCATGAATGGCAGAAAGTCATAGACCATGCCAAGCACGACTGCTCCGGAGGTATTCATGATGTTGAAGCCCGGCAGTCCGAGAGTGGTGAGTATCGAGTTGATGACACCGTTTTTGGACAAAAGCTGCTTCCATGCGAGTATTCGAAGCATAAAGTTCATCCACATAGGAAGCATGAAAACAAATACCACAAAGCTTTGGTTTTTAATCTTTAAGCCGTTTAAAATCATCGCAAGCGGATAGGACAGCACCAGGCATATTATGGTGCATATGATTCCAAGCCGTAGGGATAAAAGCAGTGCCTTGATATTGGTGTGCTGCGCTATTGCAGCCACATATTCAAATGTGAAGCCTCTGTCAGAGCCTTTAAATGCATAGTACACAATCATGAAAAGCGGAAGTATGATAAATCCGATAATCCATATGAGGTACGGCCCTGCGAGCAGCTGTTTCTTTATTTTAGACATCTATCTCCACCGCCTTTTCATCTGAGGACTCAGGCTTGTGCATTACCTGGATATTAAATGGAATCACCTTGATACCCACATGACTGCCGACCTCTACATATTTGGTGGTGTGTACCATCCAGTCGTAGCCGTTTGCCTTTACCTCAAGCTCATAGTGCACTCCCTTGAAGATATTTGACACGACATCGCCCTGCATGTAGCCGTCCTCCGCAGGCACCAGCTCCACATCCTCCGGGCGGATGACTATATCGACAGGCGTGTTCTCACCAAAGCCTTCGTCCACACAAGGCATCTTTACACCGAGTATCTCGACAAGCTTATCCTTTATCATAACACCGTCGATGATATTACTGTGCCCGATAAAGTCAGCGACAAAGGCATTTTCAGGCTCATTGTAAATGTCCTCTGGTGTGCCAATCTGCTGGATATAGCCCTGATTCATGACTACGATGGTGTCAGACATGGTAAGCGCCTCCTCCTGGTCGTGTGTGACGTAGACGAAGGTGATACCGAGCTCATTTTTGAAGCGGATAAGTTCATACTGCATGCTCTGGCGCAGCTTTAAGTCGAGAGCGCCAAGCGGCTCGTCTAACAGCAGTACCTTAGGCTCGTTTACAATAGCTCTTGCAATAGCGATACGCTGCTGCTGGCCTCCGCTAAGAGAATCCACAGAGCGGTTTTCAAAGCCGTCGAGATTGACGAGCTTTAATGCATACTTTATTTTGTCATCAATGTAAGCCTTGCTTTTTTTCTTTATTTTAAGACCAAACGCGATGTTTTCAGCTATTGTCATATGAGGGAAAAGAGAGTATTTCTGGAAAACAGTGTTCAGATTTCTCTCGTTTGCAGGCACATTTGTGATGTCCTTTGAATCAAACATGATTTTTCCCTTGTCCGGTGTCTCAAAGCCACCGAGCATGCGAAGTGTGGTGGTCTTTCCGCAGCCTGATGGTCCAAGCAGCGTCAGAAACTCGTTCTCCCTGATGTATAGATTTAAATCGTCGAGTACAACATTGCCGTTGTATGACTTTGTGATATCGATAAAATCAATTAATTTCTTTCCCATGGTGTAAACCTTTCTCATGTAATTATAGTATTGGTAGGAACTGTATGTTTATAATTTGCTGCTGTACACACTAAAAATGTGGCCGGCAGTAATTACAGCCCCATAAAAGAGCTTCTGCAGGGGAAGCGTCAGAAGCTTGGAGGATTGCTGACCCATATGAGCATGGCATCCTTTGAAGACTTATTTTCAATAAAATGCTTCTTGCCGGCTTTAAAATAAAAGGACTCACCGGCCTTTACGGTGTGCACCTTGCCACCATAGCAAAGCTTCACTGTGCCCTTTATCACATATCCAAACTCCTCACACTCCTGAGGCAGATATATTTCAGAACTGCCACCCGGATGAAGAGTGAGCCTGACAGGCTCCATGGAGCGGGTCTGTGCGTTTGGAATGATCCATTCCACCTTGCTGTTTTTTTCCTCGTCAATTTTCTCGAAATAGTCGTTTGCCTTGTATACAATCTGCTCAGGTTCCGAATCCGTAAAAAACTCCGCCGGCGTCATACCCAGGCACTGGATGATATCAAGCAGGGTGCCGACTGACGGTGAATTCTGATTTCGCTCGAGCTGGGAGATAAATCCCTTCGTCAGCTCAGCCCTGTCAGCAAGCTCCTGCTGGGTAAGTCCGTACTGGATACGAAGCTCCTTCATACGATGTCCGATATCCATGTTTACTTCCTTTTCTAATACATTTTATGTTATATTTACTGTAGGTTTAATAATAGATTTTTTGTTTTTGTCATTATTATTAGTTTATAGTTCATTATCAGAGTTGTTATTCTTCATCGGGAGTCTCTGGTATTGGAGGTAAAGGTAAATCCCAGTCTTCCGGTCCGTTGGCTATTGCTTCCAGGTCGATCTGGTATTTATCTTTTAAATATTTCTGTACGAAAGCAAACTTTTCGGTGAGAAAAGGATATTTATCAGCCGGATATACCTCTGCTAGTCGTGCTTGGTTATAGTACATGGAAAGATGCATATATCCTATAAAAGTCTCTTCATTGGTTGGAGGATAAGAGTTGTTGGCTGGTTCGCTGATACTATTGAATACATACGTGTTTACACTTCCCGGATATCCTCTGGTAAGATAATAGTTTGGGTCATCTTCCATTCCCAAGCCTGCTATCAGATTAGTGACATGGTCGAATCCCACTTCAAATTCTTCAGGTATAATGATGTTTCCGGCTTTTACTGCTTTTTCCAATACGGGAGCCAATATCATTTTCCGGCGTCTGTCAAGGAGTGCTCTGTCTGTGGGGATTAAATAAGGATCGCTGGGATTGTCTTCTCCAAACATACAAGTGCACCAATAATCCAGCCCATCGTAATTTTCGTGTATGGGTACAATCCAGCTTGCTAGGATTACGCCTCCAACTTCTAATACGCTTTTGCTATAGACATTGTATCCCAAATACCAATACATAGGCAGAACTTTAGATGTGATCGGCGGATTCAAGTATGCAAAGATATGCTTTTTCATAAATTCGACACGCTTGCTTTCAATGAAAACCTAACCGGATATATCAGATCCGGAGGGAACAAGATACTGACAACGTATGATTCACTCAGGAAAATCATGGAAGTCCTGATTAGGAGAAAGGAAAAAACAAGAAATAAGATTGTTCGTATTCCCGTTAAAGTCTATCATTATCAAGATACCACCCGGCAAGGAAGAATAACCGTAAAGCGGCTTCCCTTGCCTACC
>OLSX01003303.1_pt1 | contig 13230 bp, 13 predicted proteins | sample 1673141 | NCBI WGS metagenome assembly OLSX01 (sample SAMEA3136759, study PRJEB25190) | human gut metagenome | biome: human gut; feature: human-associated habitat; material: faeces | place: Austria | collected 2013
CCCCCGACCCTCTCCATGCCATGGAGATGCGCTACCAGCTGCGCTATAGCCCCGAGTGAAGCTATCCGATTCATGGGAGTCGCAAGACCCGCCATGAACCAGCGGAGAAACCACCATATCACCCGATTTGATGGCTTCGTCGTGGAGCTAGGGGGATTCGAACCCCCGACCCTCTCCATGCCATGGAGATGCGCTACCAGCTGCGCTATAGCCCCGTTTTCAATTGTTGGCCCGTTGTTTGGACCTCGTATACATTACGACGAGATGTCGATTCTGGCAAAAGCCGGCGTGTCGCCAAATGGCAAAAGTGGGATTTGGCGACACTTTTTGGCTTGTTTCCGCCATTATTCAGGCATTGGGTTATTCAATTACTGCTTGAACGGTTTTTCGAATACACTGAACCTGTTGGCTCAGCAGGGGAGCCGTGACACGATCAGCGTTCGCGTTCCCACTCGTCGGTGTCGGCGATGGCCGGACCGTGATTGTAGTCCAGCAGACGCCAGCGCACAGTGCCATCGGGATTGTCCATCGGCACCAAGCGCACCCAGTGCGCATTACGCAATGAAACCACCGTAGAAAAGGTCGGATCGATTGCAGAAATGCCCAACAGGGTCTGCAATGTCTGCGCAATCCATGCGCCGTGCGAGAACACGAACAGGTCCGTGTCGTCTCCGGCACGCGTGGACCAGTCCTCAAGAGCCTCTACGCCGCGCTTGCCCACAGCTTCCTTGGGCTCGGCACCATACTTCAGCTCGCCGCCCCGAGACTCCATCCAGGAACGGAAGTCCTCGGGGTAGCGTTCGGCCAGTTCGGCCACGGCATGGCCATCCCAATCACCGAAGCTGCGTTCACGGACGCGACGATCATCGACGGGCTCGATTCCACCCAATACGTCGGCGAAAGCTTGCGCGGTGGCGTGCGCACGCTTCAAATCGGAGCAGACAATGAACCGGTGGTTGATTTCCTGCCGACGATCGACGTACAGCCTTTTCAAGGCCGCGGCGGTCTGCTTGACCTGCCATTCACCCACGGCGTCCAGCGGAATGTCGACCTGGCCTTGGAGCTTGTGAGCGGCGTTGTAGGAGGTGCGTCCATGACGGATAAGGAAAACGGAACGAACATGATTGGTCATAGTGACGATCCTTTCGGTTCCAGTGAGGAAACAGGAAAAAGGGGAGGGCTGCCTGATGCCGTCAATGATGTTTGGCAACAGGCAGCCCGACACGCGAATATCAGCGAATATCAGCGTTATGTGATTCGCACGTTACGCGGTGGTGACGGCAGCATCTTCCGCATGCTCCGCCGTTTCCGGGTGTGCGAGTTCAAGATCGATGGCCGGGCAGTCGCGCCAGAGTCGTTCGAGCCCGTAGAATTCGCGCGATTCCTCGTGCATGACATGAATCACGAAATCACCGTAGTCAAGCAGCACCCACTGGCCCTCGGTCAGGCCCTCGCGAGAGCGCGGCTGACGGCCGGAGCACTTAAGGAACAGGTCCTTTTCGATTTCCTCGGCCACGGCCAGTACCTGACGCTCGTTGGAGGCGCCGGCGATCATCATGATGTCGGTGATGCCGAGCAGGTCGGCTACGTCGAAGGCCACGATGTCGGTGGCTTTGATACGGTCCGCGGCCTCGGCGGCCACGCGGACGGCGTTGATGGAATCCTGAAGTGCGGGCATGGTTCAGCGCTCCCAGGCGGGCTTCCAGCCCTCGACGTTGTGTTGCGTATTCTCGGAGTAGACCATCGTGTCGCTCGGCACGGCGTGGCGCACCACGGAACCGGCGCCGGTGGTCACGTTGTCGCCCACTTCAACCGGGGCCACGAACAGGTTGCCGGCACCCACGTGGCAGCCGGAGCCGATGGTGGTGCGGTTCTTGTGCACGCCGTCATAGTTGGCGGTAATGGTGCCGCCGCCGATGTTGGTGTGGTCGCCAAGCTGGGCGTCGCCCACGTAGCTCAGGTGCGGCACCTTGGTGCCGTTGCCGATGTGCGCCTTCTTCATTTCGACGAACGCGCCGGCCTTGGCATCCTCGCCGAACTCGTTGCCCGGGCGCAGGTAGGTCCACGGGCCGATGTTCGTGCGTGCGCCGATGTGCGATTCCTGTACGCGGGAACGCTCGACCACGGCACCTTCGTCCACGGTTGCGTCGATCAGGGTGGTGTACGGGCCGACGATGGCGTCCTCGCCGACCACCGTGTGGCCTTGCAGGAAGGAGCCGGGCAGGATGGTGGCGTCGCGGCCGATTTGGACATCGTCCTCGATCCAGGTGGTTTCCGGGTCAAGAATGGTCACGCCGTCGCGCATCCAGCGCTCGCAGACGCGGCGGTTGTAGGTCTTGGACAGCGCGGCCAGCTGCACGCGGTCGTTCACGCCTTCGACGGTGAGCGGATCCGGAGCGGCGAACGCGCCGACCTTGCCAGCGGCCTTGGCGGTTTCCAGCGCGTCGGTCAGATAGAACTCACCCTGCGCGTTGTTCGACTTCAGTCCGGCGATTGCCTCGGTAAGCACGGAAGCCTCGAACACGTAGACTGAGGTGTTCACTTCCTGCACGGCGAGTTCGCTGCGGTTGGCGTCTTTCTGTTCAACGATGCGCAGCACGTTGCCTTCGCGATCGCGGATGATGCGGCCGTAGCCGGTCGGGTCATCGAGGATGGTGGTGAGCACAGTGGCGCCGTTGCCGGAGGCGGTGTGGAATTCGACCAGACGGTGCAGCGTCTCGCTGTCGAGCAGCGGCATGTCGGAGGCGGCGATCAGCACCGGGCCATCGACCTTGCCAGCCTCGGTGAGCTGCGCCATTGCGCACTGCACGGCGCGGCCGGTACCGGGAATGTCGTCCTGGTTCACAATGGTGACCTGCTCGTCATAGGAGCGGGCGGCTTCGGCGACGCGCTCGGCCTGGAAGTGCACGACCACGGCCAACGTGTCGGGATTCAGGGCGGCCACCGAATCCATGACCCTGTTCAGGAAGGTCTTGCCTGCAAAAGCATGCAGCACCTTCGGCTTGTTGGAACGCATGCGGGTACCCTCGCCGGCGGCGAGGACGATGGCTGCGGATAATGCCATAACTGACGTATTCCCTTCGATCGGAATGTCTATTGAGGGTGGAAACACCTCAAAACAATAGACGGCCGCCCGGATGTCGAGCGGCCGTCAGCCGTTCCCCCACCTGGACTCGAACCAAGACAAAGGGTTCCAAAGACCCGTGTGCTGCCATTACACCATGGGGGAGTCGTGGGCTTTCGGCCCACAAGTGTTCATTTATACCATACTGTCGGTATTTACCGAAAGGCTACGCCATGTCGCGTCTCGCATCGTGTGCTTTCCACGAACAAACACGCACGTGATCAGGCGAACAGGAAGCCTTGACCGTGGTGCTCGGGGTAGGTGTCGAACAGTTCGGCGACCGAGCCGTCCTCGAATACGGCGCGGATGGCGCTGGCCAGCAGCGGGGCGATCGACAGGACGGTCAAGCCATCCCAGCGCTTTTCCTCGGGAATCGGCACGGTGTCGGTCAGCACGACCTCGCGCGCACCGCAGTTCTTGAGTCGCTCGATGGCCGGGCCGGAGAGCACGCCATGCGTGGCGACCACGGTCACCGACTTGGCTCCCGCGTCCTGCAGCACGTGGCATGCGCCCGCGATGGTACCGGCGGTGTCGATCAGGTCATCGACAAGCACGCAGTCCTTGCCGGCGACGTCGCCGACCACACGGTTGGCGACCGCCTGGTTCGGGCGGGTGATGTCGCGCGTCTTGTGCACGAAAGCGAGCGGACCGCCGCCGAGACGCTGCGCCCACTGCTCGGCCACGCGAATGCGGCCGGCGTCGGGGGAGACGACGGCGACGTTGTCGAGATGGCCCTGGAAACGATCACGGATGTAGTCGACCAGCACTGGCATGGCCACCAGATGATCGACCGGGCCGTCGAAGAAGCCTTGGGACTGCGCGGCATGCAGATCGACCGACATGATGCGGTCGGCACCGGCGGTCTTCAGCAGGTCGAACACCAGACGGCAGGAGATGGGCTCGCGGCCGCGGTGCTTCTTGTCCTGACGGGAGTAGCCGAGCAACGGGCAGACCGCAGTAATGGAACGGGCCGAGGCGCGCTTCAATGCGTCGATCATGATGAGCTGCTCCATGATCGCCTTGTTGATGGGCTTGTAGTGGCTTTGCAGCACGAACACATCGGCGCCACGCACCGATTCAGTGTAGCGCACGTACATCTCGCCGTTGGCGAAATCGTATGCGGTGGTTTCAAGGACGTCGATGCCGAGCTGCTCGGCGACATCCTCAGCCAACTTCGGATGAATCCTTCCCGTAACGAGAATAAGATTCTTATCGGGCTTCCCTTCAAGGATTGCGCTCACCATGTCTCCCAACGTGTGGTCTCGTTGATGCAGTCTTCAGCATAGCCGTTCTTCACGACTGGTTGGACAACTCAGCGTTGCCTGCCGTTCACCTGCCGCTTGCGATCCATTGTTCGATGGCCTGTTTGACCGCCTTTGCATAGATATCGCTATCCATGCTCGGGTGGATGCCGTCGGAGCCGAGCACCTGCGCGTTCGCGTTGGCTGTGGCATCCCAATCCACCAGCACCACATTGTCCGGATGTGCGGCCGCATAGTCGGCAAGCACCTGGTTGGTAGGTGGAATCCACGTACGGTCTCCGTGGGCATTGACCAGTACCAGCACGCGGTCGGGGCCGATCATATTACGAATCTGGTCCAACTGATCAGGGGTGATTGCCGAATTGGTGCCAAGGCCGATCAACACCCACTGCTGCAGACTGCCGGCGGACAGAGCGTTGCCGATGAGTTCGGGGGCGACCATGATGGAGCGGGAAACGCTCGCGTCGGTCTGAATGCCGGGGAAGACTTCCGAAAGGCCCTGTGATGAGGCCAGCATCACCGAATCGCCTATGGCGGTAATCTGATCGCCGGTGGGCATCTCATGCTTGGGCTTGGGCGGTGCCGGCACGGCATGGCGCAGCAGCACGTGTTCGGTTTTCTGCATACGTTCCAGTTGTGCGGCCTGTTGCTCCAGCTGGATCTGCATGGCGGTTTTCGCAGGTGCATGAGCAATGCCCTGCACGCAGCCGGCCAACGACAGCACCAGGATAACGTCAACGGCAATAACCCGGGCCACATGATTCTTCTTGTTCGTGCGAAGGGGCACCACGACGGATACCGCCGAGTGCGTTGCCGCCGGTTTCTCCACCATCAGCCAGGAAATCATCACCGCAATGGCGGTGAGCAACGCGGTCATGATGAGAGGCCAAGGCCCTACTGCCTTGAAGATCTTCGGGGCAAGGGCGCTGGAAAGAATCCACAACGGCCAGTGCCACAGGTAGATGCCGTACGAATACTTGCCGAGGGAGGCCAATGGCTTGAACACCATGAGGCTTTGCATCCAGGAATCGTCGGAGATGGTACCGGCAATCAGCAGCACGGACAACAAGCTGGACAATATGATGCCACCGCGGAAGGCGAATGCATCCTGTTTGCCGATAACCGCCATGGTGACCAAGGCAATCAGGCTGAGGAACGCCAATACCGGTGCCGCCGCATTCCAGATGCGATGCTCCACGGGAATCTGAGGTAACGGAGCCCGATGTGCGGCTGCCGAAGCGCTCGAGCTAATGGTGCGGGGCATCGGCACAGCCCTCTGGCGAGCGTGGCCCAACTGAGGAGCGGTGACCCACCAGGCGAGAGCCACACCCAGCATCAGGCCCATGCTGTGGGTATCGGTGCCGAAGTAGACGCGGGTGGGGTCGCCTTTGGGCACATACATCACCCACATGGCGATACTGCTGAACGCCGCGAGTCCCAGTGGGATGAGTGAAGACAGTTTCGTCTGGCGGAGCTTCCACATCAGCCAGACGATGAACGGCACGATGACGTAGAACTGCATGAGCACGCCAATGAACCACAGATGGCGAAACACCTGCGGGTTCATTTGGTCGAAATAGCTTTGGCCTCCGGCAATGGCGTACCAGTTGTAGCAGCCCAGCAGCACGGTGATGACTTGGTCGCGGATGGAAACTAGAATGTCGTGATCGAACAGCCAGCCGACGGAGACGATGACCGGAATCAGCAGAAACAGCGCCGGATAGAGACGTACTGCACGCTTGGGAATATATCGCACGAGATTCAGCGATCCGGTTTTCGCCAGAGAACGAATCAAACTGACGGCAATCAGGAATCCAGAGACGGTGAAGAACACGTCGACTCCGTAGAATCCGCCTGGCAGCCGTTGCTGCATGCAGTGGTACAGCACAATGGCTATCAGCGCTAGTCCTTTAATACCGTCTAAACCCACGAACCGCTTCACGGATAATCCTTCTCTTTCCGTAGTGCTGATGGCATTCCCCGTTCTCTCCAACAAACGGAAAACAAGCCCAGCATGGCCGAGGGGAGAGACAATGCGACAGCAGCGAATCGTCAGGCCGCATGCTGCATGATTACCGGCTTGACGATTCGCGGCATACCGCGCTTATCGGTGGCGCTTACCGGTGATACAGACTCACCCGTTCGTACTTCGGTTCGCAGCACACGTTGATGCCGAGTTTGCGATACAGCGCCTCGTCCGTGGATGAGATGATAACGGAGAAGAAGGCGTCGCAGCCCCGCAACTGTTTGAGCCCGTCGATGACGCGAGCGGCCACAGGACTGGTGGCGCTGGTGATTGACAATGCAATCAGCGTCTCATCCGAGTGCAAGCGTCGGTTCACGCTGTTGAGATGCTCGGTTTTCAGCCGACAGATGGGTTCGATGGCGGCATCGTCGATTACCGGAATGGTTTCGTCAACACCGGTGACGGCCTTGAGCGCGTGCATCAGCAGCGCGCTGGCCGCGCCCAACAGGTCGCCGGTTTTGCCGGTGACCACATGGCCATCGGGCAGCACCATGGCACCAGCCGGGGCACCGGTGGCGGCTTCCTTCTCAAGGGCCACGGCGCGGGCGGGAGAAAGATCGGGGGTCACGCCGGCCCGGTTCATGATGGAGCGCAGCCGCTCCACCTGTTCCTCGCCAGTGCCGGTGCGCTTCAAGTGCACGGCGGCGGCGAAGTAGCGGCGCACGATTTCCAGACGCGCGGCATCGCGGCAGGCATCGTCGTCCACAATGGCGTATCCGGCCATGTTGACGCCCATATCGGTGGGGCTCTGATAGGGGCTTTCGCCCATGATGCGCTCCATCATGGCTTTGAGCACGGGGAATGCTTCGACGTCGCGGTTGTAGTTGACGGTGGTCTCGCCGTACGCCTCCAGATGGAACGGGTCGATGATATTGGCATCGTCGAGGTCGACGGTGGCAGCCTCGTACGCGATGTTGACCGGATGGTTGAGCGGAAGATTCCAGATGGGGAACGTCTCGTATTTGGCATAGCCGGCGTCGATGCCGCGCTGGTGCTCGTGGTAGAGCTGGCTCAGGCACGTGGCGAGTTTGCCGGAGCCAGGGCCGGGCGCGGTGACCACGACGAGCGGCCGGGTGGTCTCGATGTACTCGTTCTTGCCGTATCCGTCGTCTGAAACGATGCGTTCGATGTCGTGCGGGTATCCGGCGATCGGGTAGTGCAGGCGGCAGGTGACGCCGAGTTGCTCGAGGCGGTGGCGGTAGGCGTCGGCGGCGGGCTGATTGGCGTATTGGGTGAGCACTACGGAGCCGACGAGGAAGCCGCGGGAACGGAACACGTCGATGAGTCGCAGCACGTCCTCGTCGTAGGGGATACCGAGGTCGCCGCGGGTCTTGCCTTTTTCGATATGGTTGGCGTTGATGGCGATGACGATTTCCACATCGTCCACCAGACTTTCCAACATGCGGAACTTGGTGTCCGGCTCAAAGCCGGGCAGCACGCGCGAGGCGTGGTAGTCGTCGAAGAGCTTGCCTCCGAATTCCAGATAGAGTTTGCCGCCGAATTGCGCGATGCGCTTTCTGATGTTGGCGGCTTGCAGCTCGATGTATTTTTCGTTGTCGAATCCCTGGCGCATAGAGGTCGGCATCCCTTTCCGAACGACGTCGTAAACGGAAAAATTATACCGGACGTCGTCGGCAACAAAAAATGGGATTCCCCGATGGGGAATCCCATTCGTCATAGAGAGCAATCACTCCCGAGGAATGTTGAACAGGGGTTTGCATGGCTCCCAAAAACGCGCTGGTCGAAACGTTGCCGACGACGCGTGCGCTCGAAGAGTATGCACGGGTGGCTTTGCGGTGATTTCCCAGACCGTTCGTTGCTAGGCGAGATATTTCTTTTTCCAGGCCTTCTTTCGGGCGTAAGCGTTTTCTGTCATGTCGGAGTAGTCGTAATCAACTTTGAACTTGCCGTTGGAATGGAGAATAAGCGTCATCGATCCCCATCTCTTTTCGGGCTTAAGCGCGGCCCTTTCAGGTTCAATGAACTTGTTGATAGCCATAAAGTTTTTCATCAAGGATGCCCTCGAAACGCCTTTTTGGTCAAAGCATTTAACGAAGTCGTCTTTTCCGCTGCCAGCAACGTAATACTCAATAGAGAACGCACCCTCGGCGTACTCGGCGTAAAACACGACCTTGCTCCAGTCTTCGGGGAGGGTTTCCTCAAGAATTGAAGCTATCCCTTGTAGCATCTTCTTTTCACTCATTACATTTCCTTTGCAGTGTTAAGAAGAAACGTAACCGTCTCTTCGCCGTCAATAATGTCCGTGATAGCAAACGAGCTAGGCCTGAATGACCCGCCCTCATAAAGTGGCTCAACCTTGAAAAACACTTCAGCGCCGTCAGCCAAAGCATCGGCGCATTTTTGCTCGATTGCTGCATAGGCTTTTTGGTTAACCTCGCCGCCCATGGCGACAATATTCTCAAGGCCATTTGATCCATTGAATCGGTCGGCAATCAGATGGCCTCTTTGATCAAAAAGCTCTTCAAACCCTTTTCCGATTGACTGGATAGTGTCCTTGATGGTCAAACGACCTTCGTGGGTCTTTAGTTGTAAGAAGCCTTCGGCCGATTCGACCCTACCCATTGCATCGGTAACGTATTTATACCCATTGATCTCATAGCTCATGTTCGGAACGAGGTCGTCGCCAACGCGGTAAAGTTGCCCGAGATCGTCGGTTGCACACTTCACGCCGTCGATCGCAAACTCGTTATTGGGAAGCAGTCGGTCGCCTTCGTAAATTGCCTTTCCGGCATCATCCAGAATTCGTGAGCTTGCGCCCGATTCTGCTGCCTTTGAGGCAAGAAAGTTATTTAGACCTCGTCCGGCAAGAAGCGTTGCTGCCGTAACAGTTCCCGCAACGACTTCTCCGACGATATCCTCCTGAGATATCTCACCGTCTTCAGCGCCGGCTTCCAAGCTCTTTCCCATTTCGTCAAGAACGAGTACAGACCCAGCAGCGAGTGCTGCAGGGGCAGAAGCGGTGACGGCTACGGCACCAAGCGCAACTTTAGTGGCGATTTCGCCTCCAGTTTCGACATAGTCTCCGATTTCCCGTATCTGCTCATCGGCTTCCATGAAGTCGCCCCAGGCGTTGGCTGCATCGTCAACAGCGTGTGTTTGCGCGGTTTTCACCGCTGCTTCTTCGTCTTCGGCCAGTAGTTCAATATTCGATTGAACACCGACATATGCGTTTTCTCCAACGTCGGCAACTCCAAGTGCGAACCTGCCGCCAAGATAAGCTCCGTTCCTTGCGCCATCGCGGACAGTTTCGCCTGCAGCGTTGAGTGTTGGCTCGCATGCTTTCCAGGCGTCATCTGCGGCTTCTTGAACTGTTGAAATGCTCGCGGTTAGGACATCGCCGGAAGAAATATCCCGCCATGCGGCATCTGCACAATCAGCAACGGTGCGTTGCGCCTCCTCAAAGGCCAATCTCGTTTCGGTCGTATCCGGCATTAATTGCTCTATATTTTCAAACGCCATTTAGATCACCGGCCTTGTTTGAGATAAGACCGCTGATACTTCGGCGAGTGCTGAGGCCTTTTCCGTTGTCTCGATGCCGGTACCCCTCTTTCTCAGCTCGTTGAGATGAGCGTTAAGCATCGACTGAATGAACAGGTATTGGATTGGTCCCCAGCTTTCGGGTGAGGAGTCATCTTCGAATTTCCAGCTTGAAAGCAGATGGGAGCAAAGCCTCTCTTTGAGGCTGTCGGCAGATAAATCCCTGGCGTCGTCGAGGATGCGTCCAATATTGAAATACCTATAAGCACACCATTCAAACAGTGGCTTCCTCGAGGACAGAGGAGTCCCTGCCATCTCAATCAAGCGTGCCTTCATGGAGTCAGGTATGTCCATCTTGTGCACACAGTCGCAGAAGTTGTATTCCCTTGGCTCATCGAGCTTGAACGGATTAAGCACACAAGAGTTGAGATAGCGAAGCTCTTCAGAAGAAGCCTTGTCCTTCGCGCTGTGCTTGCTCTGTGTCGGCGAGTACTCTAGGCCGCGTTCATGCGGTTCGATGTGACAGAGGACAGGTTCGATCCATTCGTTCTGATATATTGCTGCAACGCCTCGCTGAAGCTTTGCAAGCTCTTGGATTTGGCTCTCGTTAAGATTTGCCGCCTTGCCGATAAGCATCCTGTCGCCTTCGTCAGGCAGTTTCCAGGATAAGTCGATGCGATGATTCTGCCTCAAGCCCAGCGGGTTGTTAAGGCGCGGTCATTTTGGCGCTTACATCTCACTTTTGCAGACGTAGAACACGAGTATTGGAATCAAAGGAGGGTTCTCATGCCAAATATCGGTAAGGACGACCATCCGAAGCTGTGGTCGCTTATTTTCGTGCTTATCATCGCGCTGACCTTCTGTTGCTTCGTCATGGGCCAAGGACTCAACAGTGGAACCAGCGTCTTCCTGGCAGGCCAAGGTTACGGTGCGAGCCTTGCCGGCGTACTTGCACTCGTCTTCTCCATTGCCGCCGCGTTAGCACGACTGTTCGTCGGCCCTGTTATCGACAACGGCAAGTGCTCACTCGTTATCATCGCCGGCATCGCTATCCTCATAGCAGGAACAGCACTGTCCGCTGTCGTTCAAGGCATCCCCTCTTCACAATCAGCCGTTTGCTGCAAGGCGTGGGCTTTGGCGCAGCAACAACAGCAGCCTCGACCGCCGCAGCAAGCGTCTTACCGCAAGAACGGCTCGGCGAAGGCATTGGATACCACGGCCTCGGACAGGCTATCGCCATGAGCATCGGCCCAGCCTTCGCACTTTACCTAGTAGGAACCGATCCCTCAACGAACCTCTATGTCGGCCTTGCCCTGGTTGGGTTTGCAGGGCTTGTAATCGCCCTCAACGCACGCTATGAAAGTAAATGGCAAACTCTGCCAAGCTCCAGCGCATACCGAATCAAAATGGAAACCCGGCTCGAACTCGACTCAAAAGACGGGCAGGCACCCAGCCCCACCACAGTAACTACATCCGAAACAATTAACAGTGAAAAGTATCCTGAAGGCGACCAGGTGTCCAAGAGAACCCTGCGTGACTCATTCAACATCTTCGAGCCGCGCGCATTGCCTGGCGCCATCCCACAGATGATCATGTGCCCCACTTTTGGCTTTGGCGTCTTCTTTGCTGGTCTGTACGGTACTACTCTCGGCTATACCCACGCCGGTCTCTTCTACACCATCAGCGCGGTAAGCATGATTATCATTCGCATGATTTCAAAGCATTTCATGGACACCGTACCTGCAATCAAAACAATGACCGGAGCCGTCGCGTGCGGCATCCTCTGCTGCCTTATGCTACTTGCCGCACCGTACGGGGAACCTGTCTTCCTGGCGTCCGGAATCTTCTATGGTCTCGCCACTGGCATAAGCCTGCCACTTAATCAAAGCGTAGCGGTAAAGAACACCCCGCCAGAGCGCTGGGGCGCCGCAAACGCCCTGTTCCTGCTCGCCAATGACATCGGCATTGGCTTCGCAAGCGTAATCTGGGGCGTTATCAATGACTCATTCGGGTTCCAGACAAGCATCGTCTGCGTCATTGTCTGCCTTATCGCAAGCTACGCATCCGCCTGGATCGTCTACCCCGCCCGCGACAAGCGGTGGAGGCATTAGAGCGTAAGCGTCAAAATGACCGCGTAGCAGGAAACGTCCAGGACCATTCCGGCATACGGATGGAAAAGTCCTGGACGTTTCCATCTTTGCGTTGCGGTATGCCTTAGGCCGCTATGTCGCTACAGGCCCTCCTCGGCGTTGTTCGCCATCTCGTCGTCGAACGCATCGGGGTCGATGTTAATTATGAAGTCGTCAGGCATCTCTTTGGCCTTCTCGGCAGCGGCTGGGTCGAGCTTGCAGGACTCAGGCACCCTATCCGACCACGGCAGGAACGAGTCCACAACCTCATCGGTGAGCTCGCCGGCGTTGGGCATCTCGGTCAGCAGCCACTCGACGTAAAGCCTGGGATTGAGCCCGTTGGCCTTGGCCGTGGTGGTGACGCTGTATATCGCCGCAGACGCCCGCGCGCCGCGCGGCGCATCGCTGAAGAGCCAGTTCTTGCGCCCTACGACGAAGATTCGCTGGGCCTGCTCGGCGACGTTGTTCGAGAGCTCCAGGTGCCCCGTCTTCGAGCACGTTCATGACGTAGGGCCAGAACTCCACAGCGTACTGCAGCGCACGGTGCGGCGCCAGCTTCGGCGAGGCTAGGGGAAGCTGGGCCCGCGCCCATCCCCCGAAGTCCTCCATGAGCGGGCGGAGCTCCGCGTCGCGGGCGGCCTTCCTGGCACCCGGCTCCATGTCGTCGAACTTGGAGTCGACCTTGAACATGGCGTCGATCCTGCGCCTTGCCTCGAGCGCAACGCTGGCCGCAGACGCCGCCTTGGCGTCGCCGCCGGCGATCTTCACGATTTGGGCGAAGTAGCGGCGCACGTGGACGAGGCACGCCGTGTTGGCGATGTTGGGGTTGCCGAGATTGAAGTAGGGTTTGTAGCCGTTGGCGGTAAGCGTGCCGGACCAGCCCGCAAGAAACTCCTGGGCAACGCCCTTCCTGCGGGTCTCGTGGTATTCGAATACATACACGGGCACGTTGCAGCGCGCCGAGCAGAACAGCCACATCCTCGATTTCTTCTTCGCCTCGCGGTTCGGCTCTTTCAGGACCTGAACCGTGGTCTCATCGGCATGAATCCTGACATGCGACAGCAGCTCGACCTTCATTCTCTCATGGACCTTCGCCAGCCAGCGCGCGTGCACGTTCATCATCCAGTTCGCCATGTTGTTTGTGTTCAATTAGTTGTTGCGGGTTTAGTCACGATGATTTTTCGGGTTTAG
>OLSX01003315.1_pt1 | contig 13197 bp, 11 predicted proteins | sample 1673141 | NCBI WGS metagenome assembly OLSX01 (sample SAMEA3136759, study PRJEB25190) | human gut metagenome | biome: human gut; feature: human-associated habitat; material: faeces | place: Austria | collected 2013
TTGCGAATCAAAAGTCCTTTTTTGTATTCATGGAGCTATTATTTCACAGCCCCTTCTACGTAACAGAATGAAAGCGAATGTGAGATGAGCGTTATCCTGTATCGTCATCCCGAGCGGAGCCTACGGATCTTTTTCGTTTGCGGTATGCTTTCTATTGCACATACACGTTTGCATGAAACACCGTCGTTCCAAGTCATGTGAAGTACGGTGTTTCCCGCTCGCCGCCTTCCTTACATTGTTCGCTTGACCACGAACAAAAAAGATTTCTCGCATTCGCTCGATATGACGATAAGGGGGAAGGTGGCATTTTCATTAAGAAAGATTTTTTGATTTCTATAAAAAGATACTTGACTTTATAGAAACTATACAGATTACACTCATTTTGTTCAAGATTGGCGGTGATAAGATGCAGCAGCTGAAAAAGATCGACTTGGATGAGATCTGGCAGAAAGAACAAGGCTGGAACGCGAAGAGGAAATCCGGACGTAAATTTGATGACGAGGCAGAGCTGCGATTCTGGGAAGGGCTTGCCCCACATTACGCGGAGCGCTTCAACCTCTATCGGGATGTGTACGGGCTTGGAGACTGGATCCATGAGAAATTCGGAGAAAATCAGCGTATCTTAGATGTGGGCTGCGGATGCGGTAATTTCACCATTCCTATGGCGAAATACAGCAAGGATATCCTCGCCGTTGATTTCTCACCGGCTATGCTCCGCGAGCTCTCGATCTCCTTACAAAGAGAAGGCCTCACGAATGTGAAAACGGTCCACTCGAAATGGGAAGACTTCGAGGAGCCTTACGATGCGGACTATGTCCTCTCTGTCAATTCCTTATACCGTGTCTGCTATATGAGAGAGGCGCTCGAAAAGATCGCCCGCTACGGGAAGAAAGGTTTCATCCTTGTCCGTACGCTTATGAAACCTTATCTGTATAGTCTCTATGATGAGCTTTCGCTGAATTATCGCCGAAACAACGATTACATGATGATGCCGATGATGTTCTGGAATATGGGTATCCATGCCGAAGTCTCTTTCACGCACTATGATAAGGTGCTCCGCTATGCCGACTGGGAAGCGGCGGAGAAAGAAATGGTGGAGGATCTGGGCGAAATGTCGTACTTGAATTATAATACTGTGCTCGAGCCGCTTTTCAAAGAGCGCGCTGAGCATGATGGGAATGGCTATGTCTGGCATTCGAAACGAATCGTGGAAGTAATCTCGTACTTTCGGGAATCGTGAAAAATAGGTTCTATGGGTTTAATGGGTTCAATGGGGCTAGCCCCTAGCCACTAATCCCTAGTCACTTATACTGCTTTCTTTTCCCTGTGCGTGGAAACTTGGATACACGGCGCTTCGGGAATGGAATATATCTTATTTCATGCTGGCTATATGCTGGCGAGTTTTTTATCGAGGAGAGATAGTTATGAGAAAAGGGAAAATGTATGTCGCTCTTGCAGCAGCAGTCGTGTTAACAATTTCGGGGGGGTAACGCTTAGAGCAGCGGATACCGTTCTGGATACGGTTTATGTAAATGCAGATCGAGAAAAAGATGCTTCGGTAATGCCTGGTGGGAAAGTTGATCGTCAAATTCATTCTGGTTTGTATCAAAATACTGATTTTATGGATGTACCATCTAATATCGCTTCATATACAGATAAAACGATTAAGCAAAGCTATATTCCTGCACGCACCTTTTTTAATGTAGTAACTAATAATCCATCCATTATGGTTGGAGGTGCTTCTACAAATAATAATGTTGAATTGCAGATTCGCGGTATTCCTTTCAATGAACATGAAATAACCATCAATGGTTTGCAGGGTATGATGGAAATGGGTATTACCCCGATGAATTGGGTGGAACGTGTAGATACTGTTATTGGGCCTAATGTTGTAAATGGTAGTGTTGGAGAAAATCAGAGCGTTTCTGGATTTATTGATTTCGTACCTAAAATGGCTAAAGATAAACCCATTTTTGATGTAACGGAAACGTACTCTACACATCGTATGTTTAACCATGCGATTGATTGGAGTCAGAGATTTGGTGATAACAATCGTTGGGGTGTTCGTATTAATGCAGAACATTATAATGGAACAACGTCCTTCGCAAACGAAACATTAAAGGGAAATGATTTCTATATTAATGTAGATCAGAGAACAGGGTCTAGTAAATCTTCCTTCCTTTTCGGATATGATAAGGTAGAAAATAGGGGAATGCCGGAAGTACTAAATTTAAAGAAAAATTGGGGAAATAGTGTAACCAAATTGCCAGATTCCGGAAGCGTAGTCGAAAATTTTATGCCTTCGTGGACTACCATGGGGCATCAGAGACATGTATATATTTTAACGCATGAACAAAATTTAAATGATACTGTTTCTGCCTATATCAAAGCTGGATATCAAAAGGTCACGTGGCCGGATTACTGGGATGCTAAGCCGGTTCTTAATGATGATGATGGAAACTATACATTAGGGGCAATCGAGAGTGATTGGGCAAGTATTCGTATTAGAAAATCTTTGCAATCCGGCCTTTTATGGAATTTCAAAACTGGATCGGTAGAGCATAAATTGAATACGGGCTATGAGTTGTTTTCGAGAACTTCCCAAGATGAGATTCCTAACAACAGAACAAGTTCAAACGCCATGACAGGGAATATCTTTACTGGAATTTGGTCTAACTGGAGTGATTCTCCTGTTGATAATGGCGGGCATTTCTATACCAGTGGAAAAACGTTGAATCGGAGCTTTGTTATTAGCGATACTTTGTCGGCACTTGATGGAAAATTAAAGATGATTTTCGGCCTTCGCCATCAGGATATACAGACAAAATCCTTAGACAAAACAGGGAAAGTAACTAAATCTTATGAGAAGTCCAAGACTTCTCCCAATATTGGCGTAGTTTATAAAGTAAGGGATAATACATCTGTTTATGCTAACTATGCAGAAGGCCTGACTAGTGGTACGCAGGTTTCTTCTACGAATGGTTACAAAAATGGTGGGGAAGTTTTGGCACCGTATGCTACCAAGCAGTACGAATTTGGCGTTAAAAAGGATTTTAAAAACTGGGCTACGACTTTAGGTTTTTTCCATATCAAGCAACCAACGGCTATGGACAAAATGGTTGGCACTGATAAGTATTATGCTATGGATGGAGAAACCCGAAACCAGGGGGTAGAGTGGAATATCTTTGGTAAGGTGACACCACGACTCACTGTAACTGGTGGTGTTATGTTCCTGAATGCAAAATATAAAAAAAATGCATTGGAAGTTTTGGAAGGCAATCGAGTCTATGGTACACCCAAAATCAATGCAACATTGGCACTGGATTGGGATACACCGGTTGAAGGATTGACTCTCAATGGTCGCATGCTTTACTTTGGCTCTTCGTATGCTGATAACACGAACAAGATTAATGTACCATCTTGGACTCGTATTGACTTGGGCGCAACATATGACACAAAGGTTGCTGAATTGCCGATGACGTTTGCGTTAAACGTATACAATGTATTTGATCGTCATTATTGGTCAACGACTACAGGAAAATGGTCTGAAGGGATGGTTATGCAGAATCCAGGGAGAACCTATGTACTTTCTGCAACTATGCATTTCTGATTCCTAACAGATGTAATATAGCTTTGAAAGCAATTCAAAAGGTGGAAATAAATACTCATTTCCACCTTTTATTGCTATTTAAGGGAGATTGTTGCTTTGAAAAAAAGTATAATCGCTTGTTGCTGTGTATTAATGGTGGCTTTACTTTTTTACGGGTGTGGTTTTCAAGATCAGAGAAACACAAAACAAATTGTATTGGCTGCAGGACGAGATTTGGCGCAAGGTAAGGAAGAAACTTATTTTTGTAGTTCTGTATTGAAAGTGTGGGAACCTCTGATTGGTTTGTCTTGCGATGGGGAAATAATTCCAAAGCTGGCGGAATCGTGGGAATCCAGAAATGAGGGCAAAGAATGGATATTCCACTTGCGAAAGAATGTTTTCTTCCATGATGGCGAACCATTTAATTCCATGGCTGTGCTGCAAAACTTTAATAGATATCAAAATATGGGATTAAGGGCAACTTCATATTATTATTTCACTATGGACCGGATTTATCCTAACTTTGAACGAATAGAAGCTGATGATGAATATACGGTGCATCTTTACTTTAGCCAGGCAGAACCTTTATTGCCATATCGAATGGTTGAATGGGGGAGTGCCATGTACAGTCCTCAAAGTTTTGATCTGGAAACAGGCGACTTTAAAGAAAAAATCGCGGGTACTGGACCTTTTCGATTAGTTGAACATGAGCCGGATTCATATATTATTTTGAGACGAAATGATTCCTATTATGGAGAAAAAGCAAAAGCAGAAACCTTGAAAATTGTAACAATGCCTTCTATGGAAACTCGCTATTCTGCATTACGTTCTGAAGAAATCATGGGAGTGCTAGACTTGGGCGGGATTTCTCCTTTAATGGCAAAAGAATTGCTGGGGACAGGACTCTTTAATGTTAGCGTACAAAAGTCAACGATATCGCATTATCTGTCGATTAATGGAGATAAATATCCGTTTAATGATGAGCGTATGGTGCAATCAATCAGTATGGCAATAGACAGGGAAAAAATAGTTCATTATTATTTTAATGATTACGCAAAGCCAACGATTAATTTTTTGAATTCGGTAACGCCATTTTCGGTTGATTATTCGGTGACTTACGATAAAAATGTAGCGATAGAGTTAGCGCACCAAGTATTGGGCGATAGAAAAGTCAATGTGAAATTTTTGTTAACTCGTTCAGGAGTAGAACGTTACCCGTATAAAGTTATTGCTGAGTTTTTGCAGGCTGAATTACGACCTCTTGGACTGAATATTGATATTCAGATGGTGGATGATTTGGCAGCATCTATAATGAAACAAAAAGGAGATTACGATATGGCAATCAGTATACGAGGTTTAGATAATTTAGACCCGTCATGGCTGGTGAATGATTTCTTTTATTCAAAAGGTGGAACCAATACAAGAAATCACTTTGGGTATAATAACTCTGATGTTGATGAAATTTTATTAGAGTTGCGGAATGCTAAAACCATTGAAGGGAAAAGATTTTTGTTTCAGCGATTGCAAGAAGAATTGATTCATCATCCTGCGGTTGTACCTTTAATGGAAGGAAAAAATGTAATTGTAAGCAACAAGCGGATACAAGGTTATAATGCTTCTATTTATGGCGCCTCTGTTGAAACTGTTCAATGGGCAGAAAGTGAGAAAAAACAGTGAAATCATTTCTTCTCTACGCCTTATCTCGCTTGCTCTTCCTCATTCCCTTCCTCATCGGGCTGACGATCCTCACGTTTTTCCTGGGGGTGCTGGCTCCAGGAGATCCAGCGATGGCAGTCCTTACGATGGATGGTACAGCAGAACCGACGGAGTCGGAGCTGCTTGCGATGCGGGAGAGCATGGGGTTGGATCAGCCTTTTTGGATGCAGTATGGGAGCTGGCTCACGCATGCGGCAGTGGGAGATCTGGGTGTATCGTATCTGACACATAGACCTGTGCTGTCCGAGCTCATGCGAAGATTTCCCGTCACCCTCCACTTGGCTCTCTGGGCGATGGGATGGGTGATCCTGCTCGGCATCCCTGTGGGCATATGGGCGGCGCGCAGGAAAGGTCATGCGGCAGAGATCGGACTTGAGATCGTGGCGCTCTTCTTTATCTCTATGCCGTCTTTTTGGCTGGGGATCATGATGATGCTGATCTTTTCGGAAGAGTGGCAGCTCCTGCCTTCCTCCGGGTATGGCGATGCGCTCCACATGATATTGCCATCCTTTGTGCTGGCAGCAGGGACAGCGGCTGCGGTGCTGCGTCTGGAGCAGACGTCGGTTCTTTCTGTGATGGAGAAGCCCTTTCTTCTGACGGAGCGGGCGAAGGGGCTCTCCGCTTCGTATATAGAGATTTATCATGTCCTGCCCAATTCGCTGATGCCGGTCATTACCATGCTGGGGACGTTTTTTGCCTCGATCCTGGGCGGCTCGGTCATTATCGAGAATCTTTTTTCCATACCCGGGCTTGGAAGCTATGTACTTTCGGCTATCTGGGGACGGGATTATCCGGTGATTCAGGGCTATGTGCTGGTCAGTGGGACAGTTTTCATCGTATTTAATTATCTGGTTGATCTCAGCTACTATTTGCTGAGCCCGAAAGCGAGGGAGGGCTGATGAAGAAGGAGCTTCACTGGATCTATGGAATGGCGCTTTTTCTGGCGATGGGGATCGTATTCCTCGCGCTTTTTGCCCCATGGATCGCGCCCTATGATCCCACAGCGGTATCTACGGAGGAAATCCTGGAAGGCATGTCATCCTCACACTGGCTGGGGACGGATGCGTTGGGGCGTGATATTCTTTCCCGTACCATCTATGGGGCGCGGACGTCAGTGGCTTTTGCCTTTGTGGCGGCGTTTTGTACCATGGTTCTTGGCCTTATGCTGGGGATCCTTTCCGGTTACTTTGGCGGCTGGGTGGATCGGGGGATCCAGTGCCTTGTGGCTGTATTTCAGGGACTTCCGGGGATGAGTCTTATGATCGCGGTCGCGGCGATCCTTCCGGAGAACAATTTCCGCCTCATCATCGCATTGACTCTGACCTCGTGGGCGAGTTTTTCGCGTATCGTGAGGAGTGAGGTCATACGTATTCGTGGAGAGCTCTACATGGAAAGCATCAAAAGCTTGGGGGCAACCCATGGGTACATCGTAAGGAAATATGTACTTCCGAATGTGCTTCCCGTCGTCATCGTGCTATTGACGCTCCGCATCGGGACTTCGCTGCTCTCGGCTTCTGCGCTGTCCTACTTGGGACTGGGTGTTTCTCCTCCGACGGCGGATTGGGGCGTCATGATTTCTGATGCGAGGACCTATTTCCGCTCATACCCGCTGATGATGATCGCTCCCGGTACAGGCATCACTCTCTTTTGCCTTTCTATCAATCTTCTGGGAGATGCGATGAGAGAACGAATAAGGAGATAAGAGGGGAAAGGGATGGGTTTTGCATGTCCGCCTGTGCGGGCAATGTTCTTAAGGAAATGACGGAGAGCTTCATCGGAGCATAGCTTTTTTCAAGGCGCGCCCCCGATGGGAAGCTAAGAATAGGCTGCCCTTTCACTGTACCGCATTAGCGGGGGCAGCCCTTCTCCACAGCACCTTTAGAATCTGTAACACTTCCCTTACCTGAAAGGAGCCTTTTCTATGGATATCGAAGTCAAGCAACTTTCTGTTACTTTCCCTTTGCCGATGGGCGCTGTCCGCGTGCTTCGTGACGTAAATCTTCTCTTTCACGGGGGGAAAATCACTGCGCTGGTTGGCGAGTCGGGGAGCGGGAAATCGATCTTGGGCACGGCAATCATGCGTCTTCTTCCGGAAAATGCGCGAATGACAGGAAGCATTTTTTATGATGGAAATGATCTTCTCCGGTTTTCCGAGGAAGAAATGAATGAGATCCGAGGTGATCGCATCGGCTGGATCGCGCAGGATCCGATCTCTGCCATGGATCCGCTGATGCGTGTCGGACGGCAGGTGACAGAAGTTTTGCGCAAGCGGCTGGGCTGGGGGAAAGAGAAGAGCAGGAAGAGTGCTCTTGAGCAGCTGGAAAAGTACGGTCTTGGGGATCCTGTCCGCGTGTGTGCGTCCTATCCGCACCAGCTTTCAGGGGGTATGGCGCAGCGCGTCATGGCGGCGATGATGACCTTGCCTTCCCCGGAGTGGCTCATCGCGGATGAGCCGACGAAGGGCCTGGATCCGCTTGTAAGGAAACAGGTGGCAGATATGTTTCTTCAGATCAAGATGGCAGGAAGGGGCATGCTGCTCATCACTCACGACCTCGCACTGGCAGAATGTCTCGCCGATCGTGTGGTGGTGCTCTACGCCGGGGAAGTCCTCGAGCAGGGGAGCACAGAGGATATTTTCAAGAATCCATACCACCCTTATACGCGGGGACTTCTCGCCGCGGCGCCTTCCCGCGGTCTTCATCCCATCTCCGGAAATCCACCGGATCTTTCCCGCCTCACCGGCGGCTGCATTTTTCGGAGTCGATGTGCATTCTGCGGAAAAGGTTGTGAGAAGAGGCAGACGATGAGAAAAGTGGGAGAGGGACATTTTGTGAAATGTGGAGAAAGCATCACCGTTCATTCATCTTTTTAGAAAGGAGCGCCCATGCTCTTAGACGTACAGCATATTTCGAAATCCTTCACGACCGGATATATACGGAAAGTGAAGAAGGAGGTGCTGAAGGATATTTCCTTCACGCTTTCGAAAGGAGAGACGCTGGGGATCGCGGGGACGAGCGGTGCGGGGAAGACGACGCTCATCCGTATCCTGATGCAGCTTCTCGTGCCAGATGGAGGAGTCGTGCTCTATCACGGGCGGGATCTTGGCGAGCTTTCCGGGAAGGAGATGCTCGCGGTACGCCGCACGATGCAGATGATATTTCAAAATCCTGCGGCTGCGCTTCATCCGCGTATGACGATCCGTGAGAGTATCGAAGAGCCCTCACGCCTATATGGGAAGATGGATCGCTTTGAGGAGCGTATGCAAGAGATGCTTTCGCGTCTCCAGCTTCGACGCGAGCTGCTCTTGCGCTATCCGGCTGAGCTTTCCGGCGGGGAGCTCCAGCGTGTGGCGCTTGCTCGTTTGCTCCTCATCTCACCGGAGGTCCTGATCTTGGATGAGCCGACTTCGATGCTGGACGTGTCGGTGCAGGCGGAGATCCTGACCCTCTTGCAAGAGCTTCAGGAGGATCGGGAGATCGCCTATCTCTTCATTTCTCATGACCTCGATGTCCTTGCCGCGATGGCAAGCCGCGTGGGCATCCTATCGCAAGGAAGGCTGGTGGAGATCGGGGCGACAGAAGATGTGCTGCATCACCCGCAGCACCCATATACGCAGGAGCTTGTCAGTTCATTTTCTGCTTTGTAAAGTGTGCATCCTGATTGCTCAGCGAGCTTCCCGGCTGTGATAAAGCTATAAGGAAGAGGGACATATCGGTTGCAAGATGTACAGGGGGGAGGCTTTGCAAAGGGGGATGCTATCGAGGCTATATCGTCCCGGAAGGATGCTTTCTGCATAAATTTGACCTACGGTCAATTCTATGTTATAATAACCGCATCTTCAAAACAGGATGACTGTTGCGGAAAGGATGATAGATGATGAAAAAATGGAAATATGCACTGATGGCCGCTGCGACGGCTTTGGTGATGCCTGCTTTTGCGAGCCGTGCGGAGATGCCGCCAATCGGGATGCCGAGTCCTCTGGTGGAATACAAGACGTACCATGCGCTCGCAGAAGCCACGGACAGCCGTCCTCTCTTCCTTCCGAAAGGAACGCTTCTTGCCGGTCAGTGCCATCTGACGGACTATATCGCCATCGGCGGCAAGCTCTCGGATATCCGTTATCGGATGGATGATGGCAGCACGCTCTCTGTTCGCACGGCGAGGCTGGTGGGAGAAGAGGCAGGAAAAAATATCAGCGGAGTCTATACCGGTCGCTGGGAATCGCGCATGATCGGTGCGACGGAGGTCATGACAGCGAAGACGATGGATGGCTCACTCGCTGCTTTCTGGACGGAAGGGGAGTATGCGTTCTCTGTTGTCGGGAGCAAGATGAGCGATGACGTCTTCGATGCGCTCCTTTCCGATGTTTTCGTGGATATGTCAGAGCATTTCTATGGGGAAGCGGCAAATCCGCTCGCAAGAAAAACATTCTGAGGAAAGGAAGATCCTTTATCGAAGCGAGCTTCTCGAAGGTCAGGACAAAAGTTCTGGCCTTTTTGCGTGGGGAAAAAGAAGACTGGGAGAAGACAGCGGCTGCTTTTTGGCCATTCTTTTGCAAGTTTTTTTCTCTGCGGAAGAGGGGGATCCATGAGAGTACCTCAAGCCGTGAAATGCGGTCTCCGGGATACCGCGTTTCACGGCGTATTTTCTCTTCCCCTTTTTGGCGGTTTATCATATAATGCAATATATGATAAAAATTATGCAAAATAGGGGAAACTACATGCAGAATCATGAGAAGAATACATACAGTCTCTGTCACATCGTGATCGCGGTGTTGGCAGTGGTCCTGATGGGGCTGATCGTCTGGATGATGGTCATCGTGTCGCACATGCAGGGAACGGCACGCGTGGTGAACTATGCCGGACTGGTGCGCGGGACGACGCAGCGGATGGTGAAGCTGGAAATGGCGGGTGAGCCGCAGGATGAAATGCGCCGCGAGATCGAGGCATATATTCAGGGCCTTCGAGAGGGGGATGCATCGCTGTCTTTGGTGCGCTTATCGGATCCGGATTTCCAGGCTAAGATGAAGGAGCTAAGCGGCTACTATCTGCAGGTCAAGCAGGAGATCATCCAACTTCGCCGCACGGGGCAGGCGGACTCCTACCTGATCGCTGCGACTGAGCAGTTCTTCGCGATCTGCGATGAGGCGACCGCGCTTGCCGAAGTGTACTCTGAGAAGCAGGCGAAGGATTTGGCTGTGCTGGAGAAGGGCATCACGCTGGTGATCTTCGCGCTGATGATCCTGATCGGTCTTGAGTTTTTCAAGGCGCTGAAGAGACTGATCGAGAACCGTGTGCTGCAGAAGAAGGCATATCTGGATGCGGCGACGGGGCTTCCGAATAAGAACCGGTGTGAAGAGATCCTGAATGCGCCTGTTTCTTTGGATATGGGTGTGGTGAGCTTCGATCTGAATGATCTTCGCCGCATCAATGACAGCAGGGGACATGAGGCGGGGGATGTATACATCCGTCGTTTTGCGACCGCTCTTCGGGCGGCGGTACCGGAGGAGCACTTCGTCGGCCGTCTTGGCGGGGATGAATTCTTGATGGTGACGCATGGCCTCTCCGAGTCGGGCATGGAGGAGCTTTTGGAAGATCTGCGTGCAAAGCTGGCAGAGGAGGCAAAAGAGCATATGGATACGCCGCTTTCTTATGCGGCGGGATATGTGCTGGCAAAGGATGACCCTGAGGCGTCCATGCGAGAGCTTTTCGCGAAGGCCGATAAGCATATGTATATCCAGAAGAACCATGCGAAGCGCAGGGAGGCAGAGGCGGAGAGGCGTCTTTCGCTGCGTCTGCTGAAAATGCTAAGCCGTTATCGGAAGAATTTCGCAAATTGTCTGTATTGTGATCTGAAGATGGACGCCTATCGCACGATCCGTGCGAGGAGCGATTTCCCTCTTGCGTCTGAGGGCAGCTATTCCGGTGCGGTGCTGCAGCTCGTGGAGGAGATCGAAGGGGTAGACCGGGAACGCATACAGAGCGCACTCTCGAAGGAGGCACTCGAGAAGTCGATCCTTCATAGTGAGGATGCGCTGGACCTTGCCTTTACGCCGAAGGAGGGGGCGGAATTACGCCGTCTCGTCGTCATTCCCGTGGACTTTGATTGCGAGGGGCATCTTCATCATGTTCTTCTTGCGTTTCAGCACGTCCGCCGGGCGGAGGATGCGCCTTTGGGGGCGAAGGAAGCGCTCTCCCTCTACTATGAGCAGCTGAAGCAGTCCATTCTGGAAAATGACAGCTATGTGGATGCCATGCTGGATATGGCGGACTGTATCTATATGGTCGATCTGACCCATGACAGGCTGGAAAGAGATATCGTGCTTCCGGGGAAGGAGGAAGCACATGCGCGCCTCTTTGCGGCACCTTCGCTGCCATGCTCGTATCAGGCCTACTGCGAAGCCCATATGATGCAGATCACACGACAGACACAGGGGTGCTACCGCATCGCCATGAGTGTGACCGATCTTTTGAAGCGCTTCGAAGCGGGTGACCGGCAATTCTCAGCCGAGTACGGGGTGCGGGAAAAGGATGGCACGATCCGCTGGGTCCGTAAGCTGATCCTTATGACGCGCATCACCGTCTATGATACGGATGCCGGACAAGATATGCCCGTCGTGCAGGCCATTGTCCTTTTGAAAGATACCACAGAAATGCATGAAATGGAGGAACAGCGGCAGGCAAAGCTGCAGGCCGCTCTGGATGAAATGAGCTCTGCGAATCGCGTGAAGACGGAATTCCTCTCCCGCATGAGCCACGATATCCGTACGCCGCTGAACGGCATCATCGGTCTTTTGCAGATCAATGAAGATCACTTCGATAACAGGGAGCTGGTCTTTGAAAACCAGAAAAAGATGCAAGCGGCAGCGAAGCATCTGCTCTCCCTCATCAATGACATCCTGCAGATGAGCAAGCTGGAAGCCGGCGGCGTCATCCTCTCCCGTGAGCGGCTCTCTCTTTCTGAGCAGAGAGATGACATCCGCAGCATCCTCGCTGATCGTGTGGTGGAAGCAGGGCTCGAGTGGATCGATGAAGTGAAGGATTACTCGTTCCCTGTACCCTTCGTGTACGGCAGTCCCCTGCATCTTAGGCAGATCATTCTTAATATTTTAGGAAACTGCATCAAGTACAATAAAAAGGGCGGCCGCATCCTGACAAAGGTGGAATTTCTGGGGACGAGCGGAAATCGCTGCACCTATCGATGGACCGCTTCAGATACCGGTATCGGTATGAGCAAAGAGTTTTTGGCTCATATTTTCGATCCATTCACCCAGGAAAGACAGGATGCCCGCAGTGTATATCAGGGGACGGGCCTCGGTATGGCCATCGTGAAGAGACTCATCGATGCGATGGGGGGAACCATCTCTATCACCAGTGAAGAGGGGAAGGGCTCGACCTTCGTCATCACGATCCCCTGCGAGATCGCGCACGCTGAGGAAGAGAAGCCGGAGAAAAAGGGACATGTGGATATCGCAGGTCTGCACCTGATGCTGGTCGAGGATAATGAGCTGAATGCAGAGATCGCGCAGATGCTCCTCACCGATAAGGGGGCGCGCGTCACCGTCGTGGGCGATGGCAAACAGGCTGTCGATCTTTTCAAAAATAAGATCCCGGGTACCTTCGATGCCATCCTCATGGATATCATGATGCCTGTCATGGACGGCATGACCGCGACAAGGGCCATTCGCAGCTTTGGGAGAGCGGATGCGAAAACCATCCCCATCATTGCCATGACGGCAAATGCTTTCGATGAAGATGCGAAAAAATGCATGGAAGCCGGTATGAATGCTCACCTGACGAAACCGATAGAGATCGATCGTGTCATTGAAGTTCTGGGACAATACTGTCGATGAAAAAGGGGCTGTGAAGAAATGAATCCTCATTTCTTCACAG
>OLSX01003317.1_pt1 | contig 13193 bp, 10 predicted proteins | sample 1673141 | NCBI WGS metagenome assembly OLSX01 (sample SAMEA3136759, study PRJEB25190) | human gut metagenome | biome: human gut; feature: human-associated habitat; material: faeces | place: Austria | collected 2013
CACCATTAGTGCTTGCGGCTTCTGCCCCCCAAAAAGGCACATTCAAGGTTTGTAGTAAACCACCTTGCCCACCAAAGCATCGTGTGGCACAAGTATGAATGAGTCGGGACACGTCTCCACCCAATAATAGTCGCGCATAAGGCGCACCCTTGTCAGCGGTTGTCCGCCAAGCAGCAAGTGGCCCAAGGTGTCAACCTCCACGCTGGTGCAGTGCTCATACTGGCGCATGATGTAAGCCAACAAACGGGCATTGTAGGGTGTGACACGCACACTATGGTTTTGGCCGGGTATCACAATGGGTTGTGCGTCAGGCGAAGTGCGTCCGGGTATCACGATACGCCTTACGGGGTCAATCCAAACCGTTTGGCCGGGCAATGCACGACACACGCCCGCCATGGTCATTGGGGTGTGATGCCCGTCGTCGATGGTAAACACGAGCGGATCGCCCTCGGCGGGCACGCGGTACCCCCAACGGTGGTAGCCCCACAAGCCCTCGCCCGGCACACGCAGGCCATAGTAGGTAAGACTCACCAAAGCGTGTTGGCCACCAACCATACGCGCATGACCTAACAAGCAAAAACGCACTACGAGTAACAACAAAGCCAGCACGACATAGGGCCTCAACCACACCCACCCCTTGCGCAGGGTTGAGGCGGTACGTATGGCAGTATGTCGTGCTGATGGTGCTTTCATGTACTATATTTACTAACCAGATAAAGGCTATTACTTAATGTCCCACACGCGCTTGAAGATGCGGTTCCAGCGCACATGGCCGTCAAACCAGCCGTAGTCGGGATCGAGCGAGAGCCATACAAAGAGCGGTTTGCCCACAATGTGATCCTCGGGCACGAAGCCCCAAAAACGTGAGTCGGCAGAGTTGTCGCGGTTGTCGCCCATCATCCAGTAATAGTCGAGCTTGAAGGTGTAATCGTTTGCCACCTTGCCATTGATGTAGATTTTGCCACCACGCACCTGCAGGTCGTTACCCTCGTACACGCGGATAGGACGCTCGTAAATGGGCAGATTCTGCAAGGTAAGGTGCAGTTTGGCACCCTTTTTCGGTATCCACAGCGGTCCATAATTAGCCGTTGTCCAATTCTTCTGCATATTCTGCGGATAGAGCCAGTCGGCCGTTGGGGCAGCGGGCTTGATGCTGCTCACCAGTTCGGGGTGGTGGGCCAGTTCGTTCTTCACCGCATTGGTCAGGGGCATCCACACCGTCTGCCCGTTGCGCATGGTGTACAGATCCTCGTCGGTGATGCCAAGCTCCTTCTTCAATTCGACAGGCATGTCTTGCTTGAAAGTCACCTCATAGGCAAACTGCACATTGGCGGGCTGCGGGTTGGGTTTGCCGTCAAGGTAAATCACATTATTGCGAATTTGCAACGTCTGTCCGGGCAGTCCCACACAGCGCTTTACATAGTTCTCGCGGCGGTCGGTCGGACGCGCCACAATCTGGCCGAACTGTTCGGGTTGGCTGCGCATGTAGGCCGTTCCGGCAGCATAGAGGCGATGGTAGAAGGCTTGTTGCTCGTCGTAACTCATGCCCTGGCGCATGGTGCTTGTAGCCAGCGTGGGCTGTGCATCGGGGGTGGCAGCAGGCTGTCCCAGCATTTGGTCGCCTATTTGGTAGGCCAGGCGGTAGTAGTCCTGGTTCTGCTGGTTGAGGGCCACGGTGTCGCCAGCGGGATAATTGAACACCACGATGTCGTTGAGCTGCACGTGGCCAAGTCCCTCAACACGACGGTAGTCCCAATGCGGGTGGTCGAGATAGCTCTTGCAGTTGAATATGGGCAATGTGTGCTGCGTGAGCGGCATGTAAAGCGGTGTTTGCGGAATGCGCGGCCCGTACGACAACTTTGACACTAATAAATAGTCGCCCGTGAGCAAAGTCTTTTCGAGTGACGACGAGGGAATGACAAAGTTCTGGAAGAAGAATTGGTTGAGAAAGTAGATGGCCACGAGTGCAAACACAATGGCGTCTACCCAACTCATAACGAAGCGTGTGACGGGACCTACCTCGGGCTCGCGCCACCAACCCCAATTTATCTTACGTGATATGTAGAGGTCGTATATAAGGGGCAACACGATGAGCCCCCACCACGAACCTACCCAATAGAGGAAGGCCAGATACAGCGCAGTGGTTATGCCGAACATCACCCACGAGGGCTTTTTGTCCTTGCGCCCGGCTTTGTTCATTACGGTAGTGTCTTGTGCAGCACGATTGTCTGCACCGTCATCTTTGGTATATTGCATACTGAATTAGCGTGTGGTTAGAACTTGAACAAATCGTCGGTAGTGAGAAGTCCCTCGTGTGTGGCCGTAAATTCGGCTGCCAGCACGGCACCAAGGGCAAAGCCGCTGCGGTTGTGTGCCGAATGGGTTATCTGTATCATGTCGGCAGGCGAGTCGTAAGTCAGGGTGTGTATGCCCGGCACCTCGCCCTCGCGTATGGCATCGATTTTCAGGCTGATCCTTGCTGCCCGTGATGGTGCCATCGGCATTGTGCACCTCGCCCTTCACCCAATCGTCCTTGCGGTCAAGCTCGGCACACACCTGCTCTGCCAGCGTGATGGCGGTGCCGCTTGGGGCGTCGAGCTTGTGAATGTGGTGTGTCTCTACCTCGCTCACGTCGTAAGTGGGGTAAGCATTCATGATACGGGCCAAATATTTGTTGACAGCAGAGAAGATGGCTACGCCCAACGAAAAGTTTGAGGCCCAAAACAGGGTGTGACCCTCTTCGGTGCAAGCCTTGCGCACATCGGCCTCATGGTCTTTAAGCCAGCCTGTGCTGCCGCTCACCACCTTTACGCCCTGCTTCCAGGCACGCAGATAATTGCCATAGGCTGCGGTAGGATTGGTAAACTCTATGGCCACATCGGCGCTGCGAAATGCGTCGCTCTCTATGTCGTCCATGTTGTTTATGTCGATGATGCACACTATTTCGTGTCCGCGCTGACGCGCTATATTTTCTATCATGTGGCCCATTTTGCCGTAGCCAATCAATGCAATTTTCATTTCGTTTTGTGTTTGTCGTTTTTATTTTAAGGCAAAAATAATGTTTTATTGTGGCACTCACAAGTTTAGCTTTATTTATTTGACTTTTCCTCCCCTCCTCATGCGGGTTTGCGGCATATCATTTACGCCCCGCACTTTTTGCATCAAACGTGCGCCCCACCCGCTTCTGTGCCACCGCAGCGGCTCCATACGGCAACTGCTGGTAAGGGACTATGCCTACAAGGTAAAACCTATATATAAAAAGCCGTTGGCGGAATTGGTTGACACGTTGCTTGGCCAACCAATTCCGCCAACGGACTATGTACGCGTGCAAATGCTGCCACACATTAGCGGCATTCACCCGCTACTTTCCCTTAGCCGCCTGCAGGGTGTTGAGCATGAGCATGCAGATGGTCATGGGACCTACCCCACCCGGCACGGGGGTGATGGCAGAGCACAAGGGCGCCACGTGCTCAAAGTCGACGTCACCACTCAAGCGGAAGCCCTTGGGACGTGTGGCATCGGGCACACGGGTGGTGCCCACGTCAATAACAACAGCACCAGGCTTGACCATGTCGGCCGTGACAAAGCCCGGGCGGCCTATGGCTGCTACTATGATGTCGGCCTGGCGGCACTCCTCCTTAAGCGTGGCACTGTGGCTGTGACACACAGTTACTGTGGCATCGCCATAAGCCTTCTGCATCATGAGCATGGCCATGGGTTTGCCCACAATGTTTGAGCGTCCGAGCACCACACAACGCTTGCCGCTCGTTTCGATATGGTAGCGTCGCAACAATTCGATGATACCCTTGGGCGTGGCCGGCACATAGCATGGCAAACCTATAACCATGCGCCCCACATTGACGGGGGTGAAGCCATCAACGTCCTTGCGCGGGTCGATACGTTCTGTTACCTTTTGCGCATCAATGTGTGCGGGCAAGGGCAACTGCACAATGAAGCCGTCAACCGTTGGATCCTGGTTGAGCCGGTCTACACAGGCCAGTAGTTCTGCCTCCGTCACATCGTCCTCGTAGCGAATGAGTGACGATTGGAAACCACAGGCTTCACAGGCCAGCACTTTGTTCTTTACATAAGTTTCGCTGCCGCCATCGTGCCCAACAAGCACTGCGGCCAGATGCGGACGCTTGCCGCCATTTGCCACAATGCGCTTTACCTCTTCGGCAATCTCTGCCTTGATGGTTGCCGCTGTGGCCTTTCCGTCAATAATTTGTGGTGTCATAGTATTTTTAATGTGTTTGATTACAAGTGTACGGCATGCGGGGGCGAAGCAGAAGATCGGTTAACGGGTTGACGGGCTAACGGGTTGACAAGTAAGCATGCTTCTACATTCGGCTTGTCGACAACAGAGCCTTGATGAGCAAAATAACTTGTTAACCCGTTAACCCGTCTCTACTCGTTAACCCGTCAACAGGTCAACCCGTTAACCCATTAACCGGTCAATTCTTTAACGTGGCATTCCCGGCATGCCGGGCATTTTGGGCATGTGAGCCATCATGCGGCCCATTTTTGAACCAGTGACCATCTTCATCATCTTGCGAGTTTGGTCGAACTGCTTGACAAGGCGGTTAACCTCCTGAATGGTTGTGCCGGAACCCTTGGCAATACGGTTTTTGCGACTTTGGTTGAGCACCTCGGGGTGTTGGCGCTCCTTGGGTGTCATCGACAGAATGATGGCTTCGATGCCCTTAAAGGCATTATCGTCAATCTCAACGTCCTTCAATGCCTTGCCCACACCTGGTATCATTGATGCGAGGTCCTTGAGGTTACCCATCTTCTTGATTTGCTGAATTTGGGCAAGGAAGTCGTTGAAGTCGAACTGGTTCTTCTGAATTTTGCGTTGCAGCTTGAGTGCCTCTTTCTCGTCGAACTGCTCCTGCGCACGTTCAACCAAGCTGACGATGTCACCCATGCCAAGTATGCGGTCGGCCATACGTTCGGGGTGGAACACGTCGAGTGCCTCCATCTTTTCGCCCATACCCACAAACATGATGGGTTTGTCAACCACGGTGCGTATTGACAAAGCTGCACCACCGCGGGTATCGCCGTCGAGTTTGGTGAGCACCACGCCCTCGTAGTCGAGTCGGTCATTAAACTCCTTGGCTGTGTTGACAGCGTCCTGACCCGTCATGGCATCTACTACAAAGAGGGTGTCGTCGGGGGTGATGGCCTGCTTGATGGCGGCAATCTCGTTCATGAGCTCCTCGTCTACAGCCAAACGACCGGCAGTATCGACTATCACGGTGTCGTAACCTTTGGCTTTGGCCTCCTGCACACCATCGCGTGCAATCTTGACGGGGTCTTTCTCGTTGAGGTCCATGTAGATGGGCACCTCAATCTGCTCGGCCAACACACGCAGCTGCTCAACGGCGGCCGGACGGTAAACGTCGCAGGCCACGAGCAGGGGTTTGCGGCTCTTTTTCGACTTGAGGTAGAGGGCAAGTTTGCCCGACAAGGTGGTCTTACCAGCACCGTTCAAACCAGCCATCAGTATGACCGACGGACGGCCGCTAAGCTTGAGTTCGCAAGCCTTTCCGCCCATAAGCGCTGCCAGTTCGTCGTGCACGATTTTGACCATGAGCTGGCCAGGCTTGACACTCGTGAGCACGTTCTGTCCCAAAGCCTTTTGCTTGACCGTATCGGTGAACGACTTGGCTACCTTATAGTTGACGTCGGCATCGAGCAAAGCGCGACGCACATCTTTCAAGGTTTCGGCCACATTTATCTCAGTTATCTGGCCTTCGCCTTTCAATATTTTGAAAGACCGCTCGAGTCTTTCGCTTAGATTTTCAAACATTTGGGGATTTCCTGTTATATTTTCGCTGCAAAGATAGTGCTTTTCTCTTTCGTTGCAGTATCTTTGCACTAATTTTTAATACTGTAACACTGTGAATAAAATACGTAATAGGCAGTCTGCTGCACCACAAAGCACAACCGCTGCACCACAAAAGGCTTCGAAACGCTTTGGAGCCTTAAAACCTTGTGTGGCGCGATGGGCTACATACATTGTGGGATTTGCAGCACTTTTTTTGTTTTTAACATGGGGCTACGGCGATGTGCTGGCCCGAGCTGAACAAGAGAGTTACATATCAGCCTCAGCCGACACCATGCACGGCTTGCTGCGCTTGCCCATGGGCGGCATTTATTGGGTGGGGCGCTGGGCCTTGCTCGTCTACAAATGGGTGTGGAGCGGTGCGCTCTGCATGGCTGCGGTGTACACGCTGACAGCTTGGCTGGCCGACCGCGCCATGCGCTTGCCACGCCAGTGGGACGGCATAGGTTTTGTGCTGCCCGCGGCCCAACTGGGCTGGATTATGTGGCGCGGGGTAAACCTGTACTACAAAAACGAGCCGTCGCTGTTCATCATAATAGCCCTTGCAGTGCTGGCCGTAGTGGCTGTGCTGGCCCTTGTGAGCTGGCTGATTACACGCAAACAGGCTAAAGCCGAATTGCCCGCACGGGTGCAACCGTGGGGCATGCTGGTATCATTGGTGCTCTGTGCTGGAGCTACCGCTGTGGCACGTACTGCCGGGCAGAACACGCTGCTGACGGCTAAAATGCAGCTGATGCAATGGGACGCCGACTGGGACGGCATGATTGCCGCCGGACGCTCGGCCAAACAACCCACACGGGCGGTGGCTGCCTACTATGCTGCGGCACTTGAGGAGAGCGACCAACTGCTTGAGGGGCAATACGACATTCCCTACGATTTTCCGAAACTTAAGCTTGACAGCCTTGACGGCAACGAGGAGTATGGCTTGTTTGAGTCGGACTGCAACTACCACGCAGGTCTGCTCAATGCAGGCTACCGCTGCGCCATGGACAAGGTAGTGATGGGCGGACCGCGCCTGTTTTACTACAAGCGCATGGCGGTGTGCGCTCTGCTGATGGGCGAGAAGGCACTTTGCCGCAAATACCTCACCTTGATTGACCAAATGCCACTTGAGGGGGCTTTTGTTGAAAAATATTGGGCCATGCTTGACAACCCGGCCTTGATGAAGGACGATGCCGAACTGCAACATGTGCTGTCACTCGACCCGAGAGAAGAGCGTTTCGAGCAGAACTACCAACAGCCCTTGTTCCTTGGCTACAACATAGGACTGAACTCGGGCACCGATGCCACACTCATTACATCGGCAGCGGCCTGCCTTTACAGCAAGGATTTGCAATCGTTCCTGGCTCGTGCACAAATTTTGGCGCAGAAGGGGGCTTCATTCCCCAGTGCCATGCAACAGGCTCTGGCCATACTGAATGTCAAGAACCATGGTTTGCTGCAACAGTTCCCGCAAGTGGGACAGTTTGTGCCCGGCGAAATCAGCTCGTTCTATATGGACGCCAAGCCCTACATGGGCAAGAAGAACCGCTTGAAGCTGCGTCACGAGTTGCGTGAGCGCTGGCTGGGCACGTATGTGTATTATTACTACACCGAGAATAACGACCCCGACCAGGTGGTCAAACCTAAACAGAACCAATCGCAGGTGAACTGATGTGTCACTTGGCATGCTTTCAATAGAACACAATGAATATACATCATATATATAAATGTGTGGCCACTGGCCTTGTGATGGGCTGCATGGTCATGTTCAACGCTTGCAAACCGACGGCAGTGGTGCCGACGGAGGCCACAAGCGTGAACGAAACCGCTAAAATATACCCCGACTACCGCGACATTGTGGTGCCGCCCAACATTGCGCCGCTTAATGTGCAGGTAAAGTCGGCAGGCGACGAATATGTGGGCTGCATCGAGGGTGCAGGGCACCAGGTGCTGGCCGCTGCCGGCAAGGACGGCGTGCTGCAATTCGACTCGCTCGAATGGAAACAAATGCTCAACGCTGCCCGCGGAAAAGACCTTGACGTGACACTCTACGCCAAGCGCGAGGGCGAATGGGTAAAGTTTCCGTCGTACAAAATCAGTGTGGCACAAGAGGGCATTGACCGCTACCTGTCGTACCGACTGATTGAGCCGTCGTATGAGTTGTACCGCCAAATGGGATTGTATCAGCGCGACTTGCAGGGCTTTGACGTGCGAACTGTCTACGAAAACAATGACAAATACGACGACAAAGACAACCATTGCGTAAACTGTCATAACTACCAAAATTACAGCACGAAGCGCATACTGTTCCATGTACGTGCCAAGCATGGCGGCACCGTGTTTATTGAGAATGGCAAGGTGGAGAAACGCACCATCAAGAGCGACTCCATACTGGCCGGCGCCACCTACCCAACCTGGCACCCTACGCAGAACTGGGTAGTGTTCTCGTCAAACCAGACGGGACAGGCTTTCCACATACGCAACCACCAAAAGATTGAGGTGGTGGACTATGGTTCGGACCTCGTGTTTTACGATGTGGACAAGGGCGAGGTGTCGAACATTCTGAAGACGGACGCCGACATGGAGACCTTTCCGTGCTGGGCACCCGACGGACGCAAACTTTACTACACATCGGCACACGTCGAGGCGTTTGCCGGCAAAAACGACAGCGTGCGACGCGAAATTATCACACATATATACAAGGACGTGCGTTACAACGTGATGAGCATGACCTTCGACCCAGCCACCCGCCAATTTGGCACACCACAGGTGGAGGTGGATTGCGCCGCCATGGGCAAGAGCGCCGCCGTAACACGCGTGAGTCCTGACGGACGCTATTTGCTGTTTACGTTGGCGGACTACGGGCAATTTCACATCTGGCACAAGGCTGCCGACTTGTACGTGAAGGACTTGCAAACGGGCAAGGTTTACCCGCTCACCGCCACCAACAGCAAGGACGCTGACAGTTACCACACATGGAGCTCTAACGGACGCTGGATAGTGATGGCCTCGCGTCGTGACGACGGGTCGTACACCCGCCCCTACATTGCTTATTTCGACCGCAACGGTCAGGGGCACAAGGCCTTTTTACTGCCGCAGCTCAACCCTGTGCAGAACATATTGCTGCCAAAGAGCTACAATGTGCCCGAACTGACCAAAGACGCTGTCAACACAAAGGGCATAAAGGAGGCTATTTACAAGGACTGATGCCCGCATCGGGTGGCAAGATTAGTGAACGGGCAGACAGGCTTTACGTTACTTATCTTGCCACCTTATAATATAAGGGATATACAGGTCGACATACTTACCCGTCAACTTGTCAACCCGTCAACCCGCCCCCCGCCAAAGACTACAACAAACTATTTGTACATGAACATATTACGCAAACGACTTGACGTCATGCTCAAGGTGTGGTTGCTGGCAATAGCTTGCTGCCTGCCTCTGGCATCGCACGCTGTGCTGAAGGAAAAGGACTTGGCCGCCACACTGGCTGTGTTGCGAGCAGAGCTGGCCAACACATATAACGAACAGAAACAGAACATCGCACGCTACAATGTGATAGCGCAGATGCAGCACAAGCAGATGATATCGCTCATGCAGCGCAGCGACCAAATAGGGCTGATGCTGTACTCGCAGAAACAGGACTTTACGTTTGACATGACGTACGCCTGCCACGAGGCCACATCGCTCTACCACGAGTTTAACAAGCGCAGCATGCCGTACCAAAAGATTTTGGACCGCATCAACACGGAACTGAACCGTTACAACGCGCTTATCAGTTCGCTCCAGACCATTCCGCCCGCTGTGGCCGGCAACAACGCGCACCCGCAAGTGCCCGTCAAAGGCAAACAGCCCACGCCGCTGCTGGTGGGGCCTATTGGCGGCAAGCCCGCCCCCAACGGCGCCATGCAGCCCTTCATGCTCAGCAAGCAAGGACAGGCCGACCGCGACTCATGCCTGAAGTACGCCACCGCCCTGCGCGACAACCTCGACCGCATGAAGCAGAGCGTGGTGCAGGACAACCAGCACTACAAAATGACAGCGGGCAAGCTGGGCAAACTCAACGACTATGCCTTGCAACGCTATACTGCCATCCAGCACAACATTTTCATTAACGGCGATGCCAACTACCTTGAGATTTTGGCCCAGTTTTCGCGCTATCTGCAAATGGCCAAGGCCGATGCCAACGAAAAGTACGACGTAGAGAAAGTGCAGGACAAGAACAAGCAGCACAACGTAGAGTCGCAATGGCGCGGACCTATCGTGGTGGGTTTGAGCATCTTTGTACTGTTCTACATCTTCGTAGCCTCGCTATTGAGCAATGTGCTGGTGCGTTGGCTTGTACCAAAGCGTTTCCTCACCGAAGAGTTTATGAAGAAAAAGGTGTGCCTCATTCTGGCTGCCGCCATGATTATCTTTGCCATATCTATCATGGTGTGCCGCACATTTATGTACCACAACTTCTTCCTCATGGCGTCGAAACTGCTCATTGAGTACGCATGGCTGCTGTGTGTCATCTTTGTATCGCTGCTTATTCGCATCAAAGGTGACCAAATCAAGAGCGGTTTCCGCATTTACACGCCCATTATGCTGATGTCTTTCGTAGTCATCAGTTTCCGCATCATCTTCATACCCAACAATCTGGTGCAACTGATTTTCCCGCCCATACTGCTGGTGTTCACCCTGTGGCAATGGAGCGTTATCAGACGACACAACAACAATATTCCGCGCAGCGACATATTCTACACCTGGGTGTCGCTCACCATCATGGTGGCATCAACCTTTGCCGCATGGTACGGCTACACGCTGCTCTCGGTACAAATATTGATATGGTGGATGTTCCAGCTGGCTTGCATACAGACGGTTACTTGCATCTACGACTTGCTGGCCGTATACGAAGAGCGCTATCTGGCCAAACACATTGGCGAGATTGCCAACAACAAGGTGGCACGCCTCAACATATTGGAGGCTATACGCAAACGGCACGAAAAGCATATCAACCAAACTTGGCTGTACGACTTTGTAGCCATGTCGGTGGTGCCTGTTATGGGGGTGTTGTCTATTCTGCTCTCTATCTGGTGGGCTGCAAACGTGTTCGACCTCACCGCCACCGTGACAAGCATCTTCATGTTCAATTTCTTGAACGTGCCCGATGTGGTGCAACTCTCACTGGCAAAAATAGTGGCGGTAGCATCGCAATACTTCATCTTCCGCTACCTCAACTACCTTATCAAGGCACTCTACCACAAATACCACAAGAGCAAAGTGGTGGTCAACGGCAAGCCCAACTTTACACTGGCCAACAACATCATCGGCATCTGCGTGTGGGGGCTCTACGCCATCATATCTATCCGCTTGCTCAAAATACCTTCAACCGCCATCTCAGTCATTTCGGCAGGTTTGGCCACAGGTGTCGGCTTTGCCATGAAGGATTTGCTCGAAAACTTCTTCTACGGCATTTCACTCATGACCGGACGTGTGCGCGTGGGCGACTTTATAGAATGTGACGGCATACGCGGCAAGGTGGACAGCATCACCTACCAAAGCACACAAATTGTCACTGCCGACGGCTGCGTAATAGCGTTTCTCAACAGTTCGCTCTTTAGCAAGAACTTTAAGAACATCACCAAAAACCACTCTTACGAAATGGTGAAAGTGCCCGTTGGCGTGGCTTATGGCGTAAACGTGGACGAAGTGCGCACAATGCTCATTGACGCAGTAAAACAGCTGCAAGGCAAGCAGGCCGACGGCCGCGACATCATCAGCTCCAAGCAGCCCATCAGCGTGGTATTTGACGAGTTTGGCGACAACAGTGTCAACCTGTTCGTAACCTACTGGGTGCTCGTCGAACAAAAATTTGTCATGACAGGGCGCATAAAAGAGGCCATCTACAACACACTCAATGCCCACAACATTGAGATACCCTTCCCGCAACGCGACTTGCACATACGCTCCGTCGAAACCGTGCTGCCCATCAGCAACAAACAATAACGCCGCCCAACGGCACAACAACACAACAGTCCCTCCGCACCGGTACAGCCAATGCAAACAGTTGCGCTGCGCCAAACGGAGGGGCCGTTGCTGAGAAAATACGAAAAAGTTGCTGACAAAGGCACGCTTTTCGTTGGTTATTCCGATAAAAGTTGCTACCTTTGCAGCCCGAATGGTGTAGTGTACACCTACACCTCTTACTACAGCAAATAATAAAACAATATATAACAATAAAAAAACAAAGAAATGCCTACTATTCAACAATTGGTAAGAAAGGGCAGAAGCGTAGCAGCCGAAAAGAGCAAGTCTCCGGCACTCGACTCATGCCCCCAGCGTCGTGGCGTTTGCGTGCGTGTGTACACCACCACACCTAAGAAGCCTAACTCAGCTATGCGTAAGGTAGCCCGTGTGCGCTTGACTAACTCTAAGGAAGTTAACTCTTACATCCCTGGCGAAGGCCACAACCTGCAGGAGCACAGCATCGTGCTCGTACGCGGTGGTCGTGTTAAGGACCTCCCTGGTGTACGTTACCACATCGTTCGCGGTACACTCGATACTGCCGGTGTTGCCAACCGTACACAGCGCCGTTCTAAGTATGGTGCAAAGCGTCCCAAGGCCGCTAAGAAGTAATTCTTCTACACTATCTTGAACAGTGCAAATGTGCAAATGTGAGAATGTGCAAATGTTGAAAGCTTGACAGTGATTTGGCGCTGCAAGCGTATAACGTGTAACACACCATTCCATATTTGCATATTTGCCGTTTCAAGCCCCCCCCTAAACAAAACGATGACAGCATGTGCCACCAAGGCGCGTCTGCATATACACATTCTATTTATTCACACTTGGTTTGCAGCGGTTGAGTAAACTCCCGACGGGGAGTTGAAGAACTGAATTGCAGCCCTACTAAAACCAATTTTACTCAAAATGAGAAAAGCTAAACCAAAGAAGCGCGTCATCCTTCCCGATCCCGTATTCGGCGACGTAAAAGTTTCAAAGTTCGTTAACCACCTGATGTACGACGGCAAGAAGTCTATCTCTTACGAAATCTTCTACAACGCCCTCAACATCGTAGGCGAGAAAATGAAGGATCAGGAAAAGAGCGCCCTCGAAATCTGGAAGGCAGCCCTCGACAAGATCACTCCCCAGGTAGAGGTTAAGAGCCGCCGTATCGGTGGTGCCACATTCCAGGTTCCTACTGAAATCCGCCCCGACCGCAAGGAGTCAGTAGCCATGAAGAATATGATTGCCTTCGCCCGCAAGCGTGGTGGCAAGACTATGGCTGACAAGCTCTCTGCCGAAATCATGGACGCTTTCAACGAACAGGGTGGTGCTTTCAAGCGTAAGGAAGATATGCACCGTATGGCCGAGGCTA
>OLSX01003332.1_pt1 | contig 13157 bp, 10 predicted proteins | sample 1673141 | NCBI WGS metagenome assembly OLSX01 (sample SAMEA3136759, study PRJEB25190) | human gut metagenome | biome: human gut; feature: human-associated habitat; material: faeces | place: Austria | collected 2013
CGTTTAATATCGAAGCCTATTGCGTTTAATATCGAAGCCTATTGCGTTTAATATCGAAGCCTATTGCGTTTAATATCAAAGCCTATTGCGTTTTTTATGAGTTTCGGGTCTGTTAGAACAAGCTGAGGATTTTGTCTACTATCTTGTCGATATTAGAGGAGTCGTTGAGTTCTTCCAACTTTTCGTTGAGTTTGTCTTCCACCTTTTTGCTGACCTTGTCGGACAGTTTGTCAATAGCCTCGTTGGTCTTGTTTTCGAGCTGTGATTGCAGGTTGGTGTTGTCTGAAGAATTGTTTACCGACTGATTGTCATCAGCATTTTCAGATGAGTCGTTGCTGTTGAGCAGTTCCGCATTTTCCATTGCCTTGATGGCATCATCGGCATTGATGGTGTATACCTTGCCCAGGATTCCGAAGCTTACATTGTGACTTTTGCCATTGAAGCTGACGGTGCCTTTCGAGAAGATGATGTAGTTGTGGTACTCGAAAAGCTGGTCGAAGGCAACATCTATCATGTTGTTCGAGATCATCTTGGCAAATGAGCGCAGGCCCTCGGCGAAGATGAAGTCGTCACTGATGTTTGTAGCCTTGTCTATCACCTTGCCGACTTCCTCCTTTACGGCTTGCTTATGGGTGTCTCTGCCGGGGTTGGTGAATGCCAGGATGAGCAGAATCACAACCAAGAGTCCTACGAAGAATTTCCAGTAAGATTTCTTTTTCTTAGGCTTCTTGTCGCTGTCATTCCCGTTCTCATTTTCCTCTGTTTCTGCTGCAGGCAGACTCATCTCTTCCGCCTGATTGGCTGTAGGAGGAACAGGAGGCACAGCAGTTCCTGTTTGCTGACTGCCTTCGGCGAGAATGTATTTCAGTTCGGCTATTTTCCAGGCTGGAGTCCAGTCTGCCATACCTTCTTTCCATACCAAAGTCTCAGGCTTGATATGTTTTTCTGCCAGCTGGGCTATGCTGAATGGTCCGGCTTGCTTTCCGTTTTCTACGATGAAGTATTCCATTGTTTCTGTCTGTTTATTTTTGTTTTTCTTTAACTTCCTCCTAACTTCTTTGCTCTTCACTCTCCCTCATGCGTCGCTTTCCACCATTTGGTCTGTTTCTTGGTTCTGAGAGCCACGGGATGCGAACTGGGGTCGCTGATGGTAAGCCCCGAGAAGTCTTTGACGGTGATGGTTGTCGCATTGATGTTGCTGTACACTTCTGCGGTGCTTTGTGCGGCCTTTACCGTGGCTTTCAGCTGAGTAGCAAACTGATCCTTCATTGAGGCGTTGGGCTTCAGACTGTCTACATAGTTGCCCAAGTCGTAATACAGGTTGGGGGTGTATCCGTCTTCTGTCTGCACGCCAGCCAGGCGTTCTGTGGTGATGGTGTACTTGCTGTTCAGTTCCTTCATGATGGCAGCCAACTTGTCCATCTGTCGGCAGTCGATGGCAGCAAGGCTCGCGTATGGGGTAGAGGTGCTGTTGTAATGAGAGTAGTACGACGAGATGATGCTTGCGTAGTTGGGAGTTGTCGTGTTGAGATAGCTCCAGATATCCTCGTAGGGCAGTCCCTTTGCCATAATCTCATTGGGCGAAGCCAAGAGGAAGTTGGTGGCATCCTTCAGTTCGTAAGCCGTCTCCACATTACTCATATAGCAGGCATCGAAGAGGATGTACTGCATCTTGATGCCGTTGGTCTCGATGGCTTGCGCCAGCGATGATACGTTGATGGCATAGGTGTTGTCGAGTCCGCCAAAAGAGCGGGTCTTGAGTGCAGCTTTTCTCTTGGCCTGGTTGGGATAGTCGGTCCAGTCGGAAATGTTGTTCCATCCTGTTCCGTGTCCTCCGATAATCAGGGCATAGTTGAGTGCCTCTGCCTGCTGTTTCACCTCACCGATGATGTCTGTCAGTCCTTCCGTAGTGGTGTAGGCAGTGCCGGTATAGTTTTCCAGCATCTGATGCTCTACAGTAAAGGTGCTTGAGTTGTAAGTCAGCTCAAAGAGCGAACTCTCTGTGGCAGATGTGCTCATAAACACAAATACCCTTGTGCTTTTTAGTCCCTTGTTCTTCTTGATGGCATTCTCTATCTGGTTCAGGTTGTTGACCATATCGCTGTAGAGTCCTGCCGAGTTTTCGGTTCCCGACCATGGATACATGATGAGCAAGGTCTGCTTGTTGACGCTGTCGATGTCGAAAGCCTCGTCGTTGCAGCCCGTCAGTCCCATCAGGGCGAAGGATACATATATAAATAAGGTGAAAAGCTTCTTTCTTGTCATGATACGAAAAATGTTAAATGTTAAGTGTTAAATGTTAAGTCGTGGCGCCCTTGTAAAGTCTTGTTCTTAAGATGGCAAGAGCAGCCTCGTCTAACACTTAACATTCAACATTTAACATTGAAAAAAAATAGTCTGTTACTTCTTCTTGAGTTCTTCGATAGTAGCCTTGAGGGCTGCGATCTTCTCTACAGAGTCGCTTTCTTTCTTGCGCTCAAGAGCCACCACCTTCTCAGGAGCGTGAGCCACGAAGTTCTCGTTGCCGAGCTTCTTGCGCACACCCATCAGGAAGCCTTCAAGGTGCTTGAGCTGTGCCTCAGCCTTCTCTATCTCGGCAGCCACGTCGATAAGGTCGCCCAATGGTACGGCAAACTCGTCGGTACCTACCATGAAACTGGATGCGTCGGCGCTCTTCTCGGTGATGACCTCAATCTTGTCGAGGTTGGCCATCTTCAGAGTTACGTCGTTGTAAGCCTCGAAGTCGTTCTTGCCCACTGCCTGGAGTGAGAGCTGCTCCTTCTGAGCGATGTTCTTCTGGTTGCGGACGGTACGGACACCGGCGATAATCTGCTTCACAGCCTCGATGTCAGCTGCCAACTTCTGTTCCTCGGCTGTAGGTGCAGGAATCTCCAGCTTCTCGCGCATGATGCTCTCGCCATCCTTGCGGTCGTAGATGTGCTGCCACAACTCCTCGGTGATGAATGGCATGAATGGGTGCAGCATCTTCAACAGTGCGTCGAAGAAACGCAGGGTAGCGTCGTAGCTCTTCTGGTCGATAGGCTGACCGTAGGCTGGCTTCACCATCTCCAAGTACCAAGATGAGAACTCATCCCAGAACAACTTATATACAGTCATCAAAGCCTCAGAGATACGGTAGTCCTTAAACTGCTTCTGCATCTCCTCGTTCACCACCTTGAGCTTGGCGTCAAACCATTTCACTGCGATTTCTGCGCTCTTAGGCTGTTTGATATCTGCTGTCTCCCAACCCTTAACGAGGCGGAAGGCGTTCCATATCTTGTTGTTGAAGTTACGTCCCTGCTCGCAGAGGCTCTCGTCGAAGAGGATGTCATTGCCTGCAGGCGCAGAGAGCATCATACCCATGCGTACACCGTCGGCACCAAACTTATCGATCAGGTCGATAGGGTCAGGAGAGTTGCCGAGGCTCTTGCTCATCTTACGGCCGAGCTTGTCGCGAACGATACCTGTGAAGTATACGTGCTTGAAAGGCATCTTGCCACGATATTCGTAGCCAGCCATAATCATACGTGCCACCCAGAAGAAGATGATGTCCGGACCTGTTACGAGGTCGCTGGTGGGGTAGTAGTAGTTGATCTCCTCATTGTCTGGGTGCTCGATGCCGTCGAAGAGAGAGATAGGCCACAGCCATGAAGAGAACCATGTGTCGAGGCAGTCGCTCTCTTGTTCCAGGTCTTCGGCCTTGATGTTGGCGTTCTTCTCCTGTGCGAGCTTCAAAGCCTCCTCTGCGGTTTCAGCCACTACGAAGTCCTTCTTGCCCTCGTTGTCGAAGTAGTAGGCTGGTATGCGATGACCCCACCACAGCTGACGGCTGATACACCAGTCTTTGATATTCTCCAACCAGTGGCGATAGGTGTTCTTATATTTCTTGGGGTAGAACTCGATATCGTCGTTCATGACCGGGGCGAGGGCGATGTCGGCAAAGTGCTGCATCTTGAGGAACCACTGTGTAGAGAGCTTAGGCTCGATAGGCACATTGGTGCGCTCGGAGAAACCTACCTTATTATTATAGTCCTCTATCTTCTCCATGAGGCCAGCCTCCTGCAGGTCGGCAGAGATCTGCTTGCGCACGTCCATGCGGTCCATGCCCACATACATGCCGGCAGCCTCACTGATGGTTCCGTTGTCGTTGAAGATATCGATGGTTGCCAGTCCGTGCTTCAAGCCGAGTGCATGGTCGTTGATGTCGTGAGCTGGAGTCACCTTCAGACAACCTGTACCGAACTCGATGTCTACGTATGAGTCCTCGATGACAGGAATCTCACGGCCTACGAGAGGCACGATGACGTGCTTACCCTTCAGCCAGGTGTTCTTCTTGTCCTCTGGGTTGATACACATGGCTGTATCGCCCATGATGGTCTCAGGACGTGTGGTAGCCACTACAGCATAGTAGCCCTTCTCGTCCTTGTGCATCACGTTCTCCTCGTCCACCTGCTGGCAGTCTTGCTCCACTACGTAATACTTCAGATGGTAGAGTTTAGAGTGCTCATCCTTGTAGATAACCTCCTCGTCGGAGAGTGCAGTCTGCGCCTTAGGATCCCAGTTCACCATGCGCACGCCGCGATAGATGAGTCCCTTCTGGTAGAGGTCGCAGAACACATGGATCACGGCACGCGAACGGGTCTCGTCCATAGTGAATGCTGTGCGGTCCCAGTCGCAGCTGGCACCCAAGCGACGCAACTGCTTGAGGATGATGCCGCCATGCTCGTGAGTCCAGTCCCATGCATGCTTGAGGAACTCCTCACGGGTGAGGTCGGTCTTCTTGATGCCCTGCTGAGCGAGGCGGTTCACCACCTTGGCCTCGGTAGCGATACTGGCATGGTCGGTACCTGGCACCCAGCATGCGTTCTTTCCCTCCATTCGTGCACGGCGCACAAGGATGTCCTGGATTGTATTGTTGAGCATGTGTCCCATGTGGAGCACACCTGTTACGTTAGGTGGTGGGATTACCACTGTATAGGGGTCACGACCGTCTGGCTTCGAGCTGAAGAGTTTGTTGTCGAGCCAGTACTGATACCATTTTCCTTCCACGTCTTGTGGATCGTACTTACTTGCTAATTCCATTTTTTATTATCTTTTGTTGTTTTTTCTTCAATAAAATCGGTGCAAAGTTACTAAATTCTGCCGAAATAAGCGAGGTCTTTACTTATTATTTTCCTTCATTTATGTTTTTCATCTTCATTTGGAGCTTTAAATTTGTAGAATACTTCTTTTATATGTTTTGTTCTATTCATAAGTCTTGGGATTTTTATGGATAGTAGTGATGAACGACAGGCCACTTTGTGCCACTTGTGCCAATGTGCCAAGTGGCACAAATATAGAAAAATATAGAAAAAACCAGTATTTATGGTACTTTTTGTACTGAAATGCCACATGGCACTTTGGCACAAGTGGCACAAACTTATGCTACTGGTTACTCTACTTGACCTCTTCTCAGCCGATGAGCGGACCTTGGTGTGTCTGGGGCATAAGTATCATCTTTTCATCTGTTGGTATGTCACTTGGCAGTGCCAAGTATGATACTTATGCCCTGTAATGTCAGGCTGCAATATTTATTTCGTATGACGATATTTAAATACTGTGTACTCAAGTTAGAAGTTATTTATTACCAAAAAAAACATGAAAATAACGATGGGTTTCCAAGAAAAGCATTATCTTTGCACTATAGTTTCATTAAAATAATATCAACAAGTGCATAGCAAGGAAGAAAAATTAGCCGCTTTCGGGAGATTGCTGGATGTGCAGGACCGCCTGCGCATACAATGTCCATGGGACAGGAAACAGACCTTCGAGAGTCTTCGACCCAATACCATTGAGGAGACTTTCGAGTTGTGTGACGCTCTGATGAAGCGCGACTATAAGAATATCAAAAAAGAGTTGGGCGATGTGCTCGAGCATGTGATGTTCTACAGCATCATAGGGCGTGAGGACGAGGAGTTCGACATCTGTGATGTCTGCAACCAGGAAGCCGACAAGCTCATGTTTCGCCATCCGTTCATCAACTGGCGTGAGGAGGGTAACTGGACGGTTGCCAACCCCGACATGTGTATCAACGAAGCAGGACAGGTGGTGTATAAGGAAACCCAGCAGGAGGAGCCCGATGACGCCTCACGTCCCTCTACCGCCTCGGCTGTGGAGAAGACCTGGGAACAGATTAAGCAGCAGGAGAAAGACGGCAACGAGCGGGTGCTGAGTGGAGTGCCCGATGCCTTGCCCTCGCTCATCAAGGCTTATCGCATACAGGACAAGGCACGCAACGTGGGCTTCGACTGGAAAGAGAAGGAGGATGTGTGGGACAAGGTGTACGAGGAACTGGAAGAGCTGAAGGCCGAACTGGCTAAGGGTGACAAGGAAAACTCCACCCGCGAGTTGGGCGATTTCCTCTTCTCTGTCATCAATGCCGCCCGGCTGTATAAGCTCAATCCCGACAATGCTCTGGAGATGACCAACCAGAAGTTTATCCGCAGGTTCAACTATGTGGAAGACCATTCGGTGAAGCAGGGTAAGAGTCTGAAAGACATGACCTTGGAGGAAATGGATAAACTATGGGATGAGGCTAAACGTCAAGAGTAAGGAGTTTAATATAATACATATAAAGATGAGACGATTATTCTTTTTTACAGTGGCTGTCGTGGGGCTGATGCTCATGGCAGGTTGCCACGACCGTAAGGCGGCAAAGGTAATGGGTATGAACGATTCTGTAGATGTGGAGGCGGACAACGATTCCACCATTTATGGCGTTTGTGGCGAAGGAACCTCCATGCACTCGCTGCAACTCATTGCTGACAATGGCGATACACTCGATGTCTTTGTTGACGACGAGGAACCGGGAGTGGTACAGGGTGGGCTCCTGGCTGGCGACCGCATAGCCCTGATAGCTTACAAGTCTGCCGACGGCGAGATGGTGGCGCAGCGCGTCATTAATCTTACCTCACTCTTGGGCAAGTGGACCAGTATAGACAAGAACTTTGAGATCGTGGAAGGTGGCGACATCGTCAACAACGTCAAGGCAGAGGTCAACCCCTGGACCTCGTGGAAAATCGTCAACGGCAAACTGCTGCTCAATACCGATACCTTCGCCATCGACAACCTGGGTCCCGACAGTCTGCTGCTCGAGAACCATAAAGGCATCTATGTATTCAAACGCCAGCAGTAGGAGAAGCTGGAGAGACAGATTATGGAACCATTCAGAATTCATATCTTAGGGTGCGGCAGCGCTTTGCCCACTCTCAAGCACAGTGCTTCCGCGCAGCTCATCGAGATGCGTGGCAAGTGCTTCATGATGGATTGTGGCGAGGGAGCACAGATGCAGTTCAGGCGCTCGCATGTCCACTTTGCCAAGGTGAGCGCCATCTTTATTTCTCATCTTCATGGCGACCATTGCTTTGGATTGTTAGGACTGCTCTCCACCTTTGGTATGTTGGGACGTACATCTCGGTTAAAGGTTTTCGCACCAGAGTGTTACGCCAGCCTGTTTGAACAACAGATGAACTTCTTTATGCAGGGCATGACCTATGAAATAGAGTTTGTTCCCGTAGATACAACCCAGCAAAAAGTGGTTTACGAAGACCATTCCGTCACCGTAGAGACGGTGCCTTTGCGCCATCGTGTACCCTGCTGTGGCTACATCTTCCGCGAGAAGCCCACCTTGCCTCACATCCGTCGCGACATGATAGACTATTACGGCATTCCGCTCTCGCAGATCAACAACATCAAGAACGGCGCTGACTGGACGACACCCGAGGGCGACATCGTGCCCAACAGCAGGTTGGTGGAGCCAGCCGACGCACCCCGCAGTTATGCCTACTGCAGCGATACGTGCTATCTGCCCGATCTGTATGAAAGAGTAAAAGACGTGACGGTGCTCTATCACGAAAGCACCTATACCTCGGAGAATGAGGACCGTGCCAAGATCTATTATCACAGCACAGCGCGCCAGGCAGCCCTTGTCGCCCAGAAGGCCGGGGCAGGGCGCTTGTTGCTCGGTCATTACAGCGCCCGATACAACAATGAGAATGTGCTGCTCGAAGAGGCGAAGGCGGTCTTCCCGGAGAGTTATCTCGCGCAAGAGGGAATGGTGTTTGAGGTGAAGTAGTTCTCGGGAGTTCTCTCAGGAGTTAAGGAGATTTCAAAGGAGTTAAAGAAGTAAAAGGAGTTAAGGAGTTAAGACAAATGCTTTTGTGGACTTAAATTAACACTAAGCATTAACTCAAGTTTCGCTTGTGGTTCAAGCACGCCCTTTCTGGGCGTGTGGAGCTAACTTGCGAAAGTTGAAACATAAATGTTTCCTCCAAGGCATTTGTCTTCACTCCTCAGCGACCGGAGGGAGCGATAACTCCTTAACTCCTTTAAAAAAACTCCTGCAGAAAAAAGTTCATTTTTAGATGCAAGGTTTTTGTATCTCGTAGTTTAATAAATAAATTTAGGAGAATTTGGAATCAGAAAAGCAACTCCTCGACGACATTTTGAGTGGTAGTCGCGATGCGATGCATCGACTCTACGACCGCTACATCGGGTATGTGATGGCCGTAGGGCTCAGGTACGTACCCGACAGGGACGAGGTGCGCGATGTCGTACAGGACAGCTTTGTGAAGATCTTCTCCTCCATCTCCCGCTTCGAGTTTCGGGGCGAGGGCTCGCTCAAGGGCTGGATGCTGCGTATTGTAGCCAACGAGGCCATCAGCTACGCCAAGGCAAAGACGAAGTTCGTATTTACCGACGAGGTGCCCGACGAACCCGAGGCCGACAGCCCTGAGGTGGAACGTGTGCCGCCTGATGTGTTGACGCGGCTCATAGGCACGCTTCCCGATGGATACAGGCTCGTGCTCAATATGTATGTGTTTGAGCAGAAAAGCCATAAGGAGATAGCCGCAGAGCTGGGCATCAAGGAAAGCACCTCTGCTTCTCAGTATCTGAGAGCCAAGAAACTGTTGGCAACGAGAATAAAAAACTATTTAAAGAATACGGAAAATGAACAAGACTGATTGGACAGACAAACTACGAGACAGGCTGGAGAACTATGAGGCTCCGGTCGGCGGTGACTTGTGGGCAGACATCGAGCAATCGCTTGTTCATCGCCCTGCCGTTCTTCGTCCTCTTGACGCCAAGCCTGCCCGTCGCATGGGTTTGCGTTGGTGGGGAATGGCTGCAGCCCTGGCTGCCCTCGTGGTGGGAGGCAGTTATGTGTATTTACAGCAACCTCTTTCGCCTGCCGATACGGCAGTAGTGTCTTCTGTGATGAACCGTCAGGGGGCTTTGTCGTCTGGTAGTTCCAAGGATGATGCGCATGGCAATGCTGCTGAAAATCAAATAGCAGCCCTTGATACAGATGCCAGTCTTTCTGCTGCTCAAAGCGGCCAACCTGTTCTGCTGGCAGATAATATACTGGACAACAGTCGGGCAGCCCGAAAGTCGCAAGGAAATGAGGCCTCAGAGCCCCTTCTTCTCTCTGCCGACGGAGGTGAAGAGCCTGTCTGCGACCTGTCGCCAGCATTGACAGAGCCTGCTGGCTCTGCTGCCCGTTCGGCTCAAGAGTCTTCGGCTTCCCGAGAGGCTTCTTCCGTCCGTTCCTCTTCGTCATCAGATTCTCATCAGAAAAAGCATGCTGCTTTGTCTGGCAGTCAGACGAGAAAGTCTGTCCGTCCGGTGTCCCTTTCTACGGCCGATCCACAGATTGTTGCAGCCAAGTCGGCCGCTTCCGAGGGCTGGTCGGTGAAACTCTATGCCGAGAATGGCATTCCTCGCAGTTACAGCAACGGCGAGTCTTCGGGCTCTTGGGTGATGAGCGACGCTATGATGGGACCTGCTGTCGACAACACACTGCAGTTTATGGTCGTCAAGTTCAACAACAAGGAGTCTCTTATCGACTCCAAGCATCATTTTCCCGTCTCGGTGGGTTTGCAGGTAGGTGTGCCACTTCTTCCACGTCTCTCGCTTACTACGGGCGTTGTCTATACACAGACCAGTTCTGATTTTACTTATCAGTATGGCTCCGGTCAGATGGTTGTCAACCAGTCGCTCCACTATGTAGGTATTCCTGTAGGACTTTCCTATGAGGTCTGGGGTATCAGCCGTTTGCATACCTATGTCAATGTAGGAGGTGAAGGGGCAGTAAATGTGAAAAACAAGACCTTGATGGATGGCAACCGTGAAGATGTGGGGCGCGACAAGATGCAATGGTCTGCCAATGCATCCCTGGGTATTCAGTTTGACGTGATTCCTCAGTTGGGCATTTATGCCGAGCCGGGTGCGAAGTATTATTTTGACAACGGTAGCCATATAGACAACGTGTTCAAGGACAAGAAACTGAACTTCAATTTCCAGTTTGGTTTGCGTTGGAACATCGGAAAGTAACGCTTCTTTGTGGGAATGTTTAATTCAACTTTCCCAATTGAGAAAGTTGAATTAGACGTTAAACAAAGTTAAAACCTGGCTTTAGCTGTTACATTTTGAGGCATAATAACGTTTATTAGGATGAAGACGTATTTAATTAGGTCAAAAACATAAAATAATCATCTTAAAGAATTTGGAGAAATGGTAAAAGTTCTGGCAAGTATAGGCATGCTGCTGACCTATACTGCTGCAATTTCGGCAGCAAATACACCCCGTTGGGCAGACAATGGCACCAAGACAGCCCCCATAGAAGTGACCGACACGATGGCATACGACAGCATCAAGTGGTCGGAAAACCTGGACGCAGTGACCGTTGTTGCAAAGAAACCCCTGGTAAAGAGCGAGCTCGACAAAATGACCTACGATGTAGAGTCTGACCCCGAGGCACAGGCCAACAGCGTGTTGGAGATGCTACGCAAGGTGCCGATGGTGACTGTCGACGGGCAGGACAACATCATGGTGAACAACAGCTCGTCGTTCAAGGTCTATGTCAACGGCAAACCCAACAACATGATGTCGAACAATCCCTCCGAGGTGCTCAAGAACATGCCTGCCAACAGCGTGAAGAAGATAGAGGTCATCACCAATCCCGGGCCAAAGTATGATGCCGAGGGAGTGGGAGGCATCATCAATATCATCACCACGGGCAAGGGTATGGAGGGCTATTCGCTCACCGTAGGTACCAACTATAACACCCAGGGCCGCATAGGAGCCAACATGTTCGGTACCGTGCAGAGTGGCAAGCTCACCGTCAGCGGGCGCTACAGCTATACGCACAGCGATGCGAAGCGTTACTGGGGCGGCAATCGTCGAGAGGTGACAGGCAACATCGACGAAACCTCCGCCAATGTGGAGAGCTATTCCACAAGCAATGGCTGGTACAACTACCATTCGGGCAGTTTCGAGGCCAGTTACGAGATCGACAGTCTGCGCCTCGTGTCAGCTTCGTTTGGCCTATGGGCAGGTGGTGGCCACACACCCAATCAGAAACAGGTAGTGGCAACATCGCCCCTCGACGAAAGTCCCCTTTACCATTATTCCAACTTCGACCGTTCCCGCAACAGATGGTCTTCCATAGACGGAGGCATCGACTATCAGCGCTCCTTCCCGGTGAAAGACCGCCTGCTCACCCTTTCTTACAAGATCAACAGCAACCCCAGCGATGACGAAGACGAATACGCGTATCATGACATAGACGGCGTGGCTGCATGGCAAGACTATCTGCACATGCTGAAAGACCAGCGTCACGAACAGGACGGCAATTCGTTGGAGCAGACCTTCCAAATAGACTATACCACGCCCTTTGCCAAGATACACACCTTGGAGGCAGGCCTGAAGTACATCATGTGCGACAACCACAGCAACGACGACCGCTACACCCGTGAGGCACTGAGTGCAGCCGACTACGCCTACGACGAAGCCAACAGCTCGCACTACAAGCACACCAATGACATCTTCGCAGGCTATCTGGGCTATGGAGTGAAATGGAATCTGCTGTCTGGTCGTCTCGGTCTGCGCTATGAGCACACCCTGCAAGACGTGAAGTACCGTTTAGGACGTGGCGAAGACTTCCGCAAGAACTTCGACGACCTTGTGCCATCCGCAAGTTTCGGCGTGCGTGTGTCCGACTACGTCAATTTCAGCCTTGCCTACAACATGCGCATCTATCGTCCGGGCATCTGGTATCTCAATCCCTATATCGATGACAGCAATCCAGCTTCCATCAGCCAGGGCAACAGTGACCTTGTGAGCGAGAAGAAGCATCAGATCACGTTGGGCTTCAACCTCAATACCAGCAAGTTGAGTCTGAACGTGAAGGCCGCCACAGCTATTGTTAACAACAGCATCGAGGGAGTCACCTCACTCGTCGACGACCGCACCATCGCAGGACTGAGCCATCCTACAGGCAAACAGGTCATCTACACCACCTATGAGAACATCGGCAAGATGAAGGGAGCGGCTCTGAGTGCCTATGTCAGCTGGAACATCTTCAGCAAGACACGCATCTACTCCAATCTGTATGGATTATACAGCGACTACTCCAATGGGCAGACCATGCGCAACCACGGATGGTTTGGCTACACCTTCACCGGCATCGAGCAAACGCTGCCCAAGAACTGGTTCATCTCGTTAGATTATTTCGGCCGTACGAAGAGTGTTTCCCTTCAGGGCAAGGGCAGTTCTTATTCCGACTATGGCATCACGGTCAAGAAGTCGTTCCTCAACAAGCGTCTCAACGTGAGCGTCTATGCGGGCAGTCTGTTTAATAAGTACACGCGCCAGGATGACGTGACCGAAAGCGCTAATTTCCGTCAGAGTTCCTGGTCGAAAACCAGCAGTCGCCGCTTCTACTTCTCAGTTACCTACCGCTTCGGTTCGCTCAAGGCGAGCGTGAAGAAGGCACAGCGTGGCATCGAGAACGACGACGTGAAAAGTGGAGGGGGCAGCAATGAATAACTTGCCTCCCAAGAAATATCAATTCTCTCTCTTTAATATTCCCAGGTATTGCCGGCAAGTGAGCCACATACCTGGGCTTTTTATGTTTATGAATCCCGTTTTCGGGGGATTTGTCCCTGGTCCTGGATATTCTGCCGTAGGGGTGAGAAGAAAAACTTGTCGGTAATATACCCTCGCGCACACGCGCAGCCCGCGCTCCCGTGTGTATAATATATTGAGAGTGGGGCGGTAAAGTCTCTTATTCCTCACTCCAACTGTTAAATAACTGTTAATTTTCAAACTTTTTCGTC
>OLSX01003334.1_pt1 | contig 13148 bp, 8 predicted proteins | sample 1673141 | NCBI WGS metagenome assembly OLSX01 (sample SAMEA3136759, study PRJEB25190) | human gut metagenome | biome: human gut; feature: human-associated habitat; material: faeces | place: Austria | collected 2013
CATGATTCCAACCATACTCAATTCTGTGTGCAGGTGGGGTAACGGTATGCTGGTAGGGCAGAAAACTTGTGGTGCCGGAAAGGGATGGCGTGAACTTCGAAGTGTGGCCAGAGGCCATTGAATTAGGGCGTATGTTCGCCGAAGAAGGCTATGAATTGGCGTTGGTGGGAGGTCCCGTTCGGGACCTGCTGTTGCATCGCAAATCGCATGATTTGGATTTTTGCACATCGGCGCGTCCTGAGCAGTTTGAACATATTTTGCGCCGTTTCGGGCGTGATGGCTTTTGGGATATGGGGCGCAAATTCGGCACGTTGGGTGCGATGCGCCGTCGTGAGGATGGCACGGAAGTGCAGGTTGAGGTAACGACCTACCGTTCCGACACGTATGACCCCGACTCGCGCAAGCCGGAAGTCAATTATGGCGACACGCTGGAAGGCGATCTTTCCCGCCGTGATTTCACGGTGAACGCCATGGCGTTGCGCGTGCCCGAATTGGAATTCGTCGACCCGTTCGGCGGTGCGAACGATTTGGTCAAGGGCGTGTTGCGTACGCCGGTCGATCCTCGCCAGTCATTCGACGACGATCCGCTGCGCATGATGCGTGCCGTGCGTTTCGTAGCGCAACTGGGCTTCCGCATCGAACCGGAAACCGCCGAAGCGTTGACTGACATGGTTGATCGCATTGAAATCGTTTCCGCCGAGCGCGTACGCGACGAACTGGTCAAAATGCTGCTGTCCGATCGCCCGCGCGCAGGTATCGAAGCGTTGGTCGATTCCGGTCTTGCGGATATCGTCTTCCCGGAAATTCCGGCATTGCAGCTCGAAATTGACGAACATCATCGTCATAAGGACGTGTTCGAGCACACCATGATCGTCATTGATCGTGCTGTCGCTCTTGAAACCGGCCCGGACGGCCCTGTGCCAGCTCCGGATCTGACGTTGCGTTTGGCTGCGCTCATGCATGACATCGGCAAGCCGAAAACCCGTCGTTTCGAGGCAGGCGGCAAGGTGAGTTTCCATCATCATGATGCGGTCGGCGCGAAAATGACCCGCAAGCGTTTGAAGGCGCTGCATTTTGACCATCATATGGTCGAGGATGTCAGCGAGCTGGTCAATCTGCACTTGCGCTTCCACGGCTACGTGGAGGAGCCGTGGACGGATTCCGCGGTCCGTCGTTACGTCAAGGACGCAGGCCCGCTGTACGAGCGTCTGAACCGCCTTACGCGTGCCGATGCGACCACGCAGAACAAGCGCAAGGCCATGGTGTTCTCGTCGGCGATGGACGAGATGGAACAGCGCGTGCGCGATCTGAAGGAGAAGGAGGATTTCGACGCGATCCGCCCTGATCTGAACGGTGACGAAATCATGCAGCTACTCGGCATTGAACCGGGGCCGCTGGTTGGCAAGGCGTACAAGCACATGTTGGAATATCGTCTCGATAACGGCCCGGTCGAGCGTGATGTCGCTGTTGCCGAGTTGAATCGCTGGTACGAGGAGCAGCAGTCCGAATAATCTGCCTTCTGATCGCACGATTTCAATATTTTGACCGCACGATTTGCATTTTCGAATGAAAAACAGAATCGTGCGGTCAGTCTGCAAATCTGCAAATCCACAGACTCACAAATCAAACTGCGTCGTGTTCGGGAGCCTTCTGTACGTCGGTCATCTTGTCGACGGTAACGCATCCTTCGAAGCTTTCGATCTTCTTGCCGGCGGTCGGCACTTGCTTCTGATTCTGCAGATTGTCGAAGGTCGCGCCGACCACAACGTCGATTAGCATATCCTCACGATCGTCCATCACCATTTTCGCGTCGGTGAAGTTGCTGTTCACCGTGTACGCCTGATTAATGGCGTTCTTGCCGAAGATAATCATCGTGCGCTCCACCTTGGAACTGGTGTAGTTGCCGGCGGCCTGGGTGTTGAACTCGCGATTCTGCAGCGCGCTGCTGACGGCTTGTGCGAAGCCGGAGAATTCAGTGCCGTTGAGCACGCGCACGGTGATGTTGCGGTTCTCCACGTACTTGCCTTTGCTGCCGTCCTGTTCCTGAGCGGCACAAGGAGCCTGCTGGCCGTAATTCGGTTGTACCGCAGCCGATTTGACTTTGCCCAATCCTCCAACATGGAAGAAGAACAGCAAGGAAATTACCAATGCGACCGTCAAAATGGTGCCGATGATGGCGAACACCACCTTCTGACGGCTGCGAATGTACTGTTTGCGCGCGGCGCGCTCGTCGTTAGCCTGAGTCATGTACGAGTCCTTCTCCAAAAAACGGTTGATTTCAACCTTACTGTTACGCGATGATATGCACAATCGGATGGGCCGGCGCCTTGGAGGCGATGATGCGGTCGACGCAACGGCTTTGCTGCCATGCCAACTGCACGGCGCGTGCGGCATTGTCGGTTGGTACGAATGCGATTACGGAAGGGCCGGATCCGGAGATGAACGCTTGCTTTGCGCCTGCCAGCAACGCTTCGTCGATTGCCTGTCCGCTGCGTGGGTGCAGCGAGATCGCCGCTTGTTGCAGATGATTGTTGTCTCCTGCGCCGGCGCCGATTTGGTCGAACATGGCATACACTTCCGGCGTGCGCAGTTCCGCCTGATACGCGCCGACCAGCAGACGGCCCGCAAAGCCCTGTTTCGTCAATTCGCGCACGTCGTTGCTGTGCTCGCTGAGCTGTTCGATCTGCTCGCCGAAGCCTGTGCCTCGCGCGTAGCCTCCGGTCAGGCAGAACGGCATATCCGCGCCCAATGTAGCGGCGACCTGTTGCAACCGTTCGATGGGCCAATCAAGATTCCATAGCGTGTTCAACGCCAGAATCGTGGCGGCCGCATCGGCGGAACCCCCCGCCATGCCTGCGCCGACGGGAATGCGTTTTTCGATGTTCAACGCCACGTCCGGTTCATGGCCGCTCGCTTCGGCCATGGCGAACAGGGCGAGCACTGCGTGGTTGCGTCGCATGTCGCTGCCGGATGAGGCCAGATCGCCAAGATATGCGCCATCAAGATTCAAGGAGAAACCGGCTCCGGGCTTTTTACGGCTGGCGGTGACGGTGTCGTATACGCCGACGGCGCAGTAAATGGTGTCCAGCTCGTGCCGGCCACCCCATTTGCTGCGTGGCGCCCCCACGTGCAAGGTCAGATTCGTTTTTGCAGGGCAGTCTACACTGACTTCATTGATTGCGTTGCCGTTGCCGCTCATGCTTCCGGCACCTCGCCCATAGCGCGTGCCAGTGCCACGAATTCGTCGATGGTAAGCGTCTCGCCACGTCGTGTCGGATCGATGCCTGCTCGTTCAAACGCTTCGGAAGGTACGACTTTCTTCAACGCAGCATGCAGGGTTTTGCGTCGCTGCCCAAATGCGGCGTCGATGAGACGGAACACGGTTTCGCGGTCCACCACGGAACCGTCGGGATTGTTGGCGGAAGGCGTGTGCCCGCCCTTGTGTCGTTTGAACAGCACCAGCGCGGAATCCACATTCGGCGCCGGCCAGAACACATTGCGCCCGATAATGCCCACGCGTTCCGCGGTGCCGTACCATGCGAGCTTCACGCTTGGAGTGCCGTAGATCTTTGAACCGGGCTTTTCACTCAGTCGGTCCGCGACTTCCTTCTGCACCATCACCAGAAAAGTTCCGAGATTGTCGAAACGTTCCAGCAGCGTCAGCAGAATCGGCGTGGCCACGTTGTATGGCAGATTTGCAACGAGAGTGAATGAATCGTCATTATTGAAATCAGGCAGATTTTCCGGCGTTACAGTCAGTGCATCACGGTTGACTACGCGGAAACGATCCACCGCGTCCGGCATGAATTCGGCGATGGTGCCGGGCAGTCGTTCCGCAACGGGCGGGTCGATCTCCACGGCGGTCATCGTCGCCCCAGTTTCCAAAATCGCCAATGTCAGCGAACCCAATCCAGGTCCGACTTCCAGCACATGATCGTCGGCGGTCACACCCGCCTCGCGCACGATACGACGAACCGTGCCCGGGTCGATTACGAAATTCTGCCCGAATTTTTTTGTCGGGCTGATACCGGCCTCGGCTGCGATACGGCGAATGTCAGCAGCTCCCAACAGGCGGCCTTGCATAGTTTCGTCGGTTTCGTTGGTTTCGTTCGCGTTTTCTGTCATTACCTCATTATCCGTTCAACTGGTATGAAAAAGTGTGCGTTGTTACGTTTGCGTATTGTTGCGATCGGCGTTGTTTAATACCATCCAACTTGCTCGGAATGCTCCCATGCCTTCGATGGGCTGCCGTAGCGTTGCGCGATGTAGCTTAGGCCCCAGTCGATCTGTACGGCCGCATCGTCACGCCAGTTTGCGCCGAATGCCGCCATTTTGCTGCCTGGAAGCGATTGTGGGATGCCGTAAGCTCCGGAAGATGCGTTTTCCGCATACCACAGCCAGCTCGATTCGCGCGTCCACAGTTTTACCAGATCGGTCCAGTTTTGTCCGGTCCAGCCATATTGCGCCGCGGCTCCGGCCGCGTAGGCCTGTGCCTGCGCGGGGGAGGGGCGGTAGAGGCGGCATCCTGCCGAAGGATCGGAAGGTTGCGGTGTCGGGGTGGGCGTGGGTGTTGGTGTTGGTGTTGGTGTCGGTGTTGGTGTCGGTGTTGGCGTCGGATCCGGGTCCGTTTTTGATCCGGAATCGTCCTTCTTGCTGTCGTCTTTCTTGTTGTCGCTCGAATTGTCCGTATTATCGGAATTATTGTTCGAATCGTTTTTCTTGTCGGAATTATCGGAATTGCTGTTCTTATCCGAATTATCGTTTTTCCCGGTATTGTCGGAATTGCCAGTATCTCCGGAATTGCCGGATCCGCCATCTGACCCCGAATCGTCGGAAGATGCTGCCGGTCCTACTGCGATGATCCGGTCAAGGGCGATTTTCGTGGTCGTTTCGTTGGTCAGCGTCTCGCTTTCCTTCTCGCCATCCACATACGTAACGTCGTACGTTTGCTGGATTTCACCTTCCTCACCTTCCTGCCTGACTACGACTTCGCCAGGCTGCAGGCTGGGGTCGATGATGGTTTGCGTGCCGAATGGCACCGCTTTCGTGCGTGTCTCCTCGCCGTGCGTCACGCGGCGGACGCGCAGAATCGTCTCGCCGTTGTCTTTTTCGACGCTGACGCGATCCTCCTTGTTCAGCGTGATGCCTTTGGAGTCAAGAATGGAGGCCGCCGGCAGTTTACCATTTGGTGCTTCGGAGCTTTGTCCGTCTGCGATGACAGTGACCGGCCCGTTTTGGTTGATGATCAGTCCGCCGGTGAGTTTGTTGTACACGTTGTCGATATTGACGGTGACTTTTGCCGCGTCTGCTTCGTTTTGTTCGAAAAAGCTGATTAGCTGTTCGGCGCTGGTCGCCACTGTCCAGAAGGGCACTTCCTGCCCGTTGATGGTGATGGTGGTCTGGTAGGCGCTTCGTACCGTAACCACGTCATGGTTGCTCAGCATGCTGGTGGGGCTGGTGGATTCCACAAGATCATGCGTTTTGACCTTCACGCCGCGTTCCTGTAGCAGACGGTCGACGCTCATTGCGTATGTGGTTACGGTGGTGGTTTCGCCATCGATGGTCAGAGCTACGGTTTTGCGCGCGCTTACGCCGAATGCGAGCGTCGAGGCGAGCGTCAATGAGACCACGCATGCCGTCACACGAACACGCCGAAGCGTCACAAATCTCCGGGGGGTCCACCTTCTCGTCATACGTCCTCTTTCCAGCGACTGTCTACATCGCCGTCATTGTAACGGTCAGATCGGGACGAATGACATGGGATCCGCTGGTTTTATCTATACCGCCACATTTTCGAGGAAAAGGAATAAAGAAAAAGGGGGCAGGAGAGAAGGGGATGTCCTGCCCCCTGTCCGGACAAGGCAGGTTGGGGGAAGCCTCGTCCGGTCGCCAGAAGCCATAAGTTGGGGGGAAGGCTTCTGGATCACTTACCCATGGTAAGAGGTCAAAGCCCGTTGAAACGGGTTTCGAGCCTCCTGTCGGGATCGAACCGACGACCTGCCGCTTACAAGGCGGCCGCTCTGGCCATCTGAGCTAAGGAGGCTTGTGCCGCTTTCTAGCATAATGCATAAAAATGGCAACGATTGAATAGCATAACCAGCGTGCCCGATGCCGTCAACTTAGAACTGCGCTTTGGCTGGCACGCTGGCGAGTAGGGGGGTATTTTTTTCGATTATGAGGATTGAGTGGGGCTAATCACTCGCCAGTGGTGTTGGAGATCGGATCCTTGTCGGAGCCGATGGAGGGCATTACGCCTTCCTTTCCAATATCGTCTGACTTGATTCCGATGGCCTCCAGCAGGCCTTCCTCGATGGTCTCCTGCGCGGTGCTCAGCTGGTTCATATTCCAGAACTTGCCGTTTATGGTCACCGTTGGAGTGGTCATGCTGTCTTTGTAGGTTCCGGACGTGTTCCACAGTTCGGAACGCTTCGGCGTATAGGTGTCGATGGCGTCAAGCCAATCCTGGTAGTCGCGGTCGAACGCCTTGTCCGCAACATCCTCAGACACTCCCGAGGCGATCATCTGTTCCTTGATCTGATCATCGCTGACTGACTTGTAGTTCGAGCTTTCCTCAGGCTGGAAATCCTCGGCGTACATTTTTTCCATGAACGTGATCAGATGCGTCGGATTGCTGTCATGCTCGGCCAGGTAGATTGCGGCATTCGCGGCACGGCTTGAATATTCGTCGGTGGACCATTTGTCCATGAACGCCATGAAATGCAAATCAAGATTGATCTGCCCCGCATCGACCATCTTCTGCAGATCCGCATCAAGCTGACGATGCAGATTGCCACAACCCGGGCACAGGAAGTCCATGTAGATCGCGACCGTCGGAGCGCCGTCGACGGACTTGCCGTAACCATTCTTCGAAAGCAGCAATCCGCCCTTGTCGTCGACGAGCTTTGGCGTGTTTTTGACCTTCTGCAGCTTGTCATATGCCTCTTCCACGGTTTGGGTGGAAGCCTGGGTTTCGGTATTCTTGTGCATGTTGTGATACACGGTGAACGCGCCGATCGCCACCAGGATCACCAGCACGGCCACCACGATGGCGCCGATGATGGTCTGCTGCTTGCGTTCCTTTTCCATTTGTTCGGCGCGGGCCTTCATGGCCGCGGCCTCAGCGGCCCTACGCTCGGCGCGGCTGGCGCGCTTCTGCGCATCCTTACTGTTCTGGGCCATCCACATTCCTTTCGATGTCTCATCGTTTGTTGCGCACCATAGTAGTGTGGGCGTGCTATCGCTGAATGAAGTATTTCGTAAAAGCTTACGTTGTCATACTACGTGCGATTGTCTGATGTTTTTCTGAGGATTGCAAACGTTTGCCGATTCTTGTTTTTCGCTACATTTCATACGATTCCGCGGGAGTGCTGGATTTCGGGCGGCCACGTAGCGTTCCAGCTCCCAATCGCAGCGCCAGAGCCCCCGGAGTGAGAGCGCATATCAGCCAACCGATGGAGCAACAGCCGGCTTGGACGACGCCGCTTTGCGAAACCGGTCCTTCAATCCAAGTTGGCAGTGGAATCGTGAATCCGAATATCGAGGTATCCACCATGGCGAACGGTAATTGCAGCGCGACTGTGGCGATCGCCAATCCCAATGTGGCGATCGCTGCCATGATCAATGCGCGTGGCACCGCATAGCCCAACCCTTTGAGCACATGCCAAGGCAGCGTGGCCGCGCGTGCGAGCCAGTCGGAGGCTTTTCGGTTGCCTCCACGGCGGCCTTCACGCTCCAGCTGCGCTTCCATATTGAATCCGATGGTGGCGAGCAGCCAAGCCAGTAGTGCACCCGCAGCCCAGGCCAGCCAAGGCGAGAACAAGCCGAACAGCGCCACAGGAATGGCCAGAAGCGCGCAGAGGAGCGTGCCTCGGCTCAACAGTTCGCCACGAAGCACGTCGGCCGGATTCGGCGGTTGCGGCGCATTCAGGTTGAGCGGGGCCGCCGGGGATGCCTGCGTAATCGGAGTGGCCGGCATAACTGGCATAGTGGACGTTGGTATGTCTTGCGCCTGTACGTTTTGCGCCTTTTCAACCGACGCATTCGGTATTACCGCCGGTGGTCGTTGGTTGGCAATGCGTTGCAACGCCGGTTTGATGGCCGGATCGATTTGTGTGGCTTCTTGAGTGGGATTCCACGCATCCTGCACCGGCATCACCCGCGTGGATTGCGGTGCGTCCTGTGGTGCATCTTGTGGCAGCACGCTGGTATCTCCGCTATCGACAGGCAGCACCCGCGTGCCGGTGCCAAGAGGAATCGTCGTGGTATGTGCGTTGATATCCATGACCGAGGTACCGGCATCGGACGCATCGGCAATAACAGTATCGGTTATGTCAGCAATACCGGTTGTGCCGATGGTCTGTGTGGCCTCAACGAATTGCGGCAATGTGCGCGTCCCGATGGCGTCTTCGCCCGTTATATGATCCAGCGCCCGCCAAAGCTCTCGTGGATTGTCAGGCGATTCAGCAAAAGGGGGCATCGCCTCCGATATGCCGGCAGTGGAACCCGAATCCGAAGCGGTATCCGCAGCATCCCAAGCTTGCGGATTCAACGCATCCAACGCAATCGCCTGCAACAATTCGTCGGGCGTGCAACGTTTCGTACGATCCGGATTCAACGCTGAACGGAACGCGGCCATGGTTCCCGCCGGAAGCCCGGCCAAATTCGCGCTTCCCGCAGCGGCACGCTCCAACACGGCCATCATCGGCTTCGTGCCGAACACCGGTTCGCCGGTAGCGGCAAACGCCAGCACGCTCGCTACCGACCACCAGTCACTCATCTCATCGGATTCCGCGCCATCAATGATTTCCGGTGCGATGAATCCCGGAGTGCCCATAACCAAACCCGTGCGCGTCACATGGCTTTCGCCCTCGCCCATGGCAATACCGAAATCCACCAACACCGGTCCGGTATTCGACACCATCACATTCGTCGGTTTGATATCGCGGTGCACAATACCGGCCGCATGCACGGCCTTCACCGCCTCGATCAGCTTGCGTCCCAACCGTTCCAGATCGTCGCCCACATACCGGCCGTTGGCTCGCACATCCTCACGCAGATTCTTGCCATCGATCAGCTCGGTTACGATAAAAGCCAGCGCATCATCCAATTCCATATCCACAATGCCGCACACGCCGGGGTGACGCACTTTCTGCAGCGCCATCGCCTCCCTGCGCAGGCGTTCGCGTGCGGTCAGCTGATCGCGGGAACGTTCGCCGGATGCATCTTCCTCGGCAAGGGAATCGCGCAAGATCTTCATCGCATACTGGTGTCCGCCGTCATCGCGCACACGCCAGACCGATCCCATTGCCCCCGATCCAAGCCGTGAAATCAACGTATATCCGCCAACGAGGCTGCCCGCCTCCAGATTCAATGCGCTTAAGTCGCTCATGGCATCCATGGTACTTGCCTTGCGTAAGTTGCCGTTGGAACAGCTCGCCGCAGCGTGCCGAAATCATCATAAAAACCGCGATCGTGTATCCAAAGTTCGATTAAGAACTGAGATTTGCGCAATAGAGCAACGATATTCAGTAAAACAAGCAAGGATTTGCAACAATCTGTGGAGGAATGCATATTGTTGCATACGCAATCATGCAACAGAACTATATATGCACGTATATGTGCACGAACGGTAGTTTTGCATGCGCAAGTGGTATGCAGATTATGCACGCGAAACGACAGGCTGGGAAAAAATCAGAGCACTTTTCCGCGGATTTTGGTGAAATCGAGATATCGACATGAAGAAGTGTCTTCACTTCTGGAAATCATGCGACGCGGGGCAGCGTTACGCGATTTCTGGTTTCGATGAGGAAATCGGAGCCTGCATGTCGTTCGGTTATGAGAATCAAGGAGGAGGCAGACCATGCTGCAAATCAACATGGCTGACGTCATGAACGTTATCGGTTCGTTGACGCCGTACCTGATTGCGATTGGCGTGCTATTTGTGCTCGCGCTGATTGTCACTTTCGCCGTCAATAAGAAGACGGTGAAGGAAGTCGCGACCCGTAAGATCATCCACTCTGAGTCTTGGCTTGTGGCGCTGGTCGGTATTGTCGTCGCGGTTTCCATGATGCTGTCCGGTCCATTGTCGACGCTGCTCAACAATGCGACCGCCACCAAGTACATGCTGTCTGATGCTACTGTTTCCAAGGCTAACGATCTGGCCAAGGAAGTGCAGTCGGAAGCTATCACCATGCTGAAGAACGATGATTCCAACCTGCCGTTGAGCAACAAGAAGGTCAACGTGTTCGGTTGGGGTTCCACCAACCCGGTTTATGGCGGCACCGGCTCCGGCTCCATGTCTGACCAGTACGACACAGTTTCCCTGCTCGACGGCATGAAGGAAGCTGGTCTTGAAACCAACGCCGACCTGACCAAGCTGTACACCGACTATCGTGCCGACCGCCCGGTTGTGGGCATGTGGTCCCAGGATTGGACCCTGCCTGAGGTTCCGGCCGGCCAATATTCCGATTCGCTGATTTCTGACGCCAAGAGCTTCTCCGATGAGGCTGTTGTGGTGATCACCCGTGTCGGTGGCGAAGGTGCTGATCTGCCGACCAACATGAAGGCCGAAACCATTACCTACAAGAACAACTCCAAGGATTACGAGGACTTCAAGGACGGCGAGAGCTTCCTGCAGCTGAGCCAGACCGAGCGCGACATGCTTGATCTGGTCACCAAAAACTTCAGCAAGGTCACGCTCGTGTACAACGGCGCCAACACCTTCCAGTTCGACTTCCTGAACGACTATCCGCAGATCCAGTCTGTGGTGTGGTGCCCGCCTGCGGGCCAGACCGGCTTCTCCGCGCTTGGTGACGTGCTCGCTGGCGAAACCAACCCGTCCGGCAAGACCTCCGACACCTTCCTGAAGGATCTCACCCAGTCGGTGTCTTACAACAACTTCGGCAAGTTCGAATACGCCAACATGGATGACAAGGCCGCCAAGTACAAGGGCTTCACCGGTGATGAAGGTACCGCCATCCCGGGCTTCGTCAACTACTCCGAAGGCATCTATGTGGGTTACAAGTTCTATGAGACCGCAGCCACCGAAGGCGCTATCGATTACGATTCCATGGTCGCTTTCCCGTTCGGCTATGGCTTGAGCTACACCACCTTTGAGCAGAAGCTCAACGATGTAACGTACAAGGATGGCAAGGTCACCGTTGACGTGACCGTCACCAATACCGGCGATACTGCCGGCAAGGACGTTGTCGAGGTCTACTACAACCCGCCGTACACCGAAGGTGGCATCGAGAAGGCCAGCACCAACCTGGTTGGCTTCGAAAAGACCAAAGAACTCAAGCCGGGCGCTTCCGAGACCGTGACCGTCGAATTCGACGACGATGACATGGCTTCCTACGATTACCAGAATGCCAAGGCATACGTGCTCGAAAAGGGCGATTACGACATTTCCATCAACTCCGACTCCCACACCGTGATTGATTCCAAGAAGATCACCGTGGAAGACACCATCACCTACGATTCCGATTCGAACACCCACGATGATGACCAGACCGTGGCCACCAACCAGTTCGATGACGCCGCTGGCGATGTGACCTACCTGAGCCGTGCCGGACATTTCGCCAACTACAAGGAAGCCACTGCGGCTCCGACCAACTTCGAAATGTCTGACTCCGCCAAGGAAACCTTCTACAACAACACCAACTACGATCCGTCTCAGTTCAACGATGATTCCGACGAAATGCCGACCACTGGTGCCAAGAATGGTCTCCGTCTGGCCGACATGTACGGCAAGGATTATGACGACGCTGATTGGGACAAGCTGCTTGACGAGCTGACCTTCGACGATATGGACAACCTCATCGCCAATGGCGGCTACGGCACTCCGGCCGTCTCCTCCGTCGGCAAGATCCAGCTCACCGACGCTGACGGCCCGGCCTCGCTGAACAACAACTTCACCGGCGTCGGTTCTATCGGATTCCCGGCTTCCACCGCATTCGCTTGCACTTGGAACAAGGATCTGGCCAAGCAGTTCGGCGAGATGATCGGCGACATGGCTCACGACATGCACGTTGCCGGCTGGTACGCTCCGGCCATGAACATCCACCGCAACGCATTCTCCGGCCGTACCTTCGAGTATTTCTCTGAGGATGCGCTGCTCTCCGGTGCCATGGCTTCCAACGAGATCGCCGGTGCCAAGGAGAAGGGCGTGTACTCCTTCATGAAGCACTTCGCCCTGAACGATCAGGAAACCAAGCGTACCGAGATGCTCTGCACCTGGACCAACGAGCAGGCCATGCGTGAGATCTACCTCAAGCCGTTCGAGATGAGCGTGAAAGAAGGCGGCGCACAGGCCGTGATGAGCGCCTTCAACTACATCGGCAACACCTATGCCGGTGGCAATAACGCTCTGCTGAACACCGTGCTCCGTGACGAGTGGGGCTTCAAGGGCTTCGTTCTGACCGATTACTTCGGCGGCTACGGCTACCAGAATGGTGATCAGGAGATCCGTAACGGCAACGATTCCATGCTGGCCACCACCAAGATCACCAACCACATTACCGACAAGTCCGCAACTTCCGTGAAGGCCATGCGTACCGCTGCTCACAACATTCTGTACACCGCCGCCAACAGCTGGCAGTATGCAGATGGTGAGCCGAAGGTCGATACCCCGATCTGGAAGACTGCCATGTACGTGGCTTGGGGCGTGACCGCTGTTCTGGTGATTGCACTTGAGGCTCTGGCTATCAAGCGCTACATGGATCGCAAGAAGGCCAAGGCTGAAATCTCCGCCTGATTTCGCTTTCTTCTAGTGGGTCAACATCAATAACTGAATAACAACTGAAATACAGCGAGGGCTGTCGACTTCCCCAGTCGGCGGCCCTCGCTGTATTTCGACGTGTATTCCATTGCGTATGTCACTTCCAGTGCGGCCAAGTCTATTTTTGCCTTCGTAAAGCGGTGTTGGATTCCTCATGTGTTCCTTATGTGGTGGTGACACGCCGTGTGGTGTTTGTTTTTGGTTCGTGTGGTCGTTGTCTTCGGGTTCCGGACCGGTCTTACGGCCGTTCAGAGGTGTTTTCGACACGCCGGTGGATGCGTTGTTTTGCAAGGGTTCGCGGGGTGTCCGTGAGGGGCCGGGTTGCGTGATTGCCGGGGTTCGTGTAAATTAACTCTTCGCTGCCGCTCAG
>OLSX01003345.1_pt1 | contig 13121 bp, 13 predicted proteins | sample 1673141 | NCBI WGS metagenome assembly OLSX01 (sample SAMEA3136759, study PRJEB25190) | human gut metagenome | biome: human gut; feature: human-associated habitat; material: faeces | place: Austria | collected 2013
CGTAGTTGTATGGGCAGGGTGTGGTTAAATTGAATTTCTTCCATTGTTTTCTCTTAAACTTTTCTATTAATCCGTCTTTATAGGCCTTGATCGCTATGGCATTTTGTTGTTTAGCCATAGTTGCATTGCCTGTCGGGGCTTGAAGTTCGTATAACGTTTCACTATACCATATCCACTTAAACGTATGATTGGCACCATCTTTATCCGTTATGCATAATTCGATGTTGTCGATTAAAGCGTGTTTTCTTCGAGCTAAAAAAGAGAGCCTGATATTGAATGCATTACCGAATTTGATAAAACCGACCTCCGCCTCTTCTTCATGGTAAACACTTATCATAGGTTTTTGCAACCAGTGATAAATCCAAGATATGATTTGCGGAAGCCATGCCAATGCACCTAAAATAGCTACGAGATCTATAATCTTCATAATCATTATCTAATTTAAATAGTTAGTAATTTCATTGCCGTATTTTCACCTTGTTCAATAGCTATTTCTACTGCGGTTTTGGCAAGGTTTAATAATCGTTTGCTTTCACTACGTAATATTGTGCTTTGCCGGATGATATCTGCAATTTTATTTTGAATATCCTTGTTTATTACAGGTAGATTTATAGCCATAAATTCATCTTTATTCATTGCGGTTAATATTGTTCCAGTGCAAGCGCGTTTTAATAGTGCCTGAATCGCTGAAGATTTAAACAATACCAATGATGTTTCTGAATTTATTATTCGTGGGGATAAAACATAAAAACCGGTAGAGCATAATGCACCATCGTATTCTTCTGTTATAATCGCACAACTTTGCAAAGAACCTTCGATCGAAGAAATGATAATATCTCCAGTATGGACGACACGTCTTGCTCGGCTCGGAAGATTTGAACCGTAGTCGTAAGTGCATCCTGATATTTCGCCGTTTACTCCGATGTCTGATAATTCAATGTATTTGTATCGGGTATTGTTATCGGGAAGGAAATTTTTATCACGAAGAATATATAGATTCCCGATTTTGTCATGCCCATATGGATATTGGGAAATCGTTCTGATTATTTCATCGTATTTTGGTTGATAATATTCTGCATCCAATCGACCGTTATCGACAAAATCGGAAAACCGTTTTTGTGATACATTCACATCGGTTACTGCTATCGAGTTAATTCCTAATTCGTTATGCGATATTAATTCTGCTTCGGAATAAGTCTTTTGCGATAAAATTCTTAAAGAATTTGCCTGTGTAAAACAGCATTGGATTTTTTGTTGCAAATCGATATCAAGAATCGGGATTTCAATTTCTTTGACTTCTTCCGGATTTACATTGGTTTGATTAATTGATTGCCTTGCTCTGCGTTTTACATCCCATTCTCCATATTTGCAATTCAAATAGGCACACAGATATTCCGGTAATATGCTGTCTTTAGGATTCAGCCTTACCAGATAAGAAGCAAACGTCCGCTGTATATCATCATTTTGATAATATATGCCCGTTCGACCTACCCATTCAAAGGAGTTGGTTCGATTAAATAGCACATCCCTATCTTTTAATGCGAATCTATCGTATTCGGCTTGTGTAATATCAGCACATTTATCGACATCAAGATCGCATAACATATCATGAATCTCGTTCATGCGGTAAATAGGATATCCAACAGAATCCGTATTCATCTCGATAGATATACCGTATTGCGACGAAATAAGGTGTTCGCCGATTTTAGCATAAATAAGATCCGGATTTTTCTTTGGCTCTTTTGTGTAAAAAGAACTATCTATTCGAAAATCCTTATTACTTAATACTTCATAGAGTTTTTTTCTTTTATCTCCAGCCCCTCCAATAAAGCCTCGTATTTTACTTTATCAAAGGGGCATCCGCGAAAAAAGATAGCTGTTCTTTCTTTGCGAATTCGACAAACGCCTCGGCAATGCCGTCGGGGGTAATCTGCTCTATTTCATTGCACTTTTTCTCTTTGTTCCAGTTGTAATTTACGGTTGCGAGCAAATCATGATATACGATAGGGTGACCATATTTGTCGCAAAGTGCGAGTTTCGGATCGGTCGTCGTACCGCTTTTATCCGATTTCCAATAGAGTTTATCGCCGCTGTTGTTTTTGCCCTCTTTCTGCTGGGTTGCGAAGAAGATGTTATAATCATCGACTTTCGGGCACAGTATGTCATCCCATTTCTGAACGAACAATACACTCGTCTTGGTGCCGGTATGCGGTTTGAAGGTGTTTCCGTGTAGCCCCACGACAGCAAGAATACGGCATCGTTCTGCAATATATTCGCGGATGGCCTTGTCGCTGCTGTTGTTGAATCTGCCTTGCGGTAATACGATTGCCATACGACCGCCCGGCTTCAAGAAATTGAGGTTACGTTCTATGAAAAGAATATCACGGCTGACACTTTTTTGTGCCTTACCATTCTTCATACCCAAATCGTAACGACTTAAAATCTGCCCCTCCTTAATCTCACCGGCAAACGGCGGATTGGCCATCAGAATGGCAAAGTTGAACTGTCCGAAATCATTGCCGACACGTAACTGTTTCAACTTTTTGAAGCCATCATTGTAGGTATCTACCCATGTTTCTTCCTTTGTAACCGTATTCCAGCGGGCCCAATCGAGCGTATTCAGGTGCAGAACATTCGTATGACCATCGCCGGCAATCAAATTCAGGGTTCGAGCTACACGAACGGCTTTTTCATCGAAGTCGATGGCAAAAACATTATCTTGTACATATTCGATTTCTGCATGACTTTTCGGCGTTGCCGTGAACAGATGATTTACCGGTTTATTAGCTGCTATCTGCATCTGTTTCCATACATGAAATATCGTGTGAACAGGGAATCCCGAGCTACCTGCAGCCGTATCGATCATCGTTTCATCCACCTGCGGATTGAGCATTTTGACACACATATCGATAACATAACGGGGTGTGAAGTATTGCCCTTTTTCACCCTTGCTGCTTTTGCTCATCAGATACTCGAAAGCCTCGTCCACTACGTCGAGATTGGAATTGAACAATTTGACGCCTTCGAGCGAGGAGACGCAGATGGACAAATGCGGGGAAGTCAAAGCTATTTTTGCATCTTTAGCAAATACGCCAGTCCATTTGCTGCATGCCTTGCGGAAGAGGTCCTCTATTTTATTTTTCAATTGAATATCGCTTTGTCCGGAGTTGCGGAATACGAGATTGTAATCTTTCTCCGTAGCCCCAATTTGTTCGTCGTACAATTTAGCGAATATCAGTTTGAACACCTCCTCGAATACATCGACGCCGGCATTTGCCAGAACTTCATCCTCCATTTCGAGAATCAGGTCTTTAAGCGACTTGCCTGTTTTGGTCAGTTTGTCGTTTTTGACCAAATCGTCCATAGTAAAAGGAGTTTGCAAGATATCCTCCAATGTTTGGTGCACATTGGGAATATTAGGAATATCCTTGAAATAGTTCGGATTCTGGCGTTGATAATAGGCTATCGTCGTTCCGTTAGTCCATACGGCCATACTTGCACCCGTCGCATGGGTGTAAGATTTCAGCTGTTCTCGGCCATCTTTGGCTTTCGGTTTTTTCAGCTCAACTATGATGTAGGCGACGTTAGCATCGTCATTATCCCGTATCACGATATCTGCGCGCTTGGTTTCACGTCCGAAATAAATCGGATATTCAAAAGCCAACCGGCTTTTAGGATAACCGTAATCATTTATCAATTTAGCCGCATATAGTTGTCTGACAATTTCTTCCGGTGTCAGTTTTATTTCTTTATTACGCACAAGACATGATACAACCGGATAGGTTTTACCTTTTTTGTCGATCCGTTCAATAATCCGGTTCTCCAACTCGGCAATGACTTCTTGGCTGAACATATCCAAACTGTATTCGGAGCCTTTGAGGATTTCGTATAATTTCATATGTTTGGGCTTATTTACTGATGATTAAATCTTTCGGATCAACATGTAGGATATTTGCAATCTCGAACAGCACATCCAAACTCGGCTGACGTCTGTTGCAGACATAAGAATTGACGATACAAAAACTCTTTCCGAGTTTTTCCGCCAACCATATCTGCTTGATGCCTTTTTCTTCAAGCACCTCTTTTATACGGTTCTTTGGTTTATCCATGTTTAATCCGTTTGATATTTGCCTGCAAAGATATAAAATATAATGCAATAAAAAGATAAAAACAGGATGATATTCTAATCGGTCTTAATCTCTTTGATGTCGAACTTAGTTGCCCAAGAGTTTCCTAACCATTCGTATAGGTTTCTGAAGTATGATTTAGCCCAAAAGTTGCATTGCAGCCAAAAGAGAAAATACGATGCAGTTCCGTGTTCTTTTTTGGCTGAGCGATTGTTAGGAAGAAAGTGCAAAAAGAGACGAAAATTCAGTTTAGTTTAGTACATTAGCCTATATATATGCTAAATCAAAGTAAACTAAATTTAGGTAAGCATATTTGCCTTTCCATATGCCTATGATTTGGTAGAAGTACTTACCTTTGCATAGTGCAAAAAGTTTCAATGAACGTATAATCTTAAAATGTACATTTGCCTATTTTCTCTTTTAACTGCAAAATTCGCTATAGATCACCAATCGATATTCTTGATGAGAGAGGTCAGTAGCGGGGAAAGTAGCTTTAAGAAACACTTTGTGTGCAACCAAGTGCAAGGGATGAAATCAAGTGTAAAGTAAAAACCAAAGAATCTCCTAAAATACCGATTTTGTTTCTATTCTGGTTCTTTTGCAAGGCGTTATAATTGTTATCTTATTAATATACAGCAGAATAAACAAAATAGCATTTACCAGATTTCGAACCAAGGCTGAAACTAATACACTTTCATCAAAAATATGTCATCGAATACTCGATGTTACAAAGATAACAATTATTTGAAAATTAGTGGTAACATCTTTATAATTTTTATATTTAATACGCTATAAATTAAATTACTCCATTCTCCCTCGCAACATTTCGCGAAGTCCGCACGAAATTCCGCATCGTCTTATCTCAAACCGAGCGTCCCTGCCAGCCGAAGGGCCAGCTCCGTATTGTCCAGTACGCCGTTAATCCGTTCGGCGCCTGTCCCGTACAGATAGACGGGCACCATCGCCGCCGTATGTCCGCCGGTGCTGAAACGGTACTCGATCCCGGCCTCCTCGTGCTCGAAATCGACATCGGCCGAAGGAATCGAAAGACCGCCCGTTTCGTGATCGGCCGTAACGACCACGAGCGTCCCAGGATGCCGGTCGGCGAAATCCATCGCAGCGGCAACCGCCCGGTCGAAATCACGCATCTCCGCCAGGACGCCTTCGGCATCGTTATCGTGAGCCCGCAGATCGATCTGGGATCCTTCGACCATCAGAATAAAGCCCCGGTCGCGCTCGCCGGCTTCTCGCGACAGAATCTCCAGCGCCTTGCGGATCGCCCGCTCCAGATAATCGCCCCGCCCCTCCGACATTTTCGGCAGGTGACCGTCGGCAAAGAATCCCATCACAGGTCCCCGGCTCAAGGTATCGAGCTGCGAGGGATCGGTCAGCACCCGGAAACCGCGATCCCGAAGGCGCTCGATGCCCGGTACACCGTCCTCCCGCTCCGACGCTTCGGCATACTTCAATCCGCCGCCGAAGGCCACCGTCAAGTCGCTTCCGGCCAGTTGATCGGAAATTCGCTGATACTGTCGCCGATAAGGCACATGGGCATAGAAAGCGCCGGGCGTAGCGTGTTGCAGAGTACTGGTAACGACGATCCCCGCCGGCATCCCGGCTCGGATCGCATCCGCCATAATCGACTCCGCAGCCGTCGAATCGGGCAGCACACCGAGCATACCGTTGCCGGTCTTATGTCCCGTCGCCAGCGCCGTACCGGCCGCTGCGGAGTCCGTCACCCGGTTGTTGGCTGAATAAGTAGTAATCAATGCGATGTTCTGCGCCCGGTCGAAAGCGGTCGTACCATATCCCTCCTCGAGCATCAACATCGACACGTGACTCAATCCCATACCGTCCCCGATCAGATAGATCAGGTTCCGAACCGGCAACGTGTCGGCTGCGGGAACGATTTGCGACGGTCGAAGGTCCAGTTTACGGGCGACCTCCCCGCCTCCTATCCCGACGGCATAGGCCGCCGACAACAGGACGAGCATGGTAATTACAATTTTTTTCATAACAAATAATATATATTCTTTTGATGCGACTTTTCAAATTTACGCATTTCCGACACGCCGTTTCGAACTTTCTTTGTATTTTAGCAAAAATTTAACCTGATTATATAGCTCGATTACCGACCTGCTCCGGCTCGAAACCGACCGATATGCTTCGACGAAAAGTCGAAACTCTTCCCGGGAAGAAGGTCAGAACGAAACGACACCCCGCAGGATCGAGGGCTGCCTGCCGAGATCAACAAAAAACGGTCGTGGTACTCGAAATATATAACAGCCTAATTCAATACCAGCCATGGATGTTAAAATCGCTTCGGACTGGAAAGAGATTCTTTCCGAAGAGTTCGAAAAACCCTATTTCCGAGAACTCACCGACTTCGTACGGCAAGAATACGCTTCCCGCCGGATATTCCCCAGAGGAAGCAACATTTTTCGTGCCTTCGACAAATGCCCGTTCGACAAACTCAAAGTGGTAATCATCGGACAGGACCCCTATCACGGCGAAGGACAGGCCAACGGACTCTGTTTCTCCGTGGCGGACGGCGTGCCGTTCCCACCCTCGCTGCAGAACATCTTCCAGGAGGTAGCCGACGACACCGGCTCAACCTCGACCGCTGGGCCGAACAGGGCGTGCTGCTGCTCAATGCCGTGCTGACGGTCCGGGCGCACGAAGCGGCCTCCCACGCAGGACACGGCTGGGAAACTTTCACCGATGCGGTCGTGCGGGCCATCGCACAGCGCAAGCAAGGCATCGTTTACATGCTGTGGGGAAGTTACGCCCAGCGCAAAGGCGCCATCGCCGATCCCCAGCGCAACTGCATCCTCAAAGCCGTCCATCCCTCCCCGCTGTCAGCCTACCGGGGATTTTTCGGCAGCAAACACTTTTCCCGGGCCAACGAATATCTGCAAAGCATCGGAAAGGCACCGATTTTGTGGTAAGCATAATAACTTCTAAAACCTGATTATACGCGTTAGAGTACCTCTCTGAAAGCACAGCGACCCAAGCCCTCTCCGAGAAGAGGATTTAGAAAGGGCTGCATTGCAAATGCGGGCACAGGCCGCGAATAGCGCCCCTCGAATTCAATGCTGCGACCGTCGGATAAGGATACATTGCAAAATATAATCGCCACCATAAAAATATGCTGCAACCACTTAAGATTACTCTCGTCATCTGTTACACGGTCCTGGTACTATCCGTAGCGGGGGTCCTGCTATCGGGCATATTGGGACGGCTCGAATGGCTGGCTCTTTGCGCCGTCTGTGCTCTCGCGTTGCTGTCCATCACCCTGGTCTTGGGTAAAAACCTGCGCATCCAGCGTATGATGACCGAAGACGAATATTCCGACGACAGGTAATCGCCCTGCACCGACTGTCACCGGCGACAATTGCAAAACAAAGTTCGGAAATGGAATAAAAAAGCCGGAACTTTTAGAAGTTCCGGCTTTATCATAAACGGGGTTCTCTACCCCAGATAAGATTTCAGCAACTTGCTGCGGGAGGAGTGACGCAGGCGACGGATTGCCTTCTCCTTGATCTGGCGTACACGTTCGCGCGTCAGGTCGAATTTTTCGCCGATCTCTTCGAGCGTCATTTCCGAACAGCCGATGCCGAAGAAATATTTGATGATATCCCGCTCGCGTTCGGTCAGCGTTTCCAAGGCACGATCCACCTCGGTCGAGAGCGACTCGTTAATCAACCCTCTGTCGGCATTGGGCGAATCGGGGTTCACCAGCACATCGAGCAGGCTGTTGTCCTCGCCGTCGGCAAAAGGCGCATCCACCGAAACATGGCGGCCGGCGACACGCAGCGTATCGGTCACCTTCTCCTTGGGAAGCTCCAACTCATTCGCCAACTCCTCGGGCGAAGGGGTGCGCTCGTGCTCCTGCTCGAAACGGGCGAAAGCCTTGTTGATCTTATTGAGCGAGCCCACCTGATTGAGCGGCAGGCGCACGATACGCGACTGCTCGGCCAGAGCTTGCAGGATCGACTGACGAATCCACCACACGGCATACGAAATAAACTTGAAACCCCGGGTTTCGTCGAACTTCTCCGCAGCCTTGATAAGACCGAGGTTTCCCTCGTTGATCAAGTCGGGCAGACTGAGGCCTTGATTCTGATACTGCTTGGCCACCGACACGACGAAACGCAGATTGGCTTTGGTGAGCTTCTCCAATGCCTCCTGGTCACCCTTCTTGATTCGCTGGGCAAGTTCCACCTCCTCCTCAACCGTAATGAGCTCCTCCTTGCCGATTTCCTGCAGGTACTTGTCCAAAGACGCGCTCTCACGGTTGGTGATGGACTTCGTAATTTTTAACTGACGCATATTTAATTTTATAAGAATGTTCTTAAACTACGGCAATAAAAAACGGTAAAACATACCCGGCTTTCCTGGCGCTCTCCCTATTCGACAAGCACATAGCTCGCCGAACGTCCGTCGGGATATACTCCGTCAATGCTGCGAACCTTATCGGTCATCCGCTGCATATCGGAGAGCGAACGCACGGACTTGTCGTTGATGTGGGTAATCACGAATCCCGGTCTTACCCGTGCCTTCGACAGAATACCGTTCGCCTTGATTGCCAGCACTTCCACACCGCCTCTGATCTCCAGTCGGCGACACAGACGCTCATCGGCCGTGGCGAACTTTCCGCCCAAAACTTCCATCACATCGACGTCGTCCCGCGTGAGGAGTTCCGTCTTACCTGCTTTATTACGCAAGGTCACCTCGATTTGTTTCATCGAACCCGACCTTTTTATCATTAATTTTACCTTGTCGTTGGGACGGTGCTTGCCGATCTGCTCCTGAAGCGTCGCAGCCTCGTTCAACTCCACGCCATCGACCGAAAGAATCACATCTCCCTTGCGGATACCGGCCTGCGAGGCAGCGCCCCCTTCGGACACACTGGCGACATAAACGCCGCCCAACTCCTCGATACCCGTTTCCTCGCCCATCTGATCGATGAAATTCTGATCTATGGGGCGGAATGCCAGACCTAACAGAGCCCGCTGCACGACGCCGTACTCCTTGAGATCCACGACCACCTTTCGAACGATCGTTTCGGGGACCGCGAACGAATAACCGACATAGCTGCCCGTCATCGTCTTGATTACGGTATTGATACCGACCAGTTCGCCGCGCGTATTGACCAACGCACCGCCCGAATTACCGGGATTGACGGCCGCATCCGTCTGGATAAACGACTCGATGCGGAATTCGCTCGGAATAACATCCAACTGACGCGCTTTGGCACTCACGATACCGGCCGTAATGGTCGATTGCAGGTTATAGGGCGATCCGATGGCCAGCACCCATTCGCCCAACCGGAGCGAATCCGAACTGCCGAAAGGCAACGTAGGCAGGTCCTCGGCCTCGATCTTCACCAGCGCCACATCCGTCGTGGGGTCGGTACCGATCACCTTGGCGTCGAACGTGCGGCCGTCGCTCAGCTTCACGCGAAGGCGCGTAGCCTCGTCCACCACATGGTTGTTGGTCACGATGTAACCGTCTGCGGAAATAATCACGCCGGATCCTCCGCCCCGACGCTCCTGTGTCGAAGGGCCGCGCCGGCCCTGCTGGGGAATACCGAAAAATTCGAAAAACGGATCGTACTGCCGCTCGGGAACTTCGATCTCCTGAACCACCTCGATATTCACGACGGCCTTGACAGCATTCTCGGCAGCATACGTAAGATCCGGATACTGCTCGGCCTGATACGAAGTGAAATGGGTTCCCGCCTGAGAAAAGGGGTCGTCAGACACTGCCCCGCTCTGCGGCGTAACAACATGCGTGCCGTTCTTTTCGGCCGGCGATAAAATACTCCAGGCGACGACACCGCCGGATGCGGCGCCTGCGGCAATCATACCTAATAACAACAATGCCTTTTTCATAATCCAATATCGAAATAATTTAACTGGTTTTATTACGGAGGCAATTTTATCTCATGGGCTCGTTTCCTGATTTAATTAAACATTCGACTTGTGTTAAAAAAACGGCAGAAAGGGGTTATTATTGTGTTCACGGCCCTGCTGGAGGGATATTCGCAGGCAGAGCAAGACGGCACAAAGTTTGCGAATACACTTCTATAACTAACAACACGACAGTATGTATTCCAATTTCAAACCGTATCGCACTCCGACCATCGAACAGTTGTCGCTCCTCGTCGAACGGGGCTTCGAACTCTCGGCCCCGACCAGCACCCTGACTGAAACCATTTCGGAACAGGATTCGAACTACTCTTCCGACGATTTTTGGGAATAACCCTCTCATCTTAAATTAAATATAGCGATTATATACTTGAATGTACCGCTTTGGAAACATAGCCCCTTCGGAGAAAATTTAATGGAGAGACTGCATTACAGACGCGGCCTCAAGCTGCGAACAAGCGCCCGTTGGACTCAACGCTGCAATCATCGAACGGTAGGTCGAAATATATAATTGCCTCAAATATCACTTCAACCATGAAAACAAAGCACACTCTGTTGTTGCTCGTGAGCGGAGCTCTGCTCGCCGCCTGCAACGACTCCGAACCGCAGGCCCCGAAAACCTCGCCTCTGCAAACGCTCCGAGCCCGAATCGAACAAACGGCCGGCGAGCCCCAGCCAGCATCTCCGCAGCTATCCGGTCTGTTCGGTGAAAACTCCGGTCCGAGCCTGCATACCATCATCCAGCAAACGCCGGTTCCTCATCCGATCGTATGGCGCCGATATGACGACATCAATGTCCATTTCGACACAGATCCCAAAGGAATCATGCGCCTTTACCAGCTCGAAGGAACAGGCAACACCTCCTCCGGAACTTTCTCGCTGGCCCTTTCGCTGTCGAGCAATCCCGACATTCCCAGCGACCAGATTCCGGCCCTGCCCGATTCCTACACATCGCTCATCGCAGCCTACCCCGGCCGCTCGATAGTCATCACCCCCGAAGAAAGCGAAGTGATCTTCCAAACGCCGGTGGAAATCTTCCGGGGAATCGAAGCGATCTCCAACTTCGCAATGATCGGGAGTGCCCAGGCAGGCCAGCCGATCAACTTTTACTGTCCTTCGGACTAATCCAGCTTCCCGTTACGGGCAACGTCGCCATCAAATCCATCGACATCGACACGAGTACCCAGCAGAAAGAGATCGCCGGCTATTTCCTGATAGACAAAGACTCCTATGTCCCCTCGTTCCATAAGCCGATCTTCGAAGGAACCCAATTCACGGTCACCTGGGCCAGCCAATCCTCCCTGCAACTGACCTCGACACCCGAAGCGTTTTACGCCATCCTGCCGCCGGCCACCTACGAGGCAGGTACCCTCTTCCGGTTCAACCTCACGGACGGCAGCACCATCGAACGACGTACCAAACAGCCCTTCACCGTCACTCGGGCCCAAATCCTGAATCTGCCGACCTTGAACGTAACCCGATAGATACCAAGGCCCTATAAGACGGCACCTATTTTTCGCAAATAATATGGGGAATAAGTTTTTATTCCCCGTTTTTTATATTTACCTTTGCAGTCCTCGCCGATCGGCGGGGAATGTGGAAAGATTTGACTGATTGCAAACCACAATAAAAAATAGCTAAAACAGCTTTTTTATTCCAGCAGCCAATTTTTCCCCATTTTATACGTTTAACTTCCAAAAAAAATGTAAAATGGGATTTTTATTTACGTCGGAGTCCGTGTCCGAAGGACACCCCGACAAAGTTTCGGATCAGATTTCCGATGCCATTCTCGACGAATTCCTTCGTCACGACCCCAACTCCAAAGTAGCCTGCGAAACGCTCTGTACCACCGGTCTGGTTGTCGTCGCGGGCGAAGTGCGTTCGAGCGCCTACGTCGATATCCAGCACGTAACACGCCGCGTAATCAACCGTATCGGTTATACCAAAAGCGAATATCAGTTCGACGGTAATTCCTGCGGCGTACTCTCCGCGATCCACGAACAGTCTCCGGACATTAACCAGGGTGTCGTGCGCGAGGCCGAAGAAGAACAAGGCGCGGGCGATCAGGGCATCATGTTCGGCTATGCGTGCAACGAAACGCGCGAATACATGCCTGCGACGCTCATCCTCTCGCACGTCATTCTCAAGGAACTGGCCGTCATCCGCCGCGAAGGGCAGGTGATGACCTACCTGCGTCCCGACGCCAAGTCGCAGGTAACGATCGAATACGACGAACAGACGCACCGTCCGCTGCGCGTACATACCATCGTGGTTTCGACCCAGCACGACGATTTCATCCCCACGAGCAAGGGCGTCACCGAGAAGATGGCCGAAAAACGCATGCAGGAGAAGATCCGCGAGGACGTGCGCACGATCCTCATTCCACGCGTCAAGGCCCGTCTGGAACGCGCCAAGGATAAGTTGGCGCGACTGATCGGCGACGACTATATCCTGCACGTGAATCCCACGGGCAAGTTCGTCATCGGCGGCCCGCACGGAGATACGGGACTCACGGGCCGCAAGATCATCGTCGATAGCTACGGCGGACGCGGTGCCCACGGCGGCGGCGCCTTCTCGGGCAAGGACTCCTCGAAGGTGGACCGTTCGGCAGCTTACGCAGCCCGCTACATCGCCAAGAACATGGTGGCGGCCGGGATCGCGGACGAAATTCTCGTGGAGTTGAGCTATGCCATCGGGATCGCCGAACCGATCTCCGTCTTCGTCGATACGCACGGTGCGGTATGCAGCCGCAATCCGAAGCTCGCGGACATGACCGACGGGGAGATCGCCCGCCGTATCGCCAAGCTCTTCGACCTGCGTCCGGCAGCTATCGTAAAGAAATTCGGCCTCAAAAACCCGATCTTCGAAGCGACGGCATCCTACGGACATTTCGGCAACCGCCCCTACACCCGCAAGGAGAAAGTGTGGGAGGACGGCCGCGAGGTGGAGCGCGAGATCGAATTCTTCGGCTGGGAAAAGCTCGATGCCGTCGATCTGATCAAGCAAAAGTTCGGACTATAACGCGACCGACCGCACAAGTAAAAAGTCCCCGAAAAGGGGA
>OLSX01003347.1_pt1 | contig 13114 bp, 9 predicted proteins | sample 1673141 | NCBI WGS metagenome assembly OLSX01 (sample SAMEA3136759, study PRJEB25190) | human gut metagenome | biome: human gut; feature: human-associated habitat; material: faeces | place: Austria | collected 2013
AACGATCCGATTGGATCTAGGCGAGACTTGCCAATGCACGGAATGGTTGCTGAATGTATCTTATAAACTGAAGAACCGTGAGGGCTTATTACCCGCCGGACATACCGTGGCCAAGGATCAGCTGACGTTGAACCCGTACAAGGCTCCATCTATGGATTTGAAAAACGTGGAAACAACCAATATCGAAACCAAGGCTCCAGCCGTACAAGATAACGACGCCAATTACCTGATCGTGGAAGGTTGTGGTTTCCGTACCGAATTCAACCGTGAGAATGGTTACCTGATCAAATACGAGGTAAACGGCCAAGACATGATCAAGGAAGGAGAGGCTTTGACTCCTAACTTCTGGCGTGCGCCGACAGACAATGATTTCGGAGCTGGCCTACAGAAGAAGTACGCCGCATGGAAGAATCCGGAAATGAAGCTGACTTCTCTTAACCAACGGATGGAGAACAAGCAAGTGATCGTAGAGGCCGTTTACGATATGCCGACCGTATCCGCCAAGTTGAACTTGACGTACGTGATCAATAACAAGGGTGCGATCAAGGTTACCCAGAAAATGACAGCAGACAAGAATGCCAAGGTATCCCCCATGTTCCGCTTCGGTATGCAAATGCCGATGCCGAGATATTTCGAGAATATCGAATACTACGGCCGTGGTCCCGTGGAGAATTATATCGACCGCAAGGGTAACGCGGACTTGGCTATTTACCGCCAGACCGTAGACGAGCAATTCTATTCGTATATCCGTCCGCAAGAGAATGGAACGAAATCGGATATCCGCTGGTGGAAAATGCTGAACGAGGCTGGCAACGGTATCGAGGTCGTAGCCTCTGCCCCATTCTCCGCTTCCGCTTTGCATTATACGATAGAGTCTTTGGACGACGGTGCCCGAAAGGATCAAAGACACTCTCCAGAAGTAGAGGAAGCCGACTTGACAAACCTTTGTCTCGATAAGGTACAGATGGGATTAGGCTGTGTAAATAGCTGGGGAACTATCGCACTCCCGGAATACCAGATTCCTTACGGCGACTATGAGTTCACGTTCATTCTTACTCCGGTAAAACATAGCATCGAGATCGAGTAAAACGAATCTTTTATCTAGTGAGAGATATATGAAAGAAGGGGAAAGCAATAGATGTTTTCCCCTTCTCACGTTTTCTATCATCACTATTCTTTAACAGGCACAGCCTACAAAATCCCTGAACAGCTCCACCCCCTTTATCAGCGAGGAACGTGGACAAGCGATATTCCAACGCATGAAGCCTTCGCCTTCTGCTCCATACATCGTTCCGGCATTGAGCCATAGCTTCGCTTTCTCGATCAGCAAGTGCTCCAATTCTTCCGATGATTTACCTAACTTACGGCAATCCATCCATACAAGATAAGTGCCTTCCAACAAGGTTATCGGAAAGTCCGGCAGATATTTCCCGCAAAAATCTTTCATGTATAAGTAATTCTGCCATAAATAATCGATCAGTTGCGACAGCCATTCCTCTCCCTCATTATAGGCCGCTATGGTAGCTATTACACCAAAAGGATTCACATCGCATACCTCGTTGATATTGATTGCCCGGTCTATCTTCCGACGTAGGTTCTCATCGTAACACACGATATTGGCGATTTGTAATCCAGCGATATTGAAAGCCTTGCTAGGCGACAGGCATGTCACGGAATGCCGTAGGAATTCTTCTGAGATAGATGCAAACGGTGTAAAAGTATATCCCGGAAATACGAGTTCGCAATGTATCTCATCTGATACGACTATTAGGCCATTACGGATACAGATCTTGCCGATACGACTTAGTTCCTCACGTGTCCATACCCTTCCAGCGGGATTATGAGGATTACACAACAGCATGACCTTTACCTTCGGATCAGCGGCTTTTTTCTCCAAATCCTCATAATCAATCGTGAATGTATCATGGGCATAAGACAAAGGGGTGCGGATAATCTCACATCTGTTATTGCGGATGGACGAGAAAAAACAGTTATAAACCGGAGTCTGCACCAGTACTTTATCACCCGGCTCGGTTAGCGCCTTGATAACGGCAGAAATTGCCGGAACAACTCCGGAGGTACAAATCATCCATTCTTTTCGTATTTGCCATCCATGCCGACGTTCAAACCAGCCTGTCACCGCTTCGTAATATGCATCCGGTACTCGAGTATAACCGAAAATACCATGTTCTACACGTTGCCGTAAGGTTTCGATAATAACGGGTGCCGTACGGAAATCCATATCGGCCACCCACATCGGTAGAACATCCGTATCCACAGCGCTATCCCATTTATAGGAGTTCGTACCGGTACGAGGCACTATTTCATCGAAGTTATATCTCATATTCTTTATGCGGAAAAGCAAGTACGTTCATTCCATAGCCTCAGTTGGCAATTACCCGGAGCCTTAATGTTCTCGTCGAGGATTACCTCACCATAGCTTCCGGCGGTGATGCTTCCCGTACGGGGATTCTTCACGCTACGGATCGGGCTATTGATAGTCGCCTGCACGGAACTGTATTCAAAGGCTAGATCGCAATCATCTGCCATCGTACAGTTCTCCATCATAAGATCGTGGGCGTAACAAAGCGGCTGTGTACCCGAGATTTTGCAATTTACCAAACGCAGGTTCTTCGAGTGCCATCCCAAGTACTCGCCGTTAATCTCGGAATCGTATACGGTAACATTCTCCGTATCCCAGAAAGCGTCTTTCGAGTTGATGACCGCATTACGGATTTCCACGTTCTTACAATACTGGAACGAGTAGTTTCCATTTTGAGCGTAGTTCCGGATTTTAATGTTCTCGCCGTGCATAAATAAATAATCAGCATGATCTATTTGCACATTTATCAATTCCACGTTCCGGCAATGCCAAAGGGTTTCTTGAGCATTGGGTAGTTGTACGTTTTCCAGTCTGATACCGTCCATCTCCCGAAACATCTTTGGGGCTTCCACCCGTGTATCCGTCATCACTAGATTTTGGGAGTACCATAACGCAGCACGTCCACCTTCGGTAAACAGGCTATTCTTGATGGTGAAGCCATCCACGTGCCAGAACGGATATTTACCCTCAAAACGACAGCCTATGGCTATGATATTGCTACACTCTTTCAATGCCGACTCCCCGGCATGAATAACGACATTGTCTAATTGTAAATCGTGAGAGGCGAACAAAGGACGCTCACCACTAAATTCCATATCCTTTATCTGTTGCATAATGAATCTTATTTAAAGTTTTCTACAAAGAACCGTTCAATCTTATCGAAGGGAATGACACTCATCTGATCGTATAAATCGACATGATTCGCTCCGGGTATAATTAGCAATTCCTTATTGTCACCTTTCAGTTTCTTGAAAGCATCCTCGCTGAAGTAACGTGAATGCGCTTTCTCTCCATGAATAATCAATACGGCGCTACGAATCTCGTCACTATACGAGAGTATAGGCATATTGATGAACGATAAAGCCGAGGTCTTGTTCCATCCGCCATTCGAGTTGAGCGAACGCTTGTGGTAACCACGCTTCGTCTTGTAATAAGCGTAGTAGTCTTTCAAGAATTGGGGCGCATCGTCGGGTAACGTATCGGGCAAACCTCCCGCAAGGGCGTATGAGCCGTTCTTTGTGTCAGCGGTACGCTGTTCATTGAGTTGCTTGCGCAATTCATAACGTGCGTCGGCATCCATCGCATCGAAGTAACCATTAGCGTTCACACGGCTCATATCGTACATCGTAGAGGTTACGGTCGCTTTGATACGAGTATCGATAGCCGCCGCATTAAGAGCCATGCCTCCCCATCCGCAGATACCGAGGATACCGATATGTTCCGCATCCACATCATCACGTGTCGAAAGGAAATCGACGGCCGCACAGAAATCTTCCGTATTGATGTCGGGAGAAGCTACATAACGAGGCTCTCCGCCACTCTCGCCTGTATATGACGGATCGAAAGCGATCGTCAGAAATCCACGTTCTGCCAATTTCTGGGCATATAAACCCGAGGATTGTTCCTTCACGGCACCGAACGGACCGCTAATAGCGATAGCAGGCAATTTTCCATCCGCATGCTTGGGTTTGTACATATCGGCGGCAAGCGTAATGCCATAGCGATTACGAAAAGTAACTTTACTATGGCTCACCTTGTCACTCTGTGGGAATACTTTATCCCAATCCTTAATTAGATTCAAATTCTTGTCCATTGTATGATCGGTATTAATTTGATTGTCTGTAGCGAACAGATTTCCCGTAGCGCAAAAGCATATGGCTATTGCCGTACATAATTCTCTTAATGACTTCTTCATGTCGTTCCTTATTTATTTTTACGAAGGCAAAGATAGAGGCTCAAATAGCATCCCTTTGTAGACAAATTACGGATGTCATGACCTCAATTACAGGTTTTGTGGAATCAGCCAGAAAGCCTGTAAATACACATAATCCGTAACAATGGTTATATAATCCGTAATTAGGGTTATAACTATATATGAATTATCCTCTATTTTTGCGTACAGAATTATTGATTAAATATGTACGGCTTATGGATAAGATACTTAACTTAGATAGTGTAGACCTATATAACAAACTATACGGCCTCGAAACCCTAAATCCGCTTGTCAGTGTCATAGATTTGAATAAAGCGACGAGTAGTGTAGATCTCATCCGCTTCAATTACGGCATCTACGCACTGTATCTAAAACTAGAGAAAGCCTGCGATATCAAATACGGACGCCAGACATACGATTACCAAGAAGGCACGATCGTTTGCTTCGCCCCCGGACAAACTGCGGAAACAAATCCGACAACCGATAAAGTCCAAGTAAACGCACATGGTATTCTTTTCCATCCCGATTTACTGCGTGGAACGTCACTCGGAAAGAATATAAAGAAATATACGTTCTTTTCTTACGAGGTAAACGAGGCGTTGCATCTCTCGGAAGAAGAAAGATCTATCGTGATGGATTGCCTGAAGATCATCCGTATGGAACTGGAACATGGCGTGGATAAACATAGTAAAACCTTACTTGTAAACCATATCGAACTGCTGCTTAATTATTGTATGCGTTTTTATGAAAGGCAGTTCATCACCCGAGGCAAGACAAACCGGGATGTGCTGACACGTTTCGAAAACCTGTTGGATGAGTATTTCGAAAGTACACTCGCCGAACAGGACGGATTGCCTACGGTGAAATACTTTGCCGACAAGCTTTGCCTCTCATCGAACTATTTCGGTGACATGTTCAAGAAGGAAACCGGCAAATCACCGCAGGAATACATCCAAGAGAAAGTAATCGAGCTAGCCAAAGAACGTATCTCCGGCACGGCGGACACAGTCAGCCAAATCGCATATTCCCTCGGTTTCCAATATCCGCAGCACTTCTGTCGGCTATTCAAGAAACGGGTAGGGTACACGCCAAGTGAATACCGTGCGCAGATCGGTCTATCAACGAATCTATAGAAGGCGTTCAAGAAGATGTTAGATATTAAGACTGTATATGAATGTAACCGGTGCTTGGGATGCAAGACGCTGCACCCACAAGTAAGCCTCATCAATCTAGAGAGCCCGAACCTAGAGCAAGAGGCCGTAAAGTTCGAGTTCTACGCGATCCTCTTGATAGAAGACTGCCCGGACGGTTGCTATTGTTGCGGACGTAAGTATTACGATTATTCCAACGCTACGATGGTGTTTCTTACACCCGGTGAGATTTTCCGCATGAGCGAGAATAATACGCTACCCAACAAAGGGTACCTTTTAGCGTTCCATCCCGACCTATTGTTCCACACGTCATTGGACAACCCTATTAAGAACTATACCTTCTTCGCTTATCACAAAGAAGAGGCTCTGCATCTCTCTCAACGTGAGACAGCCAAAGTTACGTGTTGTCTGGAAAACATCGAGGACGAGCTTCACCATGCCATCGATACGCACAGTGGTACCATTCTATCCCGCCACATTGAATTATTATTGGATTATTGTACACGCTATTATGAGCGACAGTTCATTACCCGGGAAAATAAGAACAAGGCTATCTTGGAGAAATTGGAAAGGCTCCTCGACGAGTATATCATTTCCGGTAAATTAGAGAACGGCCAGCTACCCACCGCCGAATATTGTACGGCAGAACTGGACCTTTCTGTCGCTTACTTCAACGACCTGTTAAGATTCGAGACCGGCAAAACACTGGAGGAATATTTTCAGTTCAAACGATTGAGCGTGGCTAAGACAATGCTACTGAAAAACGGTAATACTCCCGCTTTGGTAGCACGACAATTAGGTTATCCGAACGTACAGTATTTCAGCCTTATATTTAAGAAGATCACAGGCATCGCTCCCTGTGAATATCCATATGCGCAAAACTAAGAAACGGAAGGAATGACCTCCTTCCGTTTCTTAGAATGACATTATTTTCCTAGCTTCTTTTCCAGCATCTTCATAAAATATCCCCCGACAACCGAACGGGCTTGAAAACCTCGTTGCGTACCATCGGAAGTAAAATGCCAATCGCTTAGAGGAACACGTGAAGTCGTCTCGTTGGCGTAGTTCCAGACCGGAACCATCAGCGCATTGAAATCCTCCATCGATCCGGTCAAACAAGCGGACCATAAAATCCAGTCGGACTTCGTATAATCCTCCCGGTTATCCAACGGCAAACCATATTTATTTTGTTTTGTCTTGTAATAAGCCATTTCCGTAGCGGCAACCTCTTTTGGGAAGATATTCAAGCCCAGCAAGCGATCCCAGACCAGATTATATTTTTGGCTCCAAGTGCCCGGCTTATCGAAAGTCAGGCGGTAATGATCACCATCGTTCGCCATCTTCACCCACTTAGCGGCCATCTCACGGGCGACTTCCGTATATTGTCTAGCGATATCGGCCTTACCTAACATCTCCGCCAATTTTCCGTAGCCGGCAACTCCCATAATTGCCTTGATGGACAAGTTCGTGTTATGGGCGAAATGTCCGGCAAAATCATCCGTACAAAGTTGGTTCTTCGGATCAAGGCCTTCCTTCAACAAGTAATTCGCCCATGTAGTCAAGACCTCCCAATGTTGGGCGGCATAATCAGCATTGCCATCCACTATTGCTATAGCGGTCGCTAGCACAAGCATATTACCACTTTCTTCCACGGGCATATCGCCACCATAGGTTTGACCGTTCGCAACCGGATAGGTACCCACATCGTGAGCCGGAAAAGGTTTCTTCCATTGTCCGCTCTCGCTATAATAGAAAATGGGATTCATCATTCCCTTCAATAAATCCGTGTTGTATACTAAGAATAAGGGGGCGGAAGGATACGTAATATCCACTGTTCCGATAGAACCGTTACTGAAATTTTCTTTCGAAAGGAATAAGAGAGTCCCTTCCTTATCAGTCACCAACTTATGGGCGGCGATCGCCTGCCGATATGCGATAGCGCATAGCTCGGCGTATTTCTTCCCTCCTACGGCACTCGTCTCGCTCATCAAAGAAGAATCGAAGGAACCGCAACGCCGCATCAGATCCTCGTAAGAAGCCTCCCCTTTTTCGAACGCCTGATGAATATCCACCTTTCCGTCGTGCTTCCAATAAGGCATCCGGTTGTCTTGGAAATACTGGATCGAATATAAATCATCGTAACCGATCATCAAATGTCCGGAGACGGTTTCCTTGGAGACCTTGCCGATCGGGTCCGTATAAGCGAGGACTGTCATTTGCTCACGCATATCCGAAGAGAGACTTTGCGATCCAGCCGGTAAATTACCAGTAGTCATGAAAGCTTTCTTCGTAGCATAATACTCGTCGATCGTTGCGGAGACTCCCGGTTTCTTGGGGATAGCCAAATAGAAATATCCCCAGTCAATCCGTACATCATCCCCGGTTTTCGCCAGAACCTCTTGATCGATTGTTCCTGTCTTCAGGTAAATTAAATCAGGGGTTTCCGTTTTCTCGAAAGTCACCTCTTGATCGATCGTATTCACGGCCCATTGCGGCGTGGCTTCCAGGTATAGTTGCACGTCGTGATCTTTACCGTCGATGGAACGGACTTGATAGGTTATATAATTAAACGGAGAAGTCATAGCCTCCAGATCATTCAGCAAGAAAGGAGCCGTGAAAATCAAGTCCAGACTCACGCCACCGCACTCAAAGGTATAGAATGTTTGCGTAGGCATCACGTTCATGGATTTCTGGATCGCTTTCTCATCGAACGTATCTCCTCGTTTCACCTTCCGCATGATTCCCATATCCACATAAGCGCCTCCCCCATTGTTCCGGCAATGAGCGGCCAACACGTTACCCGTAGGCTTCAAGCTCTCCGCCACCGCTTCCGGTATCTCTTTCAGCAAATCATAGTCCAGACCGTTCCCTGCCACGGCGATTTGCTTTCCATTTAGATACACCTCGATATTATCATCATGCGAATATTGGAGGTAGAGGGCATCCTTTTGCTCATCCGAAGGCCAGTCAAACGTACGACGTACCCAGATATCTCCTGTAGACCAAGGCGTGGAACGATTCGGATTATCTTCCGTTCCGAAAGCGGCTTTTCCCCGCTTCCAACTTTTCGGATCATAAGCCTCGGCGAACCAATCGCCGGCAGGCTGAGACATCGTATAATCGGCCTCCCATAAGCCATCCGAGGCCATACCGATCACCGAGGTCACCTGTATATCGTCCATTCCCATGAAACGGTATGACTTACCATCTACTCGTATACCGCCTAGAAGCGGATAATCACGGCCGGTCCAATGCCGTACCGACTCATCATTCAATTGATCGGCAAACGACCATGCGCTTGTATAGGGGTCGATCGTGACCAAAGGAACGGCCGGAGCACGTAAAGAGTTCTCTGCCGCCGCCGTATATACCTCGGAAACTTTCACTTGCGTACAACAAGATAAAGCCATACAACAAGATAAAGCCAATAAATAGTTTCTCATCTGCTTACTTCACGGTTTTATGAATGGCCTCCAGCACGATCTTCTCCATGATCTTATAGCCTTCCAAGGTAGGATGCACACCATCTTTCGACAGGTTAGCGGGCAATCCGTTTCGCTCATCTTTCATGGCGGAATGATAATCCACGTATGTCAAACCATTCTTATCCGCATACTCCTTGATCCATTTATTGAGCTGGATAACCTTATCGGCCGGTTGCATACCCGATCTCCAAGGAAAATCATAAGCCGGCAATACGGAGCAGAAAATCACCTTGATATGATTTGCCTTCGCCAATTCTGCCATAGAGACCAAGTTCCCAAACACGTTTTCCAAGGCGATCACACCGTTATTGTGAGCGATATCATTGATTCCCGCCAAGATCACCACGGCTTTCGGTTTCAAGTTAATAACGTCTTGGCGAAAACGAACTAGCATCTCCGAGGTTGTCTGTCCGCTGATCCCACGGTCTACGAAGTTATTCCGGATAAAGAAAGTCGAATCCGCCGGCCACCATCCGTCTGTAATGGAGTTCCCCATAAATACCACGTTCGAAGGAACTTTCACGGTCTTGTTAGCCTCCGCATAACGACCAAACTGAGCCCAGTCCCCTTTCTCGGTCTGGGCAAATAACGTAGTGGTAGCCAATAAACAACCCGCTACCAGTAAAGCTTGTTTCATGTTTTTCATATTACTTGATTATAAAATACAAACCAACGATCTTGTTTTCATCAAACAAAAGTAATCAAAATTGTCCACTCACCCATTCACACAAGAAAATATCTTATATTTGCTGTCATTGAAAAATAAAAACATCCGAATATGCTGAAAAAGATTCTTTCCAACACGATCGTACGGTTGATACTGGCCGTCTTGATCGGACTTCTGGTTGGGCTTGCCGTAAACGAGTCTGTGTTAAAAGCGGTCATGATCGTAAAACAAATTACGGGACAGATTATTTTCTTCTTGGTTCCGTTGATCATTCTAGGATTCGTGGCGCCTTCTATCGCCCGCTTGAAAAGCAACGCATCCAAAGTCTTATTATTCGCTTTTAGTATCGCATACCTGTCATCGGTTGGCGCCGCTACCTTTGGCGCCGTTGTGGGTTATGAATTAATACCGCATTTGCATATTCAAACCGCCTCGGAAGGTCTAAAAAACATCCCTCCCATGTTGTTTAATCTAGAGATTCCGCCAGTGATGAGCGTTATGTCGGCATTGGTATTGGCCGTGATGCTGGGACTTTCTACCGCATGGGTTAAATCCGAGGAGATGGAGAGGTTGCTGGAAGTATTCCAGAACATGGTACTTAAATTGGTAGAACGGGTCTTGATGCCGGTCCTGCCGCTTTTCATCGCCGCAAATTTCTGTGTCCTTAGTTATGAGGGGGCGATTACAAAGCAGTTGCCTATCTTTTTATCCGTCCTGTTGATTGTCATCATTTGCCATTACATCTGGTTGACCTTACTGTATGTAGTCGCATCGATCTACTCCCGGAAAAATAGCTGGGGCGTATTGAAATACTACGGACCCGCTTATTTGACAGCCTTAGGCACCATGTCATCCGCCGCCACCTTGGGCACGGCCTTGACCTGCGCCAAGAAAAGCAAGATCTTGCGAGAGGAAGTAATTGACGTGACTGTCCCCCTGTTTGCGAACATCCATCTATGCGGCTCTATCTTGACGGAAGTGTTTTTCGTATTGACCGTCTCGCTAATATTATATGGCAGCATGCCGGACTTCACGACGATGTTCGTATTTATCATCTTGCTTGGTTTCTTCGCGATCGGCGCTCCCGGCGTACCGGGCGGTACGGTGCTCGCCTCATTGGGCCTGATCATCGCTATCCTAGGTTTCGACGAGGCGGGAACGGCATTATTGCTTACGATATTCGCTTTGCAAGATAGCTTCGGTACGGCTTGCAACGTGACGGGAGATGGTGCTCTTACCTTAATCACGGATACGTTCGATCAAGGGCAAACGGGAAAAGCTTCCACAGCTTTATAAGGACAAAACCTCATGGCTATTTTACTGCAACCCGCCTTGCAGTAAGTGGTATCACTTCCTTTTCATTCGATACTCTATGGGTGACTCCCCCGTATGCTTCTTGAAATACCGTCCCAGATAGGATTGGCTGGGAAAGTTCAAGTGGTTCGTTATCTCCTGCACGGTCATTTCCGTGGTACGCAACAACACCTTTGTCTCCAATATGATATGCCGGTCTATAATGGTCTTCGCCGACTCGCCCGCCACTTGCCGGGTGATAGTGGAGAGATAACGGGGAGAGATACAAAGCTCGTTCGCATAGAAAGAGACCTCTTTCTGGTCGAGATAATGGGCATGGATGCAATTGATGAACTTATGGAACAACTCCTCCCCACGGTTGCACCCATTTTGCTGGCGGCTCGAAAAGGAGTACCTTGTCTTATCATACATATTAAGGAAGAAGCATTGCAACTGGTTTTTCACGATCATATCACGGTACACGTTATTCCGATCCATGTAAATCAGCCAAAACAGCCGGATGATCACATTTATGGTCTCCTCCTGATCGGCGGGATGCGTATAGCAAGGGCTATCCTTTATGAAGCGGAAAAAGGGCGGATCCAGCCGGAATACGGCCTCGTCGAACAAGACCTTCGAAAAGGATATATATTGTACCTTGAAATCCTCGCTACTCGCATTCAACGTCAGGATCGTATCCGGTATCAATACGATCACCGTGTTGCGCCGGATATCCCATCGGCTCAAATCGACGGATATATTCGCCGTTCCTTTATAGCAAAATAAGATCATGCCATATCCGCTCTTGTAAGGACGATCCAATAACTCCCTCAAATCGGAATCGCCTATTATGAACGACTCTCCTCTCTCTATCTCAAATGGATTCATATGTCTACTATTTTGCCCGCGAATATAAGAGATCATTAGCATATAACGGATCATTCCATCTCAAAATGAACAATCATCGCCTCATTGTGGAAACAATGGTTCGCCGATAAGCGAGTAGCTTTGCATCCGAAAATATAGGTATTAGTTAAGATGAAAAAGCAAAATCGATTGATGAAGACTGCGATCGCCTTATGGTGTATCGTAGCTGTTGGGTGTAAACAAAGCCCTGTAATCCAACAAAGTTCAGGGTATACGACAATGACCGTATTCACTTCGGAGAAAACTTTATCCAATAATTACTCGGCGAGTATACGAGGAAAACAGGACATCGATATTTATCCGCAAGTATCCGGCTTTATTACAAAGCTCTGCGTAACGGAAGGCGAGAGTGTAAAAAAAGGACAAGTCTTATTTATTATTGATCAAGTTCCTTATCAAGCGGCCTTAAACACCGCCATTGCGAACGTAGAGGCCGCTAAGGCATCTGTAGCGACAGCGCAACTGACCTACGACAGTAAACAAGAATTGTATAAAAACAAAGTAGTTTCCGAGTTCGACCTAAAGACCGCCTACAACACTCTACTCTCGGCAAAAGCCCAATTAGCCCAAGCGGAGGCACAAGAGATAAACGCCCGTAACAACCTTTCTTACACGGAAGTGAAAAGCCCCTCGAACGGCGTCATCGGAACCCTGCCTTATCGTGTAGGCGCATTAGTAAGCGCAAACCTGCCCAAACCGCTCACCACGGTATCGGACAATTCCGAGATGTATGTGTATTTCTCCATGACCGAGAATCAGTTGCTTGCCCTCACCCGCCAGTATGGCGACATGGACGAAGCGTTGAAGAACATGCCGGAAGTGGAATTACGCCTGAATGATAATTCGGTTTATAATAAGAAAGGTGTCATCGAATCCATCAGCGGCGTCATCGATCGGCAAACGGGTACTGTGGTGGCGCGCGTGGTGTTCCCCAACGAATCGCGGTTGCTTCATAGCGGAGCATCGGGCACGGTGGTAGTGCCGAGCATTTATAAAGACTGTATCGCCATCCCGCAGACGGCCACCGTGAAGATGCAGGATAAGACGATTGTATATAAGGTAGTGGACGGTAAGGCTGTCTCTACCCTGATAACTGTGGCCGGTATCAATGACGGACGCGAATATGTGGTGCTGGACGGACTGAAAGCAGGTGATGAAATTGTATCGGAAGGCGCCGGACTGGTGCGCGAAGGCATGCAAGTTAAATAAGAAGGAGACTGATTATGAAAGGAAATATATTTATCAAACGGCCGGTGATGGCTATCTCCATCTCCG
>OLSX01003351.1_pt1 | contig 13110 bp, 6 predicted proteins | sample 1673141 | NCBI WGS metagenome assembly OLSX01 (sample SAMEA3136759, study PRJEB25190) | human gut metagenome | biome: human gut; feature: human-associated habitat; material: faeces | place: Austria | collected 2013
TGCGCCAAGCACTTCGCCGTTCATTCCGGTCCCGAAGACCAGCGCCATTACTTCAACGCCGTGGTCTCCAAGCAGGACCTGTGGGAAACCTACCTGCCCGCCTTCCGCGCTCTGGTGGAAGAAGCGGGGGTGGAAGCCGTCATGGGCGCCTACAACCGCACCAACGGCGAGCCCTGCTGCGGCAGCAAGACCCTGCTAAAGGATATCCTGCGTGACAAGTGGCATTTTGACGGCCACGTTACCTCCGACTGCTGGGCCATCAAGGACTTCCATGAAGGCCACATGGTCACCTCCGGCCCGGTGGAATCCGTGGCCCTGGCCGTCAACAACGGCTGCGACCTGAACTGCGGCAACCTGTACGCCTATTTGGAACAGGCTGTGGCCGAGGGCAAGGTGAAGGAAGAGACCCTGGACAAGAGCCTGATCCGCCTGTTCACCACCCGGATGCGCCTGGGTATGTTCGATCCCGAGGACAAAGTTCCTTACAACAAGATCAGCTACGACGTGGTGGACAGCCGCGAGATGCGCGCTCTCAACCAGGAAGTGGCCGAAAAGATTCTGGTTCTGCTGAAGAACGAAAACCACACCCTGCCGCTGCCACTCACCGCGTGCCGACGTTCCCTTCGTCACGGGCAGTATTTTGTAAACGGTTCCTTCGAATTCCATAGTGTAAATAGGGTTTGTTTGCGGCAAAGGTAGCAATTTTCCGGGACATTCGGAGCCTTTCCCGCGGAAAAAACGCCTGACGTCCGAAGATCGGCGGATACGGCGTTTCTGTCCCGGAACCGCGGCGTGCACCCCGTTCCGGTCGGCTCCGTCGGAGGTTCGGCCCTTTCTTTTTGCTGCCTGTTACAGTGGTCTGCGGCCCGTAATCCGTATAAAAAAGCAGGGTCCGGTTTGCTTTTTTTGCTTTTTTTGAATTATCTTTGGTGCTGTAATGATATTTTTTATTTGTCGGAGCGTTCTGCCGGGCTGTCCGGTTTCGGCTGCGTCCGGCGTGTTGGCACCTTTGTCCATGATGAAAAAACTACTGCTTTTTGTTGCGCTTCTCGGCCTTGCGCTGCCCCTGCGGGCGCAGGACGACAAGGCGCTGGCCGCCGCCGCTGCGAAGGCCGACCTGAAACTGATGTCGTTCAACATCCGCTATTACAAGCCCGGCGCCGACGGCGACAACGGCTGGGTTGCGCGGCGCACCGCCTGTCTGGAGATGATCCGTGCGGAATCGCCCGACGTCATCGGCTTCCAGGAGCCGCACCGGCCGCAGATCGACTATCTGAAGGTGAACCTCCCCGAATACGCCGAGGTCGACATGGGACGCGACGCCGCGACCGACATCGAGAAGAAACCCGACGGCGGCGAGCATCTGATGATCATGTACCGCCGTTCGAAATACATCCTGCTCGACAGCGGGTTTTTCTGGATCAGCCCCACGCCCGAATGCCCTTCGCGGGGCTGGGACGCCATGTGCCGCCGCGTCACGGTGTGGGTGCAGCTCAAGGACCGGAAAACCGGAAAGGAGTTCTTCTATTTCGACACCCATTTCGATCATATCGGCAAGCAGGCCCGCGCCGAATCGGCCCGGATGATGGTCGCCCGGATGAAGCGGATCGCCGGTGAGAAGGCCGCCGTCTTTCTCTCGGGAGACCTGAATACGACCTACGACAACGCCCTGCTCGACCCGCTGAAGGCGTGGATGCAGTCGGCGCGCCATGCGGCCCCGGTGACCGACGAACTGCCGACGTTCAACGACTTCGGCAAGCGTTCGCTGTGGATCGACTTCATTTTCGCCCGCAACGCCCGTGCGCTGGCCTACCGGACCCTTGTCGATTCCGGGCGTTACGGCGTTCCGTTCCTCTCGGATCACAATCCCGTTTACGCGCTCTACAAACTCTGAATCCGCCGGACGGCCGACAAACCCGGATACAACCAAATTCCGATACCATGAAGAACCTTTCCCTCGTTTTCCGCAGCCTCGCGCTGCCCGTGCTGCTGCTGACGCTGAACGCCGCCGGTGCGCAGGAGAAGCAACCGCTCCGTTACGTCGATGCCGCGACGCTGACCGTCATCGGCAAGAGCATGCCCACTCCCAAACTGTTCCAGCGGGTCGACACCGCCCGTTACGAACTCTGGCAGCCCGTGAAGAACTACTCGGCCTTCTCCACCGGACTGGCCGTCGTTTTCCGCACCGACAGCCGGACGATCCGCGCCCGGTGGAAAACCGGCGGATACGGATTGGGCCACAACATGACCGCCATCGCCCGCAAGGGTCTCGATCTCTACATCGAGCGCGACGGGCAGTGGGTCTACGCCGGTTTCGGCTGGCCCAAGGGCGACAACCACGACAGCGCGCTGGTCGAGTATATGGACGAGGGCGAAAAGACCTGTCTGGTCTACCTGCCCCTGTGGGACGAGGTGCTTTCGCTGGAACTGGGCATCGACGGCGACAGCCGCATCGAGGCCGTTCCGAACCCCTTCCGCCACCGGATCGTGGTGCTCGGGTCGAGCATCACCCACGGCGCTTCGGCCGGGCGTCCCGGCATGACCTGGACGGCGCGGCTAGCCCGCCGGATGGGACTCGATTTCCTGAATCTCGGTTACAGCGGGCAATGCAAGCTGCAACCCGAATTCGCGCGGATGCTGGCCGAGATGGATGCCGACGCCTTTGTTTTCGACGCCTTCTCCAACCCGAGCGCCGGGGAGATCGAGGAGCGGCTCGACGCCTTCGTGGCGACCGTCCGCAAGGCGCATCCCTCGACGCCGCTGATCTTCATTCAGACCGAGGTCCGCGAGACCGTGAATTTCAACCTCCGGGCGCGGAAATTCGAATCCGACAAGCGCGCCGCCGCCGAAGCGGGCGTCCGGCGGCTGATGAAGGACGACCGGAACATCTACTTCATCGACTCCCGGGGGATGATCGGCACGGACCACCTCGGGACGGTCGACGGTTCGCACCCCTCCGACCAGGGTTTCATGTACATGACCCGCCATCTCGAACCGCAGCTGCGCAAGATTTTCCGGAAATACGGAATCCGCTGATCCGCAGACCGGCAGGGCCGCAGCTTTCGGGCTGCGGCTTTTTCGTTTTTTGGGGCAGGAGGTTGCAAATCTGAAATTAATGCTATCTTTGCTTCCGGTATGACCGAAGATTTCATTCAGGAAAACGAGGATCGGGAACTGTTCCGGCGGATCAAGCAGGGGAGCGAGGAGGCTTTCCGGGTGGTTTACGGGAAGTATCACCGGATACTCTATGCCGTGGCCCTGAAGATGCTGAAGGACCGTTCCGCGGCCGAGAACGCCGTGCAGCACGTCTTCGTGAAACTCTGGATCGGGCGGCAGGAGATGACCGTCATGCTGAGCCTGCGGAACTACCTCTACACGATGACCCGCAACTACATCCTCAATTACCTGCGCAGCCGCAATACCGAGCTGGTGCACAGCTACCGCCTGGCGCAGCTCATTCCCGAGGCTTCGGACCCGTTCGACGCGCAGATCGAGCGCGAGGATCTTTTGCAGATGCTCGATACGGTGATCGCGGGGCTTCCGACCCAGAAGCGGCAGGTCATGTACCTGCGCAAGGCGGGCTATTCGAACCCCGAGATCGCCGAAATGCTCAATCTTTCGGTCAACACCGTCCGTTCGCACTACCAGGAGGGCGTCAAACTCCTGAAGAGCCGTTTCGGCCATATCGTCCTGCTTATCTTCATCCTGCAAACTTTATTTTTATGAACAGACCTTCGGAAGAACTTTTGCATAAGACGCTCGAAAACCGCGCCACCGCCGCCGAGGCCGCTTCGGTCGCCGAGTGGCTCGCCACCGATTCGGGCCAGGCATGGGCCAGCCGCTACATCGGCCGCGACTTCGACCGGCAGGAGTCCTGCGGCGACTACGAGCGGGAGGAGGTCGCCTCGGAGCGCATCTTCGCGCGGATCAAAACCGCCCTCACGCGCGGCCGGCGGCGCCGCATTCTTTTTCGCGTCGCCGCCGTCGTGATTCCCGTCGCGCTGGTGCTGGGCGTCGCCCTGCGTCTCGACCGTCAGGTAGGGGGCATCTTTTCGGATGCGGAGTACGGCGAATTCGTCGTCGACCGGGGGCGGCGTACGCAGTGCCTGTTTCAGGACGGTACGGTCGCCCACCTCAATTCCGAGTCGAAAATCCACTATCCCGTGAAGTTCGGGCTTTTCGAGCGTCGCATCCAGCTCGAAGGCGAAGCCTACTTCGAGGTGACCCACAATCCCCGGCGGCCGTTCGTCGTGGAGTTCGAGGGCGGAGAGATCCAGGTGCTCGGCACGTCGTTCAACGTCAAGGCCTACCGCGACGATGACATCGTCGCCGTAACGCTCGACGAGGGGCGCGTGGTGCTCGACGACCGCCGCGGCGGTCGTTTCGAGCTGTCGCCCTCCGAACAACTGCTCTACGACCGCCGCTCGGGCGAGGGGCGGATCGTCCGCGGCGCCGACGCCATGCGTTATTCGATCTGGAAGGACGACGTGATCTCGTTCCGCGACACGCCCCTTGCAGAGGTGCTCGAAACCCTTTCGCGGTGGTACGACGTGCGCTTCGAAACCGACGGACAGCCCGATCGCCCCATATCCTACACCTTTGCGACCGACAATACGCTGCTGGATAATGTTTTGCGTGAAATGGAACTGATCTCTCCGGTGCGTTTCGAACGCACCAAAACAGAAATAAAGGTAAGTTTCAGATAAAAAAAAGAGTTTCGGCTCATCGTTTTTTCCCGTTTGCGTGTCTATTCTGTGAAAAGCGCGCAAACGGGCTTTTTAGTAAACAACTACCTAAACTAATCTGTATGAAACGAATCAGACTACTCTTTCTGATGCTGCTTTGTGTAGCCGGGACGGCCCTGACGGCCCGGGCGCAGAAAGTGACGTTGAATTTCCGGAATGCCAAGCTCGAACAGGTGTTCGGGCGGATTACCGAGCAGACGGGCTACACGTTCTACTATGCGCGTCCGACGGTCAATCCCGACAAGGTCGTCAGCATCGCCGTCGCGGATGTCGACGTGCGTGCGGCGCTGAAACAGCTGCTGGCGGACGACAAGGTCGAAATCGAGATCCGCGACGGCAAGATTTACCTTTCCCCCCCCCGGCAGAGTGCCGCTGTGCCGCAATCCGTTAAGGGCGTCGTCCGGGATGCCGCGGGCCAGCCCGTTGTCGGGGCCGCGGTGATTGTCAAGGGAACCACCCGCGGCGTGAGTTCCGGGACCGACGGCTCGTTCTCGTTCGAGGGTCTGGCTGACGGCGCCGTGCTGCAAGTCTCGGCGCTGGGCTACGCCTCTGCCGAAATCCCGGTCGGCAACCGTTCGTTCGTCACCGTGGAGCTGAAGGAGGACGCCACGCTCGTCGACGAGGTGGTGGTCGTGGGCTACGGCACGCAGAAGAAGGCCAACCTGACGGGCGCCGTCGACCCGGGCTCCTCGGAACTTCTGGAGAACCGTCCCGTGGCCAACGTCACGCAGATGTTGCAGGGCGCCGTGCCCAACCTCAATATTTCGCTGGCCGACGGCAAGCCCAACCGCTCGGCGTCGTACAACATCCGCGGCAAGACGTCGATCGGCGCGGGCGGATCGGCTCTGGTGCTGATCGACGGCGTTGAGGGCGACCCCGCGATGCTCAACCCCAACGACATCGAGTCGGTCTCGGTGCTCAAGGACGCAGCTTCGGCCGCCATCTACGGTTCGCGCGCACCCTACGGCGTGGTGCTCATCACCACCAAGGACCCGGGCAAACTCACCGACAAGTTCACGATCAACTACACGGGCAACGTCTCCATCCAGCAGCCCACGGCCATTCCCGACGTCGTGGACGACGGTTACGTCTATTCGCGCCTCTTCTACGACGCATGGTACAACTACCGCTTCAACGAGCCGACGGGCTTCAACAACTCGCAGGACTTTTCGCGTGCGTGGCTCGACACCTTCCGCCAGCGCAAACTCGCGGGCAACAAGCTCGAAACGACGGTCGAACCCGACGGCAAGTACGTCTACTACGGCAATACGGACTACTACGACGCACTTTACAAGGATACGGTGATCGCCCAGACGCACAACATCTCGGTCAGCGGATCGAACGGCAAGATCAGCCACTACCTTTCGGGGCGTCTGTACGACTACAACGGCCTGTTCAACTTCACGCCCGACACCTACCGCACGATGAACCTCCGTTCGAAGGTCTCCTCGCAGGTGTTCAAATGGCTGAAGATCAGCAATAACTTCGACTATACGCACGACCACTACCGTCAGCCGATGGGTTATTCGAAGGAGGGCGGCGGCGTGCTGTGGCGTTCGCTCAACGACCAGGGGCACCCTTCGTCGCCGATCTTCAATCCCGACGGTACGCTCACCAAGTCGGGCGCCTACGCCATCGGCGGCCTGGTGACGGGCAACAACTGGCTCGACCGCACGACCAAGACGCTCAAGAACACCACCACGCTCAACGTCACGATGCTGGAGAACCGCCTGCGCCTGACGGGCGACTTCTCGTTCCGCACCAAGGACTACACCGAGACTAAAAAGACCACGGCCATTCCTTACAGCGCCTACGAGGGCGAAATCGTCTACCTCGGCACGCCCGAGACCGACGACGTGATGAAGGAGTCGCTGCAACTGACGACTTATATCGCCACCAACGCCTACGCCGAGTTCGAGGACACCTTCGCCGAGAAACACTATTTCAAGGCGCTGGCCGGTTACAACTACGAGCAGCAGGACTACAAGTCGACCTACTCCGAGCGCAACGGCCTTCTGATGCCCGACGCCGACAACATCAACTTCGCGCTGGGCGACATCATGTCGATCACCGCCGGCGGCAGCCGCTGGCGTTACGTGGGCGCTTTCTTCCGCTTCAATTACGCCTACGACGACCGCTACCTGCTCGAAGTCAACGGCCGCTACGACGGCTCGTCGAAATTTCCGAACAACTCCCAATGGGGCTTCTTCCCCTCGGCTTCGGCCGCCTGGCGCGTTTCGCAGGAGAAGTTCTGGGACGTCAGCCCCAAGGCCGTTTCGAACCTCAAGCTGCGCGCCTCGTACGGTGCGCTGGGCAACAGCAACGTCGATCCCTACACCTACCTCGAAACCTTCGGCCTGTCGACCTTCGGAACCGGTTCGGGCGACGCGGCCCGCTACCTCTTCGGGCAGGCCAAGCTGCGCTACACGAGCCTCCCGGGCCAGATTCCCGACAACATCGGCTGGGAGACCTCCAAAACCTTCGACGTGGGACTGGACGCCGGTTTCCTGAACGGACGGCTGAACCTCACGGCCGACTACTACATCCGCAAGACGGTGGACATGTACACCGTCGGCCCGACGCTTCCCGACACCTTCGGAGCGACGGCCCCCAAGGGCAACTACGCCGACATGAGCACCTACGGCTATGAAATCGCGTTGAGCTACAACGATTCGTTCAAGCTGGCGGGCAAGCCCTTCAATTTCGGAATCAAGGCGACGCTGGCCGACTATTATTCCATAATCGACCGCTATAACAACGCCTCGCGCAAGCTCTCCGATTACTACGAGGGGCAGCGTCTGGGCGAGATCTGGGGTTTCGTCTGCAACGGGCTGTTCCAGTCGCAGGCCGAAATCGACGCGGCGTTCGGCGGCAAGGGCTACAAGAATGACATCATGCAGACCTCCGAGAAGTACATCACCTATCCGGGCGACATGCGCTTCGAGGATCTGAACGGTAACGACGCCATCGACCGCGGCAGCAGCACGGTCGACGATCCGGGCGACCGGAAGATCATCGGCAACTCCGAGCCGCGCTACCTCTACACCATTTCGCTCAATGCCGACTGGAACGGGTTCTTCCTCTCGGCGCTGTTCGACGGCGTGGGCAGACAGCAGTGGTTCCCCAGCGACGAGAGCCTTTTCTGGGGCATGTACAACCGTCCCTACAACCAGGTTCCGACGTGGCATCTGCAAAACTACTGGACCGAGGAGCGTCCGAACGCCTACCTGCCGCGCTACGTGGGCTACTACGGCCCGATGAACGCCAATACGGTCAACGTCAATACGCGCTACCTGCAGGACGTGTCGTACATCCGGCTGAAGAATCTTCAGTTCGGCTACGAGCTGCCCAAGCGGTGGATTTCGAAGATCGGTCTTTCGAAGGTCTCGGTCTACTTCTCGGGCGAGAACCTCTGGAGCTGGTCGCCGCTCTACCGCCACACGAAGGATTTCGACGTGACGGTGGCCAGCAAGAAATCCGACTCGGATATTTCCAACAGCAAGGGCGACGGACATAACTATCCCGTGATGCGCAGCTTCAGCTTCGGCATCTCGATCACCTATTAAACTGTTTACGTGCTATGAAAAGATCAACCTATATATGGAGTCTGCTCGTGGGCTGCGTTGCGTTCGCCACGTCGTGCGACCTGACGGAGAACGTGCAGGTGAAAGCCGACAAGTCGATGATCTTCGGATCGAAATCGGGTCTCGAACTCTACTCCAATTCGTTTTACAAGGCCCTGCCGACGCTCAAGAACGGCTTCATGCAGGACAAGATGTGCGACGTGGGGGCCGTCAGCAACACCGACACCTTCATCAAGCAGGGGGCCTACAACACCGAGACGGCGACCAGCTGGAGCTGGGGCGCGCTCAAGAACGTGAACTACTTCATCGACGGCTGCAACGACCCGAAATACTGCACCGTCGAAGCCGAGACGCGCGACAACTACCTGGGCATCGCCCGCTGGTTCCGTGCGTGGTTCTACTACGACAAGCTGACCACCTACGGCGAAGTTCCCTGGTTCCCCAACGATATCCAGTCCTACCAGAACGACGTGATGTACAAGGACCGCGACAGCCGCGACGTGATCATCCGCAACCTGATCGCCGACCTCGATTTCGCCTACGAGCACATCCAGGCCACCTCGTCGACCGGCAGCGCGACGCTCACGCGCTGGGCCGCCGCCGCGCTCAAGTCGCGCGTCTGCCTCTTCGAAGCGGCTTACCGCCGTTACCACAACCTCACGGGGCTTGAGATAACCCCCGAGGAGCTGTATCGCGAGGCCGCCAAGGCCGCCAAGCTGGTGATCGGCAACAGCGGCTGCTCGCTCAACACCGCCGCGGGCAAGAAGGGCGCCTATCGCGACCTGTTTTACAGCGAGACGCCGCTGACGCAGGAGGTGATCCTCGCCGTCTGCGCCAACGAGAAATCCGGCATCTTCGGCGAGCAGAACTGGTGGTTCAACGCCCGCTCGTACGGACTGTGCTGGAGCCTCGTCCGCTCGTTCGTCCACACCTACCTCAAGCAGGACGGCACGCCCTTCACCGCCGCCGCCGACTACGCCGTGAAATCCTTCGCCGAGGAGATGGAGGGGCGCGACCTGCGCCTGGAGCAGACCGTGCGCGGCCGCAACTTCCTGTGGGACGGCAAGACGGCGGTCGCCGACATCAAAAACCTTTCGCTCACGGGCTACCAGGTGATCAAGTATACGCTCGACGAATCGAAGTACGACGGCGGTGCGAAGAACATCAACAGCATTCCGCTGATCCGCTATGCCGAGGTGCTGCTCAACTACGCCGAGGCGCAGGCCGAACTGGGGGTGATCACCGATTCCGAATGGGCGCTCACGGTCGGTGCGCTGCGTAAGCGCGCGGGTATCACGGGCGGCACGGAGACGCTGCCCACGACCGTCGACAGCTACCTGCAACGCACCTTTTATCCGGACGTGACCAGCCCCGTGCTGCTCGAAATCCGCCGCGAGCGGGCCATAGAACTCGTCGCCGAAGGCATGCGCTTCGACGACCTGCGCCGCTGGAAGTGCGGATCGCTGATGGAGACCCTGCCGTGGAGCGGCATTCACATCCCCGGGTTGGAGCAGCCCGTCGATGTCAACGGCGACGGCGTGAACGACTACTACTTCACCGAGGGCGAGGTTGCGTCGGCTCCGGCGGCCTACAAGAACATCGCCGTCCGCGTCAATCAGGACGGCGTGGGGCTTTATGCCGAGGCGAATCCCGTGTCGGGTTACGATCTGGTCTACAAGACCGGTGCGGGCGACCGCTACTGGTATCCCGACGGGCGCCAGTACCTCTATCCGATTCCCGCCAAGGTGATCCGCGATTACAGGAACGCGGGCTATACGATCTCGCAGAACCCCGAGTGGGACAACGAATAAATAAAAAGCAAGACCATGAGAATATTCCGTTATTTACTGACGTTTTCGTTGAGTTTCGCCTTCGTTTTCGCCGCCGGGTGCAGCGATCCGAAGCCCGATTACTCGGAATTCTACAAACCCCAGCCCGGTGACGAACCGGAGGAGCCGGTCAATCCCGGACTTGAGGACAATCAGCTGAGAGTCATGTCGTTCAATGTGCGTTACAGCTCGGGCGACGACGGTGCGAACAGTTGGGACAACCGCAAAAAGGCCGTTCCGGCGATGTTCGCCGACCAGCAGCCGACGGTGCTCGGCGTGCAGGAGGCGCGGCTCGACCAGAAGACCTACATGGACGAGAACTGCGCGGGCTACAAGAGTGTCGGCGTGGGCCGCACCGACGGCCAGAATGCCGGTGAGTTCATGGCCATCTACTATCTCGCCGATGCCGTGAAGCTCGAAAAGTGGGGGACCTTCTGGCTCTCCGACACCCCCGACGTCCCGTCGGTCGGCTGGGACGCCTCGACCTACCGCACGGCCACGTGGGCCTTGTTCACCCACTACAAGTCGGGCCGCAAGTTCTTCTACGTCAACACCCACATCGACCATGTGGGGCAGGTGGCGGCCCAGAAGTCGATGGAGCTGATCGAGGCGAAGATCCGGTCGCTCAACCCCGACAACCAGCCGACGGTGCTGACCGCCGACTTCAACAAGATGCTCGACAGCCCGATTTTCGACGGCGTGAAGAAGTTCATGGCCGACGCGCGCACGACCGCTCCCGTGACCGACAACAAGGCGTCGTTCAACAACTTCGGCGGGGCGACCAACTACCCGCGCATCGACCACATCTTCAGCTCGGGCTTCACGCCCCTGCGCTTCGCCACCGTCGACCAGCGTTACGAGAAGGTCCCCTACATTTCGGACCACTATCCCATCGCGGCCGTGTTAGAGTTCAAGTAATCCTGCAACCAAAGCTCAAAACCGATTGAAATGAAACGATTTATCTATATGCTGGCCGCTTTCGCCCTTATGGGGGCCGTCTCCTGCCAGCCGGACGAGGAAGTGGCGGTCCACGCCTCGTTCACCACCGACAAGGAGTCCTACGACGTGGGCGACCCGGTGGTGCTCACCAACACTTCGACGGCCGAAAACGCCCTGATCGCCATCTGCAAATGGGAGCTGGGCAAGGGCGTCGTCTCCTACGAAACCACCCCGGAGAACATCTCCTACGATCAGGCCGGAGAGTATGTCATCAAGCTGACCGTCACCTCCGACCGCGGGGCGAAGAAGTCGTCGTTCGAGAAGACCATTCGGGTCGTGGACAACAACATCCGGCCCGTGGCCGACTTCACGTGGTCGCCCGAGAAGGTCGTGGCGGGCGAACCGGTGCAGTTCACCGACCGTTCGACCGACGAGGACGGCGAGGTGGTGGCCTGGGAATGGAAATTCGGAACCACGACCTCCGACAAGCAGAACCCCGAATTCACCTTCGCGGCGCAGGGGGCTACGGAGGTCTCGCTGACCGTGACCGACAACAAGAAAGGCAGGAACACCAAGACGGTGACCATCGACGTGGGCCGCGGCGCCATCAGCCTCGACCTGCTCTGGTCGTACCCCTACGACGACACGAAGGACGCCTATGTGTTCGGCACGTGGCCCGCCGGCGAGTATGTCTATGTGACTTCGACGGGTTATTCGCTGGTCTGCTTCACGAAGGCCGGCGAGCGTCTCTGGGCCTTCGACATCGGCAAGGACGGTGCGTCGGCCGAGAACAACAGCGGTTCGATCAAGGTGCAGTCGCCGACGCCTTCGGTCGACGAGGACGGTACGGTCTACGCGCTGGCGGGCTTCAACGAGCCGAACAAGGACGCGGGAGGCAGCGCGTTCTACGCCGTCAGCGGCGGCGCCGGGGGCGGCTCGCAGGTCTGGCATGTGAATACGGGCGTGAACACCAGCTTCCGGTTCCTTTCGCCGGCCGTCACCGAGAAATACCTCTTCATTGTGGCGCGCAACGTGCCTTCGGGGCACCAGAATTTCCAGGTCTACGACAAATCGTCGGGCGACCTGGTGGACGAGCGGCACGTCAACGGCGGCTCCTACGGCGGCGTGTTGCCGCTCAAAAACGGCATGGTGATCGCCGGTACGGGCGGCAGTCACGGCATGCGCGTCTTCTTCCCCGACGGCGCGGGCAAGTGGAAATTCTCCTGCGTGAAGTCGAACGGCCGCGAGCACAACTACGGCGGCAGCGGCAAGGATGCTACGTGCGAGGCGCCGAACGGCACGCAGCCTGCGTCGGGTCCCGGCGGCAAGGTCTACATTCTGTTCCAGAACCAGGGCGTGCGTGCGGACAAGAGTCTGGGCGGGGGTGTCGTCTACTGTTATGATCCGGCAAAGACCGTCTACGGGCAGACGCCCGAACCGGACTGGTACTGTCCCGTCAAGGGCGATTGCGCCCAGTCGGGCATGGGCGTGGCGCTGGGCGAGGACGGCACGGTCTACGCCGCGACGCAGAAGACCGGCAGCGTGGCGGCCCACGTCACGGCCATCTCCGCGCAGGGCGTGAAACGCTGGGAGCACGCCGCCGACGGCGACATCAACGGCGTTCCGGCCGTCGACGATCAGGGCTTCGTCTATTACAATGACCGGACTACGGGCAAACTGGTGAAACTCCGCCCGGAGGACGGCTCGCGTGTGGCGGAGATCAAGCTGGCCGACGAGCTGCGTTCGTCGCCGACGATCTCCTACGACGGCACGATCTACGTCAACGGCATGAAGGATGATAAGCCTACCGTCTTCGCGGTGAAGGGTGCGGCCGAGGGCTGCGCCGCGTCGTGGTCGCAGCAGGGAGGCAACCCATCCAAAACCGAGTATATGTACTGATCCGCTGAAAATCAGGGATGAGCGGGCCGCGTCACACGACGCGGCCCATTTTTTTCGGCCTTCGTGTATGTCGTTTCCGGTAAAATTCCCTCTTTATTATGGAACGGGCGCAGG
>OLSX01003352.1_pt1 | contig 13109 bp, 17 predicted proteins | sample 1673141 | NCBI WGS metagenome assembly OLSX01 (sample SAMEA3136759, study PRJEB25190) | human gut metagenome | biome: human gut; feature: human-associated habitat; material: faeces | place: Austria | collected 2013
CTTATCTGAAAGGCTTTCTCTTATTCAGCTTTTACACAAAATTTTCGGCGGTCTCCCATTGCATTACTTGGCTTAATTATGGCAAATTTGCCATGATTGTATTGCTTTTAGGAATCGGTTTCTTCTCCGTCCCCTTCGTCATCTTCAAAATCTAAGCCGATATTGATATCGTCATCAGCATCGAAATCATCGATATCCTTATTCTTAGCAAACAACTTCTCAAAAGTTTCAGTATCGTCAAACCCATCCTCCTCAGACCTTGCCCAAAGCGCAACATCCTTGTCGTAGAGCTGACGAATATTGAGTCTGTATGCTTGGTTTTTCTTCTTGCCGTTATATTCAATAATCATTGCCTCGGCAAAACCCATAGAACCGGCTCTCCGTTCTTTAGCTATTCGTGTAAGAGCCTTAATAGATAACGCTCCAACCTTCTCAGCGAACACATCCTCGTTCAAGTGGTCTTTATACACCACAACGAGTTTCGCAACAGCATTAAGAATATTAGCCGAGAAAGAATTCATATCTCCCTCCCAAGCACCAATAACAAGGCGAAGTACACGGCTGAGAGTGTTGATGCCATAATCACGGTTTATTGCCTCAAGAGAAGACACTGCACAGATAACATTAGGCGCTCTCTTGTTGCCGATTTCAAGGCCGTAGGAATGCACCAAATCTTGAATCAATAATTGTGTTGGGTTCTTTGCTTCTATGTTTGCCATGAACACTTCATAAGGTTTAAGAGGTTTTACAAACTTCATCTGATTTGCAAAAATGTCTGCTTCATGTGCATAGGTCAAAGCATCATAAACCATACACCATACAGGCGTATCTCGAGAACCCGAAACTGCAGCCACGATCTCAATAGTATGCTGTCCGTTAAAAACATAGTTAATTCCGTCACGGCGGCTAACCTTAACAGGATTGATTTGGAAAATATCAAAGTTATCAACCGCTTTCTCCACATGCACCATAGACAGATTTCTCTGATACTCTTGGTTAGAAACAAGGTTTCTAATTGGTATTTTTTCAAAAGTGACATCCGGCACAAACTTATCTAAATAATCCATCACTTGTCCTCCTTAATAGCCTTTAACATTTCATCCACACAGTTTTGTAAATTATATAAAGCACTAATAAGATTTTCCCTCGCTTTATCTGAAACGATGGATAGGTCTGCATTGGTTTTGGTGCGTTCAATAGAACTTGACCAAGAAGGAATAGTAAGTGTAAGACTGCTGATTTCAGCATCAGGATCAAAGGCCGGCATATCCTTGACCGAAGGCCCTTTGTACTTTTCAGAATCGGTTTCTCGGCGACCGGTATTAACGGCATTGCGAGTATTGGAATAACGAACAAACTTCTCAGGATGCTTCTTTACATACCGGTAAAACTTGCGAATTTCTTTAGGTTCGAACTTGGACACTTCTACGACATTTTTATGTGATATCTTAATATCGCCGGACAGTATTTTTTGCACAAGTTCAGGCTCTACATCTTTTATATCATCAAGAGCTTGCGAATAAATTGAATACTTTTGAACCGTTCCGTGTGCAATATGATATTCATCGGCAATGCGTTCCGCTGTTCGCCTAACAATATGTCGTTCGATTTCCTCGTTGGTCATCTCTTCGGTATTGAAGTCTTCAAAGTTATATTGGTTAATGCCTCGTGCATTGCGTTTGCTGGCAACAATCTTTTCAGAATGGTACTGAACTCCTATAAGATATTTTCGTGTTTCTTCTGAAATGTTTCGTCGCCCAAGTTGATTGGCACAAATCCATGAAAGAACAGACTCTCTGCAATCAAACTCCATTTCATGAATTCGAAAAGGAATGTTGTGTCGGTGGCAAATCTCGTAGCGATTATGCCCATCGATAATGATACCGTTCCAAGTAATGATTGCATCTCGGCAGCCATCCATAATGATGTTATTTTCAAGTTGTAAAAATTCTTTTGTATGCAAAGGCTTAATAAGATTTTTGAATTCAGGATCTATCCTTAATTCCATTAGAGCCACCTAGAACACCTCCTTCAAACTTCTGAATTGTGTCAAGGGAGAAAAGTGCCACCTTACTGTCGGAGTACACTTCACCCGTAAGTTTATATGTACAATTGCCATCTAAGTCTTGGCGAAGCGACATTAGTGTTGTAATCAATTCTTTACTGTAAAGCTCGTAACTATAATCAGTACGCATATGTGAAAAACTAACAATATGCGACTCTCTGCATCGTTTATCAAGACCGCGAACAGCGATCATTCTGTCGTTTGGGTTAACGAGAAGTTGAATATATTTAGGAAGCCCTAACTGAGTAAGGGTTGTCCTGTAAATACGAATTCGGCTCTTTTTTATATCAACAGATATAGCTGCTGATACCTTATTGTTTTCATCCATTGCCATTACCTCCATTAGTGAATTGTACCGACATTAAGTTTTGTGAATCAGCAACAAGTCCACCTTCATCTTTGTCGGCGTCAGGCTCGGCTTTGACTGCGGTATTATCTTTTATTGCGTATATTGCATAACCATCAAAAACATTAATCTGCATTGACTGACGATGTTCGTTAAATGGCATACCGAATTGATTTTGCCAACCGGCTGGGAAAATAGGTGTTTTTGACGCTTTGGGTTTAGCACCCTCCACATAGGTCATTTGATAAACCTCGGTGGATGTTAAATCGAAAGCGAGCATGTACTCACCGTTAGAGTGAATAACATTGCCGAGTAGCTTATAACGGCAATCGGAATTCCACTTCATCATAGTAAATACCTTTGCAAAAAATATTTTGCAAGTAATCTGACTTGGTTTGCGTTTCCCCTTGGACTCATAGCACCATTTGAAAGAGTCTCTCGCTCCTTCCTTGCAGGGACGAAGTGCGAGGATTTTCCTTTCACGATTAATAAGCACTTGCATATAGTCCGTGTGAGGAAATTTTGATACAGCCGCCATATTTACATAAATACGGCAGTTGTTGAAGGTAAGTGATGGCTCACGAAGATGAGCAAAGAACTCTCTTCGCACAACTTGGAACTCACCGAAATCAAAGTCATCGCCCATGTCAAATATCTCATCGCTATCAGACAGAGTGGGAACTACTTGTGAAGGCTCCAAATTGTTCGTATCAATGTGGTTAAATTGCGTTTCCATATTCTCTTGCATTTTTTGCTTCCTCCATATTTATCCCATTTAATTCTTCTTGGATAAATGCTTTTAATTCTGCGAAGCTGGTAACATGGCACTGCTCACCGGAAGACACAATTTGTCCTTCCAAACGAAGCATCCAGTCCTCTTCGCTCTGCCTTTCAAGTTCGGTCAAAGACTTTTCGTGAACATAGAACTCCTTGCCAAAGTTATTAGCCCAAGCCTCAGGTATTGCACGGATGCGTTTGCCCGAAGGCATAAGGGGTTGAACAATTGGCTTTCCATCCTCCGTTGTCCCTTCTGTAGATAGAACATAAGGCTTGAAATATGCCTCTGAATCTTTAACATCAAAGATATATGCAATCTCTCCGTCCTTCTCATAAAGAGAACCTAAAATTCGGTACTTGTAATCAATATTCCAACCGAAAAGGAAATAAACAGTATCTCCGAAAGCAGCACATGGAATTTCTTTAGGAAACATCTTTCCCGCTTGTGGTTTTGAGAACTCTACAGCATTTCTGTTATCCTTAGTAGTAGGACGAATAGCAAATTTTCTGCTGATAGGATTAATAAGAAGCTCGACATAATTATTCTTATTGAACTTGCGAACACAAGCTGTACTGAATTTCAATTGTTTATGATTGAAACAGACATTAGGACTTCTTGTTGTTTCGAAGAATTCAGAACGAGCAATCTCGAATCCGCGCAGATCGAAATCACCGGCTTGGACTTCTATCTGAATTTCCGCTTCATCAACGGGAACTTCCGATGGATCGTAAACGGTTTTACAGGCTTCGAAATAGTCTGCTTCCTTAAAACCTGCCCATCGGGGATTGATAACAACAAAACCTTTAAGAAGACCACTATCAATAACTCTAAGTTTTGGCATTATGCTCTTGTTTCCATACTTCATATTGTCGAGTAGATGCTGAACGGCAATATAGTCGTCTCGAGAAACAATCGCTTCATGGTGGTCATAGTACATACTCTGAGGTCTATTCTTAACATTCTTGGCTTTTTTATGGTCTCGATAATTAGGCGTGTAAGTTTTACGAGTCAGAACATCTCCACAGTGCCTTTCGTTGCGCAGAATCTGAACAATACCTGTCGGTGTCCATTTGGTAGTGTTGCCCTTATATGAGGCTTTCTCAAGGGCTATGAAGGCATCTGCAATCTGTTGCGTAGAATATCCATACAGATACATATAGAAGGCAAGTTTTACGGTATTCTTTTCATCAGGATTAATAATGAGCTTACCATCGGCATTTTGAAGATAACCTAAAAGTGGTGGAGTAAGAGGAAGACCATTATCAAGTCGCATACGCAGTGATGACTCCATGCTTCGACTTCTCGTGTGTGACTCTTCTTCGGCCATTGTCGACTGGAAGGTCAAAGCCATTTGCGAGTCTTCGTTTAGCGAATGAATTGCTTCACTTTCAAAGAACACTCCGACTGCCGGTTTCAGATCGGCCAAGTCTCGAATAGCACCAAGAAAATCTCGAACATTACGAGCAAAACGAGAAACACTCTTGGTGATAATAAGGTCTATCTTATGAGCCTTGGCATCTGCAATCATTTCGTTGAATGCTTCACGCTTGGTTGTTGATGTTCCCGAAATTCCTTCATCGGCATAAATCTTATAGAGTTTCCAATTTGGATGCTTTTGAACGAAGTCTTCGTAATATTTTTTCTGCAGCTCATAAGAAGTTGTCTGCCTTACATCATCGGTAGAAACTCGAACATAGATACCAACCGTTTGAGTGATGTTGTCATCACAATAATTAAGAGGCTTTTCTTCGGGGATATACTTATATTTACTACGGTCAAACCCTGCGTTAATTCGGTCACGAACTTTTTGTTTTGCGGAGGCTCGCTCTCTCTGTTTATCACTATTAAACATCTAATAACCCCCTCACCGGTTCACCATCACAGAGCTTTTCGTGTCCCTCGGGAAAGAACTCCAACGAGTGCATATCCTCTAAATAATAGGTAGCAAGTGTAAATACATTTTCAGAAACGAAATACATTCCAATCGGGTGCGGTTGAGAAGCGAGAATACCTGCAATGAAGGTTAGCATTTCGGGTTTATCTTTTCTGCAAACATTAGAAACTTTCTGAGTGAGAATTAAATCAACCTTGCCATTGAAACAATCCTCGAGCAAACGACACCACTCGGGTGCATTTTCCATATTCGGCGCTGTTTGACCTTCATCTATGTAGAAATCCACAAGTGTCCACTTAGGACAAAGGTCAATGGCTTCCTTGAAGTGAGCAATATGATTTCCAAGATAATTCTCGTGTTTGGTTTGGTTGAAATACCTTATATACACACCAATCTTATACGGATGTACAGGGTGTGGATACTGTTTGCGGATGGACGCTAATTGCAAACGATGTTCCGCAATTCGTTCCATTTTTTCATCATCTCCACCAAGCAGCCAAGTAATTGGAGCTGGGGGTTCATCGAGAGAGAGCAACTCCTCCCTGATATCAATTTCGTTTTTCAATTCTTCCATTTTCAATAAGCCCTTTCTATTAAAAACGATAATTCATGCACTGATTTTATTCTCTAAATTAATTATATCGGCTTCGGCTTATATTTGAATAATCCAGTGGTCAAGAAACTGACTGGTGGTTTAAAAACGGCAAAAAAATACAGGACCGGCGTAAAAACCAATCCTGTAAAACAGAAAACAGATCGGAAAACCGACCTGTTAATAATCAAATATATCTTTTTTTGAATGCATCGAAGTCTTGACTTCTTTTACAATTTTGAGTATTGAATCTATCTCAGCAGGGGTGCAGTCAGAAAGAAGACTTGCAAACTCGCTTGTGTAGATACTTTTGGATTCGGGTGTATTCGGGCGAAGCAATGAATCGGCAGATACTTGCAAAGCCTCTGTGATTTGCACGAAGGAAGAAAGAAGCATTCGAGTCTTTCCAAGTTCTATTTCGCTTATATGAGGTAAGGACATATGCGCTTTTTCTGCTAAATCAGCTTGGCTCATTTTCTTTTCAATTCTGACTTCTCGAATACGAGTACCTATCTTCTGATAGACCTCATCTTTAAGATTATTCACAAGCGCACCTCCTTTTATAGCCTACGCCTTATTATATAGTTTCTGGTTTATATTGTATATAAGACACAGACAGAATTATAATGTGTGCCTTATAATAGAAACTACAAAATTTATTTTTGGAGGTTTCTATATGTCAACCAATTATTACGCACTCGGTCAAAGGATCAGAACAATCAGAAGAAAGAGAGGTCTTACTCAACAAAAACTCGCGGAACAAATACCGTGTTCGGCGACATACATGAGTTATGTTGAGAACGGCAACAAACGAATGAGCCTTGATATGTTTATTTGCGTTGCAAATGAGCTGAAGGTCTCTGCGGATGTCCTACTCTTCGACAGCCTCGAAAACACGGTCAGCGTGTCCAATCACGAATTCGCCGCCGTTCTTTCGGACTGCAGCGAGTACGAAACTCGCATTCTGTTAGATATAGTTCGCTCTGCGAAGAAATCTATGCGAGAGAATAAAAGACTTCTCCATGGTCGCCACAATTAAATTATATCTGTCACCAAAGTGAAATGGAATAAGCTAGTGGTCAGCATACAAACTGTTGGTTTATAATTTGAAAATTACATAAACAGACAAACGAGGCAGCAAGAAAATCCTTACTGCCCGTTTGCCATGCTTGTCTTTATAAAAGTAAAGGGAGCTCCCGCAGGAACTCCCTGGTCGCAGGCCTCGCAGGTTTCTGCAACTCGATCACTGAACATATTATATACTAAAACAGCCTTTTGTCAAGGTTTTCTCGAAAAATATGTTCGGTGGTAATTCACCGGATTAAAACAATTTAATTCTTTTTGTATCCGCACTTGGGGCAAACGCCGTTCTCATTCAGCGCTATCATATAAATTGTGCAAGCATTGCTTGCACAATTACTTCGTCAGGGTAGTTAATTGCTCGCTTGTATTTCGCAAAAATGTCATAACCCTCCTACTTGACAACTCTTTAATTATCGTGTATAATAAACACGAAAGTAAAGAAACCAAGAAATCAAGAAAGAATGTTTTTCTTCTTGACGCATATACTATAAGGAGGACGAATATGTCCGGATCAACAGCTACATTGAAAGGTAATTTGATTATGGATAGGAAAATAGTTAGTATCTCTTCAAAAAGACAGATTACTATTCCGCAGAAATTTTTTGAAGCTCTTCAGTTTGATAACGAAGCAGAATGTGTTGTTCGCGGTAACGAACTTGTAATTCGTCCTGCTCGCGCTAACTCCGGTGGAGAGTTCGCAGAGCATATCCTTGCGGAACTCATTGCAAACGGTTTGTCCGGCGATGAGCTGTTAAAGGAATTTAAAACTAAACAGGCAAAGGTGCGCCCTGCCGTTGAAGCAATGATAGCGGAAGCTGATGAGGTTGCTTCGGGCAATGGTGAATATTACACCTATGATGATGTCTTTGGCTCGGAGGATTAAGAAGTTTGACAGAAGTTAGATTCTTGCCTCCTGCGGCGAAGTTTCTTAAGAAATGCAAAGATAAGAAACTGAAATTGCTGTATCAGGAGGCAATCGACAAAATCAAGGAAGACCATACCATTGGCGAAGCAAAAAATGGAGATCTCGCCGGTATATATGGTTACGATATTTATTATAATAAAACCAATTATGAACTCGCTTATCGAGTAGAATATATTGATAATAAAATTATTGTCGTAATTATGGCCGGAACCCGAGAGAACTTTTACAATGAACTTAAAAGGTACATGAACGGCTAATACTATATAGAATTGCAGACGGTTAAAGCACAATGCTTTGACCGTCTTTTTCTATGCCAAAATATTTTTCGAAACAAAAAATGAAAGAAGGCCGAAAAAACACATTTTCAAAAACCCTTTATTTATGCGGCTTTATAGCACCTAAAATTACATTTTATACAGATATTATTACATTTTCGGAAATGCCGAGATTTTGTAACGAGTATCAATTATAATATTATATGGAAAGGAATGACCAATATGATTTACTACACAGGCGATATTCACGGTCAAAAAGTTGAGGTCGTGAGATTAGCAAAAAGATATAACTTAACAAGAGAAGATACAATCGTAATACTTGGTGATGCAGGTCTAAACTATTGCGGCGATGAGAGAGATAACGAGCTAAAAGAAATCTTTGCTCGGCTCAAACCTACAATTTTCTGTATTCACGGCAACCACGAAATGCGTCCGCACACCATTCCTACATACAAAACAAAAGAATGGAACGGCGGTACTGTATGGTATGAAGAAGCCTATCCTAACATTCTTTTTGCCAAGGATGGTGAAATCTTTGATATGGAAGGCATTAAACACCTTGTAATAGGCGGTGCTTACAGCGTAGACAAGTTTTATCGTATTACCCGAGGCTACGGCTGGTGGGCAGATGAGCAGCCCTCAAAAGAAATTAAAGAGTATGTGGAACGGCAGATAAAGGAGAAAGATTTTGACATCATCCTCTCACATACCTGTCCGTATAAATATGAACCTCGTGAAATGTTCATTTCCGGCATTGACCAAAGTACCGTAGATACAAGCACAGAAATGTGGCTTAATAAAATCGAAGAAACTGTTGAATACAAAGCATGGTACTGCGGTCATTGGCACATTAATAAGAGGATTGACAAGATGCACTTCCTCTATCACGGGGTCGAAACGAGCGATGATGTAAAGAGAATATTAGAAACGAGTTGATTAATACAATGAAGACGCTTTTTACCGGCGACCTGCACCTTGGTCATGAAAATGTAATCAAGTTTGACAACCGTCCCTTCGAAACTGTTGAAGAAATGGATGCCGAACTTATCCGGCGATGGAACAACAAGGTAGGCAAAGGCGACCTTGTATATGTTCTCGGTGATATGATTTGGAAAGCACGAAACGATGATGCTCCGAGCCTTATTAAGAGCCTTAATGGACAGATTATTCTTATCAAGGGTAATCACGACCGCTTCTTACATAATGCAAAAGCTAAGGCCGCACTTGCAGGTATCAAAGACTATGACGATATCTGCGTTACCTTGGAAGACGGAATGACACGCCGTTGTATTTTGAGTCACTATTTTATGCCGATGTATATTGGACATCGCCATCAGGCAATCCATCTCCATGCTCACTCGCACTTTAGTGATGAAGCTGACTTCGAGGTGGACTTTGCAGAGCAGCTCAACCAAATGGGTTGCAAGAATGAAATTTATAATGTAGGTTGCATGTATTGGAACTTTGAGCCGGTAACTCTTGATGAGATAATTGCTCACGGAAAGACCGTTCGACCTAATTATGGTACACGCACACACTAAACGATATATTTGGAGATGGCTAATATAACTGATAACCTTATTACAGTTTCATTTGAAATCGAGGAAGAACTATACAACAATGCCTTGAAAGTGTGTACCGAACTTGGAACTACCCTCGAACAAGCATGTGCAGAATTCTTGCGGTTCTGCGCTAACCCTGACAACCTACCAAAAGTAAAAGAAATACTCGGGATTGAATCTAAATAAAAGGAGAATCTGCATGACCCTGAAATCAACAGACACTATGGAAAGAATAACTCGACAGCAGCTCGCAGATAACTTTGACGAGATACTTGAAAAAGTTGATAAAGAACAAATTGGCTATGTAATTCTTGACAACGAAGGCAATGACGGACATGTTCTCTGTCCTTTTCAGTGGTTTGAAACACAGCCTAACGATCTTCACTCTGTTATGCGTGAAATCAAGCGCATCAAAGAGGAAATGTATAGTTTAGTGGAAAAGTCTATAAAAGAAATAGAAAACGATACTATCACAGATAAAAAAGCTATCGAGGATTTTCAATTTATGCTTATGGATTATGGAGATGATGCTAAGTTTTTTGAGCTTTATAGGTCATTAACTCAAGTGTTAAACGCTAAAAATCCACAGCGAAAAAAAGGTAAATGGGAATAAGTATAATTTCTAAAGTAACCTTTTGCAAAGCTTTATCTCTTATAAAATAACAGGAAGCAACGGATGAAAAAAATTAAAAAAGTGAGATGTAAGTAATAATGATTTATGTATTATCCGACATCCACGGTAACCTGAAAAGATTTGAGTCTATTATGAAGCAAATCAATCTGCAAACGGATGATACATTATACATCCTTGGAGATGTTGTAGACAGGAACCCCGATGGAATAAAGATTTTAAGAAAACTGATGAAAATGCCCAATGTCAAAATGCTAATCGGCAACCATGAATATATGATGTTAAAAGCAATCGGGCATTGCAAAAACGCTGCCGAAGAAAAAGAAAATACCAATTGGAAAGAAAGACGGATTTGGTATAACAACGGTGGTAGAATCACACATGACCGCTTAAAGAGAATTCAGTTAGAACAAAGAGCTGAAGTATTTAAGTTTATTCGGTCTCTGCCTGTCAACCTCGAGGTTGAAGTAAATGGTATAAAATATAAGCTTGTTCATGCTTCTCCCGAGGAAAACTATATGACTAAGTACCGGTATAGCGAGGATTATAAGACCTCAAAAGAGTTTGCCGTTTGGGAACGCTGGAACGAAATGCAACCAATCCCCGAAGGTTATGTGCTGATTTTTGGTCATACCCCAACTTGCTACTTCCAAACTGTAGAGCCTTGGAGTATATGGAAGGGTGAAAACGCAATTGGTATTGACTGCGGCGGGGCATATCCGGACGGCCGACTCGGTTGTCTCCGTCTTGATGATATGAAAGAATTTTACTCGGAAGAATAAACAAAGGAAGTTGACTATGGGAACAAGTTACTCAATTTTTGCCGAAGTTCATGTCGGCAACAAATGGTACAACATAAGTCCTCTTTTAAGAGAGGAAGACGGACAAGCAAAGGTGTATCCATTTTTATCAGGCAAGTCTTGGCTTCATCAGGCGGTAGAGGAATTGCGTGAGTATAGTTATAAATGCGGTCGACCCGATGACCTATCAGACGAATTAAGAACTGTATTCGGCGAACCCGATGAAGATGTCGTAGACCCATTTTTTAAGGATATGACATATAAAGAATACTATCGACAAATGATGTTTTCAGTAAACTACGGTAAAGCAGTTAAACGCAGAGTTAAGGATTCAAGACCTACCCGATATCGTGGCTATGCAAACAAATACGCTTTGACTGCTTACGAAATCGGAGAATGCGAAGATATATCGCACTGGATTTCCGAAGCTGAATATAATAAGCTCCCCGAAGACGAAAAGCAGGATTATACCTATTACGAATGGGATGAATACGGCGATTGGTATGCCGTTTTTGTTAAGCTAAGTAGAATGGTAGATGCCCTGCTTGAAATCTTCAACAGTTGGAGTCTTTGCAACATCCAAAACGCAAATCTCGATGAGCGAACACCTACCGCCGACTATGTTCGGCTTATCGTTTACATCGATTAATTTACCCAAACTTAAACCGGCAGTCAGTTTCTTGACTGCCGGAATATTCCAATATAAGACAGACACGATATAATTATTTTAGAGGCGGTGCTATGAATGGCAAAAAGAATTAAAGCCCCTTTCTATACAGAAACGAAAGTCGGTCTTAAAGCCTTATTTAAAGACACAAGACTGCCTAATGGTTATTTGTATTCTAAGGGAGAATACAAAACAAAAATTACTGCTGAAGACCTACCGGAACATTATATTCACGGTTGGATATTCAAAGTGCAAGGATACATATCTGTGCTCGGTGTTAAGGATATAGCTTACTACGCTAATTACCATATAAACCACTTGCACAAAGATGACCACCTTTATATTTCATATAAAGATCGAATAACTCAAGAAGCAGACGAGCGTGGACATATATTTTATCACGGCTATGATGCAGTTTTGTGGGGATATATGATTGTTGACTTTATCCGTGCGGTAAGGAAATATCATAGTTATGATATAGAGCCTATAGCCCTTCAAGTTAAGAAAAAAGAGTGCTTCTTCCGAGAAAAATATCCCGAGGAATGCAAAAGCCCCGGTATTGATTGGTTGGAGTGAGGCTCTATGGATGAGTTTAAAGAATCAGAATATAAATTGATTGGAGATAATGAAATGAAAAAGATACCCACCCTATTTGAAAGGGTGTTCGAAAACCATAAAAAAGTAGGCATACTGCCAAAAGTCACACCCGGTATGGAATGGGTGCTTGAAGGCAGTGGTACTGCAACCGTTAAATATGACGGAAGCTGTTGTGCAATTATCAACGGCGAACTATATAAGCGTTATGATGCAAAGCACGGGAAAAAGGCGCCCGAAGGTGCAATTCCGTGTTGTGAAGCCGACCCTGTAACCGGACATCATCCTCATTGGCTAAAAGTCGATGAGAACGAACCGGCAGACAGATGGTTTATTGCAGCTTATGAAGCAACCCCGAAGGCTGAAATCCATGAAGGAACTTATGAGGCTATCGGTCTTCATTTTAACGGCAACAGATATAACCTTAACAAAGATATTCTCGTAAGGCATGGCGAGGATATGGTCGAGGTAGAACGCACCTTTGAAGGTATCAGGAAATATCTTGAAGAACATAATATCGAAGGACTTGTATTCTGGAAAGACGGACATCCTGCTTGTAAAATCAAGCGTTCCGATTTTGGATTTGATTGGCCGAAAGCTCCGGGGCAACCTTAGATGGGGATAATATTCTCCGTCAAATGAGTGGCATCTATTTTGGTAGCCAATAAAAAACCAATATAAAGACCTTTGGGTAGAAAAACCGAAGGTCAAAAATCTTCTCGAATGCGATAAAACCCTTATTTTAAGCCGTTTTCCTTAAAAATAGGGTGGCATCTAAATTGGTAGCGCAAGCCATATCGAGTGGATGTAACTGATTTCAGTTACATCCGCTTCTTTTTTGCAAAATGTATGTGTTAAAATGATATGAACCAATAAGAAGAGAAGTTTCAACCAAGA
>OLSX01003353.1_pt1 | contig 13106 bp, 10 predicted proteins | sample 1673141 | NCBI WGS metagenome assembly OLSX01 (sample SAMEA3136759, study PRJEB25190) | human gut metagenome | biome: human gut; feature: human-associated habitat; material: faeces | place: Austria | collected 2013
CGTAAGCATTTTCCGTTTTGGTCATAAAAAAAGGGGACTTTTTCAGTGCCCTCCCCAAAGGGAGGGCGTTCCCACCCACAACCTCCTCAAACACAGTAGGAACGAACTCCCGCCCCTTTGGGGAGGGCTGGGGAGGGGCTTACACTCACAGCCTAGGGTTGCGGGCGAAGCACGCTACCCTGGGTATATATATAATAAGGTATAGCAACTCTGTAGGAGTTGCGGTTAGCCGAAGGCGTTACCCGCAGCAGGATAGTGGACTGAAATGTAAGGGAGAATGTTATTATACTCACTCTGATAATGCCCTCTACCAATTTCCTGACCATTATCCCGCCAAGGGGGACGCCCTCGGTTGGCTCGTATCAGCCGTTACGAGGGCACGTGCCATAAGTCACGAGGTTACGTATCAATTGTTACGAGGACACGTATCAACCGTTACGAGCCACCAATGATAGTCGCGGGCGGTGCCAACCATCCCTCTGCGGTGTGTAATGTATGGATATAAGAGCCGGATGGGCGTTGCTCCTTTTTAGAGCTTTGCCCTCTGCGTAAAAAGTTGGTGTCGGATATTCCCGAGAACCATCTCAGGGATATCCGACACCAACCTCAGCGCCGCACCTGTCCATGGTAGGCTGAAAAGGAGCAAAATAAAAAAAGAGCAGCCCAACAGAGGCCTTTCCCTAATCCTCTCCAAGGGTCGAAAAGCTACAATAAACCCCATCCCAACCACCTCCAAGGGCAAGGAGCGCCATCTAACCGCTTAAAACACAGCAAGAAAGAACTCCCTCCCCTTGGGGAGGGTTGGGGTGGGGCTTTAGGAGGGCTTTAGGTGGGGCTTTCAGTTGTATCCTACTTAGGCAGATTGAATGCCACGGTCATCTCCTTGAGCTGCTCTTCGCTCATGCCATCGGGCTCGTAGCCCATGCACTTGGCATTGATGTATATCTTGGCACTCTTGGAGAGTACGTCAATCTGGTCGAAGGCATCCATGGCGTCGAGGCCCTTGGCGAAGACGCCGTGCTTCTCCCACAATACCACGTCGTAGTCTTCGAGCTCAGCGAGAGTTCCCTCTGCCAGTCCGAGGCTGCCGGGCAACTGATAAGGCACTACGCCCAAACCTAACGGACAGAACGCCTTGGTCTCGGGAATCATGCTCCAAAGGATGTTGGTGAGCACATCCTTGCCCATAAACTTCTTGTTGTGACTCATAGCCACCAGCTCGATGGGGTGGGTGTGAACCGTGGCGGTGTAGGGTGAACCCTTCTCTATCATACGGTTGTGCACGGCCAGGTGGCTGGGCAACTCTGATGTAGGCTGGACGAGATTGTCGGCGATGATGACATAGGTCTCGCAGTCGTCGAGGATGCGGATGACGCTGCCGTTGTCCATAGGCCAGCGGGCGAGGTCGCGCATGCGCTTGCCGGTACCCTTGCAGTAGAAGTAGCAACCACGCAGATGGGGGAGCGTGATGCCGATGTGCTTGATTTCGCCGAGGGCAGGCATGTGCCTCATCTCGTCATCCACATACTTGCTGATATTGACAGTGATGTTGCCACCATTGCGCTCAGCCCATCCATTCTGCCACAAATAACCAGCCACTTCGGCTATCTGGTCAATCTCCTTCTTCAGGAGAGGGCGTCCGTCTAAAATACTTTTCATGATTCTTATGATTAATGTTTAACTCTATTTTCTATCTATATTCCGGAAGTCGCTCGGCTTGAGTCCCGTCTTCAGCTTGAACTTGGAAGAGAAGTAGTCGGGCGAATCAAAATTGAGCATATAGGCTATCTCCTTGACGAAGAGGTCGGTGGTGGAGAGCAGCTCCTTGGCTCGCTGCAGCTTGAGGTCCTGCTGGTAGAGCGCGGGCGAGATGCCAGTATACTCCTTGAAGAGCTTGCGGAAGCTGGAGTAGCTCACGCCCAGCTGTTCGGCAATCTGCTGCACGGTGAGGTCGCTCTCTACCTCCTTGCGCATGATGAAGCGTGCGCGGTTGATCATATCGACGTGCTCACTGTTCTTGCTCAGCAGGATATTACGCTCGAGCGAATACATCAAACCTATAAGGTGGTTGACTATACCAGCCAGAAGCTGCTGCGAATAGGCTGCCTCCTGGACGGCGGCATGGTAAGCCTCGTCGTAGAGACGGGTGATGGTATCGGAGAAACCTACATGGTAGATGGGGTGTTGGGGAGTAAGGAAGCCGGCACGGACGCGGTCGTCGACATTGCGGCCGCTGAAACCAATCCAATAACAGTTCCATCCCTGTGGACCAGGATGGTAGGTGTGCCACTCATGGGGGAAAAGCAGGAAGAGGTCGCCCTCGCGCAGACGGGTCGGTCGCTGGTTGGTAGTCTCAAAGACTCCCTCGCCACGGGTGACATAGAGCAATTGATACTCATGAAGTTCACGACCCTTGTTGACATCAAAATAATAGCCGTCAGCATGGCCGCTGGTGGGATACTCTTCACCATTGCTTATCTCTTCATAACCCACCGTACTGATGGTGAGCCCCCAAAGCTGGTCGCGCTCGTTGGTTACCAAATACTTGCTCTTCTGCATGATGTTGATTAGATTGTTTGTACAAAGTTACTTATTTTCCACCAATCGACCTTCGTTTTTTGGCAATATTTTTATTACGGCTGCTGTTTTCATGCTCGGGAAACGCAAAAAGGGAGAGACCGCCATGACAACATGCCGTCTGGCGGTCTCTCCCTCGATGATGATTGTCGGCAGAAGAGTGGTTTCAGAACTGCTCGAGTATCGCGATGCGCTTGCGGGTATCGGGGTGGGTGCTGAAGAGCGAGTCGAAGAAGCCCATCATGCCGCTCGTGAGAGCCTGGGGATGGATAATGAAGAGCTGGGCTACATCCTGGCGCTTCACACCCTGCAAGCCGGGGGCGCCAGATATCTTGCGCAGTGCCGAAGCCAGTGCAAGCGGATTGCCGCAGAGCTCGGCGCCACCGGCATCGGCCATATACTCGCGCTTGCGGGAGATGGCAAAACGCGTGATGAGGGTGAAGAAGTAGGCCACGGCACAGCAGACTACGCCCACGAGCATCACAATGATGATGCTCACGCCCGAGCCTTTCTCGTCGCGGCTGCGGCTGTGAGAGCCGTAGAACATGGCGTTGTACATCATGTGCATCACTACGCTCATCACCGTCGAGACGATGCCCACGAAGACGATGCTCGTGATGAGCACACGGGTGTCGCGGTTGCGGATATGGGTGAGCTCGTGGCCCAGCACTCCCGCCAGCTCGTCGTCGTTGAGCACGCGCAGCAGTCCGGTGGTGACGGTCACGGTGTAGCTCTTCTTGTCGATGCCCGAGGCAAAGGCGTTGAACTGAGGGTCGTTGACGATGTTTATCTGGGGCATATCCATGTTGCAGGTCATGCAGAGGTTCTCCACGATATTGTATACCCTCGGGTTCTCCCTCCGCGTGAGCGGGCGGGCTCCCGTAGCGGCACGCACCATCGAGGAGTTGGCGAAGTAGGCGATGAGGAACCACACGCCCACGATGCCCACCACCCAGGGAGCGATGGCCACGAAGGAGCGGTTGACGGCGTCGTAGTCTACCTCGGCAGCCACATTGCCATAGGCGTCAGCGGGCGGCGCGCCCATCGACTGGATGATGGCGAGAAACACCCACACCGTGGCAAGGATAATCAGCGGAAAAGACAGCAGAAGTAGCACACTGCGCAGGTTGTTGCGCCGTATCTGCGTCATCATACCAACATACTGCATAGGCTCAGAACTTGATTTCGGGGGCCTTGTCCATAGCCTCACGGTCGGTCTGGGGGATTTCAAACATCACCTCCTTGTGGAAACCGAACATCTGGGCGATGATGTTGGAAGGGAACACCTGTACGGCGTTATTGAGCTCACGCGTAGCCGAATTGAAGAAGCGGCGGGTGGCAGCCAGTTTGTTCTCGATGTCGGCTATCTCGGTCTGGAGCTGCATGAAGTTCTGGTTGGCCTTGAGGTCGGGATAGGCCTCGAGCTGCACCTTCAGTCCGGCGAGCGCACCGGTAAGCTGGTTGTCGGCGGCTATCTTGTCGTTGATATTGGTGGCTCCCATAGCGGCTGTGCGTGCCTCGGTGACGCGCTGCAGCAGCTCTTTCTCATGGGTGGCATATCCCTTGACGGTAGCCACCAGCTGGGGGATGAGGTCATAACGCTGACGGAGCTGCACATCGATGTTGGCGAAAGCATTTTCACGATTGTTGCGCATGCGCACCAGGTTGTTGTACTGGCCTACGAGCCACAACGCGAGTAGTACGACGACTACCAAAACAATAATCCATGTCATATACTTAATCTTTATAATTATATAGGTCAAAATTACCAAAAAAGCGACAACCGCCCAACTATTCGGGCTTAAAGAATGTAAACAGGTGCAGATTTTCACCGCCGCCACCCTCACCGCCGCCACTCGGGGCAGGGTAGAGGGCAAATTAACTGGAACTTTCCTTTGCATTGTCTTGACTTTGTAGTAACTTTGTCTACTGACAATAATTATACAAGGTATGAAGAAGACACTATTCTCTCTGTTTCTCCTGTTGTCTGTGGCTCCGATGTGGGCACAGACAGACACCCTGGTGGCCAGCGAACTGACCGACACCAAGCCGCACGACGGCAACGAGGTATGGGCGCGCGTGCCCGATGCAGTGCAAATGGCGTGGGGCTCCACCGATGTCCGCTACGCCAAGATGAACGTGCCCCGTGGGCGCATGGCAAAGACCCTGAGGCTCGACGCATGGGCTGGCGAGCGCGTCATGGCTCAGGCTGTGGTATGGACGCGCCACGACATCGTCTCGCCACGCGTAGAGGCTACAGCCCTGACCTGTGGCAGAGAGGTGATATACGCCAAGGCCGTCAACGCCGGATTTGTGGGATATGTGATGACCGACGAGCTCAACCATAACGGCAAATCCAACTGCGGCCACCGTCCCAACAAGGCCGACTTCGACTCGTCGATGGTCGCCGACATGGTCTATGGTCCCCACATCGACCGTATTCCCCGCTGCACCACCCGCCCGGTTTGGGTCAACGTGTGGGTGCCTGCCCTCACGCGCGCGGGTATATATAAAGGTAAGATAGTCCTCACCGGCGACAAGGGCGAGAAGGCCGAAGTGGCACTCGAAGTCAAGGTGGGCAGCCGCCAGCTGCCTGCGCCCAAAGACTGGGCTTTCGACCTCGACCTGTGGCAGAACCCCTACGCCGTGGCGCGTGTCATGAACGTGAAACTGTGGAGCCGCGAGCACTTCGACGCCATGCTCCCCGTGATGAAGATGCTTGCCGACGCCGGACAGAAGTCCATCACTGCCAGCATCATGCACCACCCCTGGAACGGACAGACCGAAGACCCCTTCTGCAGCATGATACAGCGCACGCTGACCGTCGACGGACAGTGGAAATACGACTACACCGTGTTTGACCGCTGGGTAGAGTTCATGACCCGCGAGGTGGGCATCACCGGCACTATCGACTGCTACACCATGATACCCTGGGCGCTGCAGTTCGACTACTACGACCAGGCTTCCAATACGGTGAAATTTGTCAACGTCCGTCCGCAAGACGCCGCCTACCGCGACTACTGGCTGCCCTTCCTGCGCGACTTCGCCCAACACCTGCGCCAGCGTGGCTGGTTTGAGCGTGCCGCCATCTCCATGGACGAGCGTATGCTCGAAGATATGCAGTCGGCTATCGCCGTAATACGCGAAGCCGATGCCGACTTCCACATCACTCTCGCCGGCAACTACCACAATGAGATAGAGCACGAGCTCGCCGACCTGAGCGTTCCCTACGGTAGCCCGCTCGACCGCAGCATCATCGCTGACCGCCGCAGCCGCGGTCAGTCTACCACCTGCTATATTTGCTGTACCGAGAGCTTCCCCAACACCTTCACCTTCTCCGACCCCGCCGAGGGCGCCTTCATCCCCATCCACGCCATGGTGCAGGGATACGACGGTCTGCTGCGCTGGGCTTACAACAGCTGGACTGCCGACCCCATGCGCGATACCCGCTTCCGCTCCTGGCCCGCCGGCGACACCTATATCGTCTATCCCGGTGGCCGCAGCAGCATGAGGTTCGACCGCCTGGTCGAAGGCATACAGTGCTGCGAGAAGGTGCGTCTGCTCAGAGCAGAACTGCAGGCCAAGGGCAACCGTCGCGCCCTGAAGCGCATCGACGAAGCCCTGAAGGTATTCGGCTGGGGCGGACTTGAGCACACCCAGATGCCCACCGGCGAGCGTATAAGCCGCCTGCAGCGCGTGCTCAACAGTCTCTAAGGTACCCCGGAGCCTCGGCGAAGACATTGAAATTTAAGCTGTAACAGACAGAAATATCCCGAAAAGTTTGGACGTCACAGATAAATGTCGTAACTTTGCACCCGCTTTTCGGCTTAACCGCTGGCCTATGGACGAGTCATTGAGCTACGTTGAGTTGGAACGACAAACAATTTTTAATTTCAAACAACACAATGGATTTAATTAAAGTTGCTGAAGAAGCATTTGCAACCGGCAAGCAGTTCCCCGCCTTCAAGGCTGGTGACACCATCACTGTCGCTTACAAAATCGTCGAGGGTTCAAAAGAGCGTATCCAGCTCTATCGTGGTGTAGTAATCAAGATTTCAGGCCACGGTGACAAGAAGCGTTTCACCGTTCGCAAGATGTCTGGTACTGTAGGCGTTGAGCGTATCTTCCCCATCGAGTCACCCAACATCGATTCTATCGAGGTGAACAAGGTAGGTAAGGTTCGTCGCGCTAAGCTCTACTATCTGCGCAAGCTCACTGGTAAGGCTGCCCGCATCCGTGAAAAGAGAGTGGTTAACACCAACGCTTAATAACGGCATCACCAAGGGTAAAACCCAAGAAATAAAGAGAGACATTCCTCATGCGGGGAGTGTCTCTCTTTTTTTTGCGCAATTTTGCGCACATGTTTTGAGCCGAATAACATTTATTAACAACGACGTCCGGCGCCCTACCTATTTATATAACTAACTTTGCAGCAAATTCTGAAAGTAACATGACTAATATCACCAAGACCTTATGCCTCGGAGCAGCCATGATGCTCGCTCTGTCTGCCTCTGCGCAAAACGAGAAAGTTAAAGACCTGATTTCTCCACTCTCAGACCACAGCATCCAGCTCCATGGATACTTCGACAATGACATCCACAACAGTGTGGAGCATTGGAACAAGGGCGTCGTGCCCTACGACCGCCTCATGGAGTTCTACGATAACAACGTCAACCGACCCAATTTCGCTGTAGGTGAGATGTGGGCCAAGGCTGTTCGCAGTGGAGCCATGCTTTATGCATATAACAAGGACCCCGAACTCAAGAAGATACTGGTCAACACCGTCAACAAGGTGTTCAAGTATGTGCAGAGCAACGGTGCTATAGCCTGCTCGCCCGTAGAAAAGCAGCCCGACTCCAAGGGTGGCGACCTCTGGGAGCGCAAATATATCATGCTCGGACTCTCGCAGTACTATGCACATGTGGAGAAAGACCCACGCGTGCTCAAACTGATGATTGCCGAGGCCAACAGCGTGATAGACCAGATAGGCGACGCTCCTAAGGTAGACATCAATACCCAGGGATGGAGCCGCACTGGCATCGAGAGCTACTCGGTGATGGAGCCCATGATGCGCATCTACAAGCTCACCGGCGACAAGCGCTACCTCGACTTCTGCACCTATCTCATCAAGAAGGGCGGATGCCGTGGCGCCAACATCTTCCAGGAGAGTCTCGACAACGTACGTCCTCGACTCATGGGCAATGGCTACCCCAAGGCTTATGAGATGCTCTCGGTCTATGAAGGCTTGGTAGAGTACTACCGCTGCACCGGCGAGGAGAAGTGGAAGCAGGCTACGCTCAACCTTTTTGAAAACCTGAAGAAATACGAGATTACCATTATCGGTAACGGTGGTGCAGACTATCCATACTATCCCAAGTGGAGAGGTGAGGCATGGGACGATACTGCCCTCGAGCAGACCAACCCCAAGATAGAGCGCATGATGGAGACCTGCGCCGGAGTGACCTGGATGAAGCTCTGCAGCCAAATCCTGCGCATCACTGGCGACGCTTCTGCCGTCGACTTCATCGAGAAGTATGTCTACAACGGACTCATCGGTGCCATGAAGCCCGGTGGCAACGGATTCAGCTACGTCAACCTGCTCAACGGTCAGAAGGTGACCGACAGAGGATGGGGTACTACCATCGACGGCATGGCTGTGACCTGCTGCAACCTGAGCGGACCTATGGGCTTGGCATATATACCCTATGTAGCCGTGATGCAGAACGACCGCGGACCCGTCGTAAACCTCTACAACGCAGCCACAGCCACAGCCAAGACCCTCAAGGGTAACTCCGTGACATTCACCATCGACACCAAGTTCCCACTCGCCAACACTGCGACCATCACCATCGACGAGGCACAGAAGGAGAAGTATGACTTCATGCTCCGCATCCCCGGATGGAGCACCAACACCATCGTCAAGGTCAACGGCAAAGCCATCGACAACGTAGTGGCTGGCAAGTATCTCACCCTGACACGCAAGTGGAAGAAGGGCGACAAGATAGAGTTGACCTTTGACATGCGATGCCGCCTCATTGACGCGCCCCACGGCAGCAATCCCGACGCATGGAACTACCAAGCTGTCATCTACGGCCCCATGGTGCTGGCGCGCGACGAAAATATTGACGCTGATTACAACAAACCTGTACAGGTAGTGGCAGATGCCAACGGCGAGGTGAAGATCACCCCCGTGAAGCCCACACGCGAAGGAACCCGCATGGAGTTCCTCGTGCCCACCACCGACGGCAACATCCATATGGTTGATTACTCATCGGTAGATGGTTGGAAGGACAAGAAAATCTGTACATGGTTGCCCAAGAAACAATAATCTACTAATATCAGGAATCTCACAATTGAACATGATTTAAAAGGGGGGAAGCTCGCAACGAGCCTTCCCCCTTTTTTTATGCATGCCGATTGCGTGTTTGATGTCCCTTGAGGAAAGTTATGTGAGGCATCCCTCATGTGGCAGTAACGCCGAACCGAAGGTTACTGCCGCGGCGCAATGCGCAGCGAAAGGTAATGGAGTTGCGCTTTCCCAGCCCAGGGTTGCGTTTGGCTGTAGGCGCGTCACCTGCAGCGACGACCTTCTTCAAGGGGAAAGTGCGCACCACTATCTCCTTAAACACAACGAGAATGAACTCCTGCCCATTGGGCATGGAGAGAGGGCTTGCAATCAGCTGTTTTTTTACCGCCAAAGGCGGACTTTTTTTACGGCCAAAGGCCGCTTTTTGAACCATGACGGCTGTTGTCGTCATGCAAAGCATGGCGTTGGGGATGGCGGGGACGACAAGAAGGAAAACTTGTTTTCCGACTGGCGTCACCGACAACCACAAAAAGGCGAAGCCGACAACAGTCGCCATGGCTTTTTGTATTTACATCACCCACTAATAGAAGCAGCTGATAATGGATTGGTCCAACGATAAAGCCTTTGTTTCCTGCTGCGGGTAACGCCTTCGGCAAAGCACAACACCCACTGCAATGCCCCACCTTATTATATATATTGTTGTAGGCCCCATCCCAACCTTCCCCTTGGGCCTATTTACAAGTTACAGAGCTTCCAGCACGCGCTTGAGCACCACCTCGGCGCTTATCTCGCGGTTGGCGGCTTCGGGGATGACGAGCGAGTGGTCGCTCTCTATCACATCGTCGGTGACGATGAGACCGCGTCTTACGGGCAGACAGTGCATGAAGTATCCGTCATGAGTCCAGCTCATGTGCTCCGAGTCGATGGTCCATGACATATCCTTGCAGAGTATCTTGCCATAGTCCTCTTTGCAGCTTACGCCGGGGCAGCTCCAGTTTTTGGCATACACGAAGTCGGCACCTTCGAGCGCGCGGCGCTGGTCGTATTCTACATGGGCGTTGCCCACAAACTTCTCGTCCAGCTCGTAACCCTCGGGATGGGTCACCACCAGGTCTACATCGGCAGCGTTCATCCATTGGGCAAAGCTGTTGGGCACAGCCTGTGGCAGCGCACGGCAGTGGGGAGCCCAGGTGAGCACCACCTTAGGACGCTCCGTCTTGCGGTGCTCGTCGATGGTGATGAGGTCGGCAAAGGCCTGGAGCGGATGCACCGTGGCAGTCTCCATAGCCACAACAGGACGGCCGCTGTAGCGCACAAACTGGTTGACGATGGTCTCGGCATAGTCGAAGTCACGGTCTTTGAGCCCGGCAAACGAGCGCACGGCGATGATGTCACAGTAGCTTGCCATCACGGGGATGGCTTCGAGCAGATGCTCGCTCTTGTCGCCGTCCATGATTACGCCACGCTCGGTCTCCAGCTTCCATGCGCCGGCATTGACGTCGAGTACTATCACGTTCATTCCCAGGTTCATGGCTGCCTTCTGGGTAGAGAGGCGTGTGCGCAGACTGTTGTTGAAGAATATCATCAGCAGAGTCTTGTTCTTGCCCAATTCCTGAAAGGCAAAGCGGTCGCGCTTTACCTCCTGTGCCTCGGCGAGCGCCTGACGGAGGTCGCCCAGGTCTTCTACATTGAAAAATGTCTTCATCTCTTTCTTCCTTTATTTGATTTGTCAGCGCCGGACAGTAGCCGATGCCGGCATCGATTGTGTGCGGGATGCTGTTGATGTCACAAAAATACGCAAAAAACCTGACATGCACCGCCATTTTCCCCATTTTTTTGCCTACCATCAACACCACGGCTTGCCATATCACCGCTACGGCGGGGCATCACGTTGCCATTGCCCTAAACCAGAGAGAGGGACCCGCGCTTGGCGGCATCCCTCTCTTTGCAGCTATAGTCTCAATAGCCTGGGGCGTGGCCGGGCTCTTTAGGGTTACAGTTTTACCACCTTTCTCATATTCTTTTGTCGCACCCCATCCAACGCCAACGGCGGAGCCAGACATCCGGTGATGTCCTGCTCCGCCGTGGAAATTGTTGCTGGGTCGTCTGTGCGGTTAGCGTGCCATAACCTTGTAGGCGCGGCCACCGGCCTTGACGATGTATACCTGTCCGGCAGCGAGGGTCAGCGTGTTGGCGCCAGCCTTGCCGCTCAGAGTCTGCTTGTTGCATCCGTCGAGGGTGAAGACATAGATGGGGGCAGCCTGCGCCAGCGTCACGGTCACGGTGTTACCGCTTATGCTTACCTTGGGGTCGCCGTTGGCTACCACGTTGTCATCGATGCCTGCAGCGATGCTCAGGTCGGCATAGACAATGGGTGATGTGCCTGAGATTACCTCGCCACCCACGTCGTTGTGACGCCATCCTGTCACCTGATAACCATACTTCTTGTTCTCCTCGAGACCAGAGAAGTTGTATGAGGTGGTCTTGCCGTCGGTGAGTTTCACCAGGTCATACTTCACGGTGATGATGTCGCCCTTGTAGAGACCCTGGCTTACAGTAACCTCATCGATGAAGAACTTCTTGAGTCTTTTATCCTCAAATGAGAGCATGGTCTCAGAGTCGCCGTCATTCATCTCCCACTCTTCATCGATATTGCCATCTTTGTCGAAGGTTGCCGTGTGCATGTTCAGTTTGCCGTCTACTATATATCCAACGTGGTATACGTTGAGGGCGTCGCCGGCAGTACCATGGGCCTTAAGGTGTATTTTGTACTTGCCGCCGTTGGCCGACAGGTTCATGATGGGCGAGTGCAGATAAGACATGTTCATGGGGAAGCGGCCTGCATCGGCACCTATCATGCCTTTGGCCATCAGCACATTGCGTCCGCTCCAACCTGTGCAGTCTGTATACTTGTCCAGGTCTTCCGAGTTGATGCTGATGGGAAGCATCTGTGTGCCCTCAGTAGCCTTGGAGAACTGGTCGTCAAGGCGCTTGTCTATCTTGGTTTCCTCGACCACGTCGAAGCGGTAGGGCTGCACATAGTAGCCCAGCGCCTTGGGCAGATACTCCCAGTTGGCGGTGTACGAGGTACTCTTGATGTTGCTGGCGGGCAGGGCGTTGACACTCAGGAAACCATCAACATACATGATGGCCGACATGTCAGAAACCTCGCTGCCATTCTTTGCCTTTACATAGTAGTAATAGACCTTCTCGGCATCCAGGTCGGTGGGAACGATCCATGTACCCTCGACCTCCTTGTCGCGCATCACGTATACGGGGGCCTTGTATTCATACTGTATGGAGTTGATGGCGATGTCGCCCACGTTGTGGCTGTCGTCCTTGACAATCTCAAAGACTACCTTGCCGATGTTGGAGCGGATTCCGCCGAAAGCATCCTCCAGGTCGAATTCTTCTTTGAGGTAGAAATAGTAAGCCTCTACCTGACCCGAACTGATCATGTCGCCGGCCTTGTCGTAGAGAGTCACCTTGAAACGGCTCGAGTTTTCCTTGGTGATGCCCTGCGCATTGATGAGGTTGGCGTTGAAGATACATCTGGAGAGGTTGCCGCCCACCATGAGGGTGGTAGACACCTTGTCGTCGTTGGCGTCCAGCACGATGTGGTCGCGGTCGTTGTAGTAGACCACGTCGGTGGTACCGTTCTTGGAGATGTCAACGCTGAAACCAACAGGAATATTGGGGTTGGCTGTGTTGATTTTGCCGCCACTGTGGTTCACGTTGGCAAAGGTCTCGTCGAATTTCATCATGTTGTCGCCCAGAGTGTAGAGGCTGAACAGGTAGGAGTCGGCGCCGGCGTCTTCCCACGTAGCTTTGAACTGGGTGCCCAGATAGTTGTCGGGGAAACCGATGGTGGGTGGGTTTACGGCAGCATACGCCGATGCCACTGTTGTGGCCAACAGTGATAGGATGAAGTAGATTTTCTTCATTTTGTAGGTTTATTTATATAGCTCCCGTATGAATAAAACTGCGCCCCGAGCCGGGAGAAATAACCACAGGGCGAAGCCGAATCTCTCTTTCCGAGCGCAAAATTATAAAAAAAATGATGAAATCCGACACAAAAACTATGTTTTTTGTACTTTTCGTAGCGAAAAATGGCAAAATGATAATCCTGTCCACACACCCTGCCATACCTCCTGAGGCCCCTCCCCAGCCCTCCCCAAGGGAGGGCACTGAAAAACTAAAACCCACTATCAAATTGAAAGTT
>OLSX01003354.1_pt1 | contig 13100 bp, 8 predicted proteins | sample 1673141 | NCBI WGS metagenome assembly OLSX01 (sample SAMEA3136759, study PRJEB25190) | human gut metagenome | biome: human gut; feature: human-associated habitat; material: faeces | place: Austria | collected 2013
GATTCTTACAAAGGGGATTATCAAAAAAGTGCCAAAGAGGAGTGCTAAAAAATATGTGGATTATTCAAACTCCTTTGCGGACTGCGTTTCATGACACGCAAAGGCTGTTATTAGAGGTTTATATTTCGAACGTGCGTTCTGTTTTTGTGTTTTTCGCACCGCTTATGAAGAAATGGGTTAAATGTATTTTTTAATTCTACCTTGCAAGAGTAAATTCTATACCTGTAGAAATTACTTCTGCATGGATTTTTCCTTCTTCTTTTTATAAAATACTACTGCAGATGATCCCCTGCCTGTGCAGAAGGAGGATAAAATGAATACAGGAAGACCAAAAGGCAACCAAAAACATCTTGACTTATCTGCACGTATTATAATCGAACAGCATTTAAATAACGGTGATTCATTTAGAAGTATTGCAATAGAATTAAGCAAGGATCCAAGTACCATATCCAAAGAAATCAGACGTCATTCCATTATCAGGGAAAGAAGCGCAGATGCATTTGCCCCTATTCCCTGTGCAAACAATTATGATAGTTCAAAGCCGCGGACAAATATATGCAATGTCATGCATATGTGCGGTGATAATGAATGTCGGCGCAAATGTGTCCTCTGCAGAAAATTCAGATGCAGCGATGTCTGTAAATTTTATAAACCAAGAGAATGTGAAAAATTAAATAAACCTCCTTATGTGTGCAATGGATGCAGCAAGAGAACGAATTGCATGATGGACAAAAAGATCTATTCTTCAAAATACGCCCAGGACTCCTATGAAACCCTTAGGACTACCAGCAGAGAAGGGATCAACCAGACACCGGAAAGTATACAGAAACTGGACAACCTGTTGTCACCGCTTCTCAAAAAAGGACAGTCCATTGCCCACATCTACGCATCTCATGCTGATGAGATCGCCTGTTCCAGAAGAACCATATATTCTTACATAGACCGTGGCGTTTTTCAAGCCAGAAACATAGATCTGCGCCGTAAAGTGGTATACAAGCAGCGGAAAAGAAAAACTACTGCCAGCCTTAAAGACAGAAGTTTCCGAAAAGATAGGAGCTATAAAGAATTTCTGGAATATATCGCAGCGAACAAATCTGTTTATGTAGTCGAAATGGATACTGTTGAAGGAGCAAAAGGTACCAGTCCCTGCTTTCTGACTATGTTCTTTCGAAACTGTAGCCTTATGCTTATGTTTCTTTTAGAAGAACAGACCCAGAAAGAAGTAACCAGGATTTTTGATCATTTAACAGAATTACTTGGAATTGAACTGTTCCAGAAACTTTTCGAAGTGATACTTACGGACAACGGACATGAATTTCAGGACCGGCAGAGTCTGGAATATAGCAAAAATGATGAAGTACGCACACGCATTTATTATTGTGATCCCAACCGTTCTGATCAAAAAGGTGCTCTTGAAAAGAATCATGAATATATAAGGTATGTCCTGCCAAAAGGAACAAGCTTTGAAAAAATGACAGACAAAACAACGCTGCTGTTATTAAATCATATCAATAGCGAAAAACGGGACAGCCTCAATGGACACAGTCCATATGAAGTATCCCGTCTCCTGCTGGATAACAGACTTCATAAAGCATTAGGATTGGCAGAGATACCAGCCGATGAAGTCACATTGATACCAGCATTAATAAAATAATAATAACAATACAGGCACAGGCAAGTTTCATTGCATAGAATTTAGTCTTTCCAACAGACATGTGGAATTTAGTCCTGCACACTATTTCCAGATGTCCTTTTATCATGCAAAAAACTATGCTGTTTATGCCGTATAAAAGCATTATATACTAAAAAAATCAAGTTGTATATCTCCGAAAATAGAATTAAATCCCGCATAAAATCAAGGTATATTAGAATGTAGAATTTACTTTTTCATTCAAGCCGTCTAACTCATCTAACTCATCACTACTAAAGTAACGAGAATGCGACGCGCAATTATTCAATATGTGGCAAAAAATGTGGCAGGATTTCTGGCCATAATTTACCAGATTTCAGACTCTACTGCTGCTCTTTCAATAGAAAGACCTTTCATATAGCTGTCCATAAATGCATTGAATCCAGCCACACCTTCCGGTTTTGGATCCAGTGTGCTGCTTTCCTGATCTGCAAACACTTTATTATCAAGGAAGCTTTCCAGAGTCTCACCTTCTTCTTTATTTACCAGATAAGAAGCAAGAAGTGCGATTCCCCAGGCTCCGCCCTCACCTGCAGTAGCCATTACAGATACCGGTGCATTGACAGCATCTGCCAGAATCTGCTGTCCTACGCCTTTTGTCTTGAATAATCCTCCATGGCCAAGAAGACGGTCTACTTTTACATTTTCTTTCTCAAACAGAAGGTTCAGACCTACCCTCATGGCTCCAAGGCATGTATACAGATTGGTTCTCATAAAGTTTGCAAGATTAAATTTGCTCTCAGGAGAACGTACAAATAACGGGCGTCCTTCTTCAAAGCCTGTCATATGCTCGCCTGAGAAATAGCAGTAAGACAGAAGTCCGCCACAGTCCGGATCACCTTCAAGTGCTTTATTATAAAGAGTTCCAAACAGTTTATTCATATCCACTTCCATACCCATAGCCTCTGCAAACTCTTTAAATACATTTACCCAGGCATTCAGGTCAGAGGTACAGTTGTTGGAATGAGCCATAGCTACCAGATGTCCGGACGGAGTGGTAACCATATCAATTTCTTTATAAGGTCTGGAGAGTTCTTTTTCCAGAACGATCATGGCAAATACAGAAGTTCCTGCGGAAACGTTACCTGTACGAACTGCAACACTGTTTGTGGCAACCATACCTGTTCCTGCATCACCTTCCGGAGGGCACATCGGGATTCCGGCTTTCAGTTTTCCTGTTACGTCGAGAAGTTTCGCACCTTCTTCTGTAAGAACACCGGCATCTTCACCTGCAACAAGGGCTTTCGGCATAATATCGCGAAGTTTCCATGAGAATCCATAAGGAGCAACCAGTTCATCGAATTTATCAACCATCTCCTGGTTGTAATCTGCCTTTGTGGTATCAATCGGGAACATACCTGCTGCGTCACCGATACCGAGAACTCTCTTTCCTGTCAGTTTCCAGTGGACATAAGCCTCCAGAGTTGTAATATAATCGATATCTTTTACATGTTCCTCGCCATTAAGAATTGCCTGGTACAGATGTGCGATACTCCATCTCTGAGGAATATTGTAATTAAACAGCTCCATCAGCTTTTCACTGGCTTCCCCTGTAATATTATTTCTCCATGTACGGAATGGTACAAGAAGTTCTCCCTCTTTGTTAAATGGCATATATCCATGCATCATGGCGCTGACGCCAAATGCACCTACAGATTCCAGTTCTATGTCATATTTTGCCTTCACATCCCTTGCCATATCCTGATAACAGTCCTGAATGCCTGTCCAGATATCATCAAGGCTATATGTCCAGACACCGTTTTCATAACGATTTTCCCATTCATGACCGCCAGATGCGATTGGCTGATTTTTATCATCTACAAGTACTGCTTTGATCCTGGTAGAACCAAATTCAATACCAAGCGCTGTTTTGTTAGCGAGAATCGTTGCTTTTGCTTCTGCTACTCCCATTTTTATGTACCTCCCTGTTTCTCTGTTATTTATGATTACAGATCATTCGACAATCTATAATCATATATTGTTTGTACACCAATATTATTGCATTTCTTTTATTGTTTTACCATGGAAATTTTACGGTTTTAACATACTTTTTATTACTTTAAACTTCTCAGGGCTGCCATCCCAGGCAGTTAATTTCAGCCTGATATGGCAGCCTCTGTATTAATTACAAAAATTATTATTTTCTGAATGCAAGTTCATTCCATCTCAGTTCATTCTTAAAATCACGAATATTTGTATCTTTATCAATGTAAACAGCTTCAATACCCATAGCTGCTGCCCAGTCACCCATCTGCTCTGCTGTCAGGTCATAGGAGAATGCTGTATGGTGGGCTCCGCCTGCAAGGATCCATGCTTCTGCACCTGTCTTAAGATTTGGCTGTGGTGTCCAGAATGCACTTCCTACAGGAAGCTTCGGCATCGGTTTCTCAACCTTCTTGCATTCCACATCGTTGATGATCAGACGGAAACGGTCTCCAAGATCGATCAGGGATGTTGCAATACCCGGGCCTGTCTTGCTTGTGAATACAAGTCTTGCAGGATCTTCTCTGTCACCCATGGAAAGCGGGCATACTTTAATGCCGATCTTACCATCTGCGACAGACGGGCATACCTCAAGCATATGAGACTGAAGGATTCCTTCTTTTCCAGGTACAAAGTTATATGTATAGTCTTCCATCATGGAAGTTCCTTTTGCATCTTTTACACCAGCTGTCATGATCTTCATCAGACGAACCATTGCAGCTGTCTTCCAGTCACCTTCTGCACCGAATCCATAGCCTTTTTCCATAAGTCTCTGGATTGCAAGTCCGGGAAGCTGTTTAAGAGCACCCAGATCTCCAAAGTGTGTAACGATTGCCTGATAATTTTTCTCTTCCAGGAATTTCTCAAATCCGATCTCAATCTGAGCCTGAACTGCTACATGACGTTTAAATTCTTCCGGATCTCTTCCCTCAAGAAGAATATCATATTTGCTGTAGTATTCATCTACCAGCGCATCTACATCACCTTTAGCTACATCTTTTACATAATCAGCAATCTCATTTACAGGATAAGCATCAACTTCCCATCCGAATTTGATCTGTGCTTCTACTTTATCACCTTCTGTAACAGCTACGTTTCTCATATTATCTGCTACACGACATACGCGGATATGGCTGCTCTCCATGATACCAACTGCTGTACGCATCCAGGAAGCAAGTCTTTCCTGAACATCTTTATCTGCCCAGTGTCCGACAATAACTTTTCTTTCGATTCCCATTCTTGTAACAATATGACCATATTCACGACCGCCATGAGCAGACTGGTTTTCATTCATAAAATCCATATCAATGGTATCATAAGGAATCTCCTCATTAAACTGTGTATGAAGATGGCAAAGCGGTTTTCTGTATTCTTTCAGACCAAGGATCCATGATTTTGCCGGTGAGAAAGTATGCATCCATGTGATAACACCTGCACAGTCCTCATCTGCATTTGCCTCATTAAATGTTTTACGGATCAGTTCGTTTGTGATCAGTGTTGGTTTCCATACTAATTCAAATGGAAGAACACCGCTCTTGTTTAATTCCTCAACAATGATTCTGGAATGCTCAGCAACTTTTCTTAAGCACTCATCTCCGTAAAGATCCTGTGAACCTGTACAAAACCAGAACTTATAGTTTCTTCCTGTTTTCATGATAAAATTCCTCCTGGATTTATTTTTTATTTATTTCATTTGTTTACAATATTTTTCTGCATGATCCCCGTATGATCAGTTCCGGATAAATCAGTCTTTCAACCTTACTTTCTTCTTCAGGAACTCCGTTGATCTTCTCAAGTATAAGCTCTGCTGCCATTTCTCCCAGCTTTTCCTGCGGATGAGCTATCGTTGTGATTCCGCTTCCTCGCTGAGCATACAGTGAATTGTCATAACCGGTAATGGAAATATCATCCGGTATCCTGACTCCCATTTTCTCCAGTTCTTCCATAACCTGAACAGCAATCTGATCATTGTAACAGACGATTCCATCCGGAAGCTGTCCGCTCTGTACCATTTCTTTTGCCATCAGTGCAGGTTTTACTTTCCTGTCCTCTGTATGAAACCAGACAACATCATCAGGATCATAGGCAATCCCTGACTCCTGTAAGGCCTTCACATATCCCTTGTGGCGCTCCAGTCCCTGCATATCGTCTGCCTTAAAGAAACCCTTGATCTTTTTATGTCCCAGTTCCAGCAGATATTTTGTTACAAGATAGCCTCCCTGTGCATCATCCATAAGAATATGAGGTTTATCCCTCATTTCTGAATAGATTCCCTGAATAAACACATACGGAATTTCAAATTTATCCAGATTCTGATAAAGATTTCTGTGTTTACAGATCATCTCACTTTTGCTTGGTTCAATGATCAGTCCATCAATATCTTTCTTCAGAAGTTCCTCCAGACATCTGGCCTCTTTCTGTCTGCTGTTTGCTGTGTTTTTCAGGATAATACTGTAACCGCTTTCTGAAAGGACATTATCCATTCCCTGTATCAGTCTCGGAAAAATATAATCAGAAATATATGTGGTCACTACCGCAATATTCTTTGAATTCTTTATATGGCGCATATTCTCAGAGCAATAAGTACCTCTTCCGTGAAATGCCTCTACATATCCGTCCTGCTCCAGGATTCCCAGTGCTTTACGAACTGTATGTCTACTCAGGGAATATTTCTGTGAAAGCTCGTTTTCTGAAGGAAGCTTCTCTCCCGGTCGGATAGCTCCTGACATAATATCACTTCTGAGCTGTTCCATCAGTGAGAAATATTTCGGCTTTCCATTATCTGTCATGTCTTCTTCCCTCCTGTATTTAGGATACAACTTGTACGCACGTACGAACAAGTTGTTTTTTATGCATAAATTATACAAAATATCGAGAGATTTTTCATTAGTTTTTTCCAAAACACCTCGAGGGATAGTGATGTGTGAACAGTAACAGTTCATCCTTTACGAAAGTTACCAATATCCGATTGATTTCAACATCACTTCGGCTCAGCTTTTTCTATACCATAACATTCATGGCAAATCCCATGTACCGCCATACGTATTTCTTTATCCAGACGTGAATTACAGGTGATCAGAGTCACCATTCTCTCCCTTTCATCAGGCTCTACTCCTGTGTCATACATGGAATTATTTTTCAATATAGATAATTGTCTCCTGTATGCAGGACTGGATAACTTGTATCCATATTCAAATGCCGGGCTTTGGGAAGATGCCTGTTCCACAGAAAAAATTTTGTACAGAAACTTTCTTTTGGGTGTTGTGATCTCAATTTCAGGACATTTTTTCAGAAATTCAGGCTGTTCATAACGGTTCAGATTTGCAAACATCATATTACCTTCTATATTATGCCCGTAAAGAATACTGTGGGAATCTGTAAAATTCTTTTTTATGTCATGTTCCAGAAAAATACATCCAAACAGATCTTCCTCTCCTCTGAAATTATGTTTCAGGTAATATTCATCATCTGCCGCCTGAACTACAGGATAAGAAATATCGGCTCCCGGAACAGTAATCCAGGCAACTGTCTGAGAGTTGATCTTTCTTAAATTTTCCCAGGAAATCCCGAAGGATTCCCTGATTTCATCTGTACAGTTTTTGTTTTTTGATTCAGAAGATCTTCTCTGTTTTTTCCTGCGTTTTTTTTCACTGTTTTTTGTACTGCTGTCTTCATCAGTTTTTTTGCCATCTGCCAATAATCCGGCACCTTCTCTGTTCTTCACCCCTGCCATTTGGGAAAGCTCTGCATATTCCTGCCTTGCTGCAAGATTCTGTTCATAACTTTTTATATAGAAGCCGGCACAATATATAAGAAGCCCAATTGCTGCTATGATCATACTTACTGCAAATGTTCTGAGTTTTTTCATTTCCGCGGCATACCCTTTATATTTCTTTTCCCGGAAATAGTTCTTCTGTAGATCACCACACCTCCTGTCAGCATTCCCATTCCGATAAGTCCAAGAACAGCCATCATTTTAAACGGTCTGACATCTCCTGTTTTAGAACTTCCTGCCATGGAACCACCCTGATAGCTTCCGTATCCACCCGAATTTCCGTAACTGCTGCCTCCGTTTCCGGAAGTTGTGCCTCCATTATTTCCACCATTGTAAGATGCCAACGGTGCTTTCGTCGGTACAGGAGTCATTTTCGGGCAGGTTCCCGGTACAGATGGTGTTGGTGTGGCTTTTGGCTGCTCCGTCGGTTTCGGTACTTCTGTAGGTTTTGGTGTCTCTGTCGGCTTTGGTGTTTCTGTTGGTTTCGGTGTTGCAGACGGTGTTGGTGTGGCAGTGGGTTCTGCTTTTGTTTTCACATATACCTCCTGCTGCGCCGCAATTTCCGGTGAAATATCTCCTCTTGCTTTCGCTGTGTTTACAATTTTTTCAGGCTCTGTGCTTTCTGTTTTAAATACCACTTCATAGCAGACTTCAATTTTATCCATATCTGACAACGATGCTCCTGTCTGAATTACAAATCCTGTATCATCTGCCTCTATTTTGGCATCTTTCAGCTCTATGCCGTTTTTCTTCACAAAAATGCTGTCTTTTACAATAGAAGCCCCTTGGGTTTCCAGTTTATCTTCGATAACAATATTCTGATCTGTGACATCCTCACGCAGTTGTCTTACTGTCAGCTTATAGTATCCTTTCTCACCGGACGCATACTCTTTCTTATCTGATTCCTTCACAATTTCCAGAATCGGACTGTGTACCTCTGTCTCTGTTTCCCCGGTTGCAGGTATCTTTTCACTGCTGTCTGCAACTGCAGTATTGTGCACTTTCTGTCCTGCCAGGGCTGCATCAATCACTGCTGCCTGATATTCCACGATCATACTTTTCTGTTCCTGACAGTCCAGAGGATTATACATTACCTGCTCAAAAAGACCGCCTTTATCATTATCGCAGATACTATATCTGCTGTCCCTGACCAGTGTCCTGCCTGTTGACATCAGGAAAGTATTATCATCATTGATCTGTACATCAGCATCTGCTACATTTCCTTTCTCATCCATCAGAATCACCGAATCCTTCAGAAGACGTACTCCCTGAGTATCGATCACATCCTGCAAAGTAACATTACGCGCCACACATCCGGTCTGCTCCTGTGTCAGGACAATGCGGTATGTAATAATATCACCATATTTGTAAAATGGTTTGTCCGTCGTCTTCTCTACTTTAAGAACAGGCGAGTTCACCCAGATTTTTGAGGAGTCCTTTACTTTCTGTGCATTATCTGCATACGCCTGTGCTGTATTTACAATCTCCATCCCATTTACGCTTTCCTGCGCAGTACAGCGGAAATTAACAGTCACAGGTGTCTGATACGGAAGATCTGAAATCGTCACGATCCATCCGGTTCCCTGACGTGTAACCTGACAGCTGACCGGTTTTTCCACTGTTTCTTTATAATTTTCCGGATTCAGCTGATTTCCTGCATCATCAGTTCCTGCCACCGGATTCTGAATAACAGCCGGAACACCGCTTACAGTAACAGCATCTTCAGCTCCGTCCAGAGCCAGCCCTTCAGGAAGGGAAAGATCACTGATCACAAGATTTCTTGCGATAGATCCCTTCTGAAGATTATTAACCGTAACCTGATAATTCACCTGTTCTCCTACCCGAAATTCATTTTCCGCACGTCCGTCCCCGGCTGCCAGATATGGATTCTGAAAACTTTTCTCAATAGAAAGAACTGCTGTATTTACATACACTTCTGCGTCATCCTGTGAAACAGGGGCATTCTGCGCCTGCACATTGGCAACATTAATGCTTTCCATTCCATTTGCCGCTTCCGTAACTGTGCAAAGGAAAGAAATCATAACCGGAGTATTTGCCGGAAGATCTGAAATGTTCAGTCTCCATCCGCTTCCCTCCTGAAGAAATTCATAATTCACCGGTTTCTCTGATGTCTCATTATAAAATTCCGGATTGAGCTGGTTCAAAACATCTTTGCTCCCTGCTGTCAGCTGCGTAATATTCTGTGGGATTCCGCTTACCGATACATCCTCTGCCGATGAAAGTGCAAGTCCTGCTGGCATACCGGTATCCCAGACAGTTACGTTCCGGGCCACTGTACCTGCTTTTTTATTCTCCACCACCACATTGTACTGTACCTGTTCTCCGACCTGCCATTCATAATGATCTGCAGATTTCTCAATCCAGAATTCTCCTGAATTTACATATACTTCTGCATCATCAGATCTCTCATCTGTATTAGCAGCTTTTACAGTTGCTGCATTTACGCTTTCGTGTCCATTTGCCTCTTCCTGTGCGATACAATGGAAAATAATCGTTACAGGCTGACTGTATGGCACATAAGAACAATAAAAGGAAAATCCGTTCTCATCTGCATTCAACTGAGAATCCACAGGTCTCGCTTCATATGCCTGTCCTGTTTTCTTATCCGGTACGGGATAGTTTACCTGTTGCTGAACTCCCAGTACTTCCATGCTCTGTGCACCACCTGCCAGAACCAGTCCCTGCGGCAGACCAATATCAGTAATAGTTACATCTTTTGCGATTGTTCCTGCCGTTACATTATTCACCACGATCCGGTAAGCTACCTGCTCTCCTGCCTGCCATTCATATTTGTCTGCTGTTTTATCAATTTCAAGCTGTGGACTGTTCGGCCATACTTCTGCCATATCCTTTCTGGATTCCTGTTCTCCCGTCTCAGGATTGATCAGATTATCCGCTGTTGCAGTCACAATATTTTCCCATTCCTGTCCATTGGAATCCGCAGATGCCTGACATTTAAAACGGATTGTGATCGTCTCCCCATACTTCAGGGACGGACACTCTGCTTTCCATCCATTTTCTCCCTGTCCGGTAAGCGTACAGTTCTCACCTCCCTGACTTGTCTCTACAGCATACTGCCCTTCCAGAAGCTGCAGACATGATGGAAGCTCGTCTGTAATAACAACATTTACTGCTTTTACATCCTGTTTTATCTGAGAAACCAGAATCTCATAATCTATGATATCTCCCGTTTTCCATTCATACTGAGAAGTATTTTTCTTTACTTCCAGTTCCGGTGGAATCACACCCTTTACCCACACTGTTTCCGTATCCATTGTATCTCCGCTTCCGTTTGTACGTTCATAACTCATGGATGCATGGTTTGGTACAAGAATACTGTATCCATCCTCTGCAAGGTATTTTGAAATGTTAATTTCTGATTCCGGTCTCTGGCGTACTTTTAAAGTAAATGTGTAAGTCTGATTATCTGTAAATGCTTCATCCTGAAGGCTCTCTGCTTTGGCCCTGCAGGTCACTTTCTGTCCTTCAACAGCAACATCAAACCAGTCTGTCACTGTCTGCCCTGCATCATTCACAATACTGACTTTTGATGCATCCTCTATAGTAAGACAATCCTCAAGTATATCCTGTACCACAAAGGATTTCAGTCTATTGGGTGTCACCTCTGCCCGGATCATATACTGAAATTCCTGTCCCTGACGAATGCCAAAAGGTTTTTCTTTTGATGTGGCAGCTGCCTGTTCCCATGTACAGTTTGCCTCTCCCACACGTTTCTCAGGTGCTTTTTTCATCTCAACATCGCCGAAACAATAGGATGTAAAATCAAAATATGCATATGCTTTACAGTATTTCTGTCCTTTAAAGTTCGGACAATAACTGTTGCCTGATGGATCCAGATATTTATTTCTTGTAATCTCTGCCCATCTTTCCTGAGAACCGGCTTTTGCAATGGCATCTTCACGACTTTTATCCCATTTATCCAGTCTGAACTGATGACAGAATTCTACCGTAAAATTATCTGTATTATAAAAAAGATTCAGCCATCCTCTCGGATCATCCGGCTCAACGGAACCAAGGGGTGAGCTTACAGAATTTCCATCTACCGTCAGATAATCATTGTTTTTCAGAACATATGCATTATCCAGACTGCTGTCTGACGGAATACGGACTCCCTGTCCCGCATCAATATCACGTATGGTTCCATGGCCACTGATCGGCAGTGTTTCTTCTGTTCCATGCTTCAGAAACTGAAACTTAACCTTTGCGTATCCTACAGAATAAATAAATACACCGATACTGTTTTTGGAAAAGCCAACCATTGGATAAGCTTCATTATCTTTCCATGCAAACGTAGCTCCGCCTTTATTCTGAACAATCGATTCTGCAGTGCGCAGATCATAACGGGGTTCTGCATTCTCTACTCCCACAAGAATGAGTCTGACATCAACAATATTTCCATTTCCATCTTTTCCTACATTGTTATAACGCATCCCTGCGCTTCCGGCTTTATAGTCCGCTCCTACACGAACGCACTCTGTGTCACGTTCGCTTTTTCCATTGTCTGAAAAAGCTTCCCTGTCCAGATTATCACACCCAAAAGATTCATATGTGGTAATTCCGGGCTGAAACTTCATGTTAAAGCGATAACCATAATCTACCACCTTGTCACTGTCCCATGTTTCTACAGTTAACGGTGCCGCCTGAGTTACGCAGACAGGCACAAGCCCCAGAATTGCCTGCAGAATAAAAAGCATTGCAAGCAGCAAAGCTCCAAGGCGTTCTTTCAGTTTGAAATTGTGTTTCATTTTCCGTCTCCTTTCCGAACAAAAAATATAAAAATGAATGTGGGATTTTTCCCTGCACCTGGCAGGATTAAAGAATAGAAATAAGTTGAAATGTATGATTATAAATATTCAAGGGGAATTAATATCGTGAAACAAGAACGTTTACACTTAAGATTTTAAGATTCTGCGCAGGGTTCCTTTTCTGAAACCCTGTACAGATTTTCATTGATCATTTCTTTTCTTCAGCCATGAAAGAAAATAAAGAATAATTGCAAGAATAATAAAAAACGGAATCGCAACTCCGATTATCAGTATCAGTAAAACAATTATAACAGCCGCTGCTGCAATAACAACAGCCCTGCCATGCCAGGTAGAAAGATCGATTACTTTTTTCCATCTTTTCTCCTGCTGATGAGGAAGCTCTGTCTCATTGCCATAACTGCTTCCATAAGAAGAATACTCTCCGTAATCTTCCTGTGTACTTCCATCATCTGTATCGATCAGAGTTTTTGCTATCAGATGCGGGTCTCCCAGTTCCTGCAGTACTTCCTGCTCTGAACGTCCGCCACGTACCTGAGACTGTATATAATCTTCATAATACCTGATATGTGCCGCTGCTTTGCCTTCCTGCATCTGCCCGGCAAGCTGGCTTCTCAGGATTTCCAAAAATTCTTTTCTGTTCATCTTCTACACTCCATTTTGCCAGAAATACATATCAAAACTCTACTGCTCTCTCCGTTATCAGTAACGTTCGTACTCTTATTTTACCATATATACCGCAGGTAGCAACTAATATAATCATAAACTTTTTATGAAATTCTTATAAACTCAGTTACTGTTCACTCCGTTCTCAGTAACTTAGCCAAAATTCATTCCAGATTGCCTG
>OLSX01003356.1_pt1 | contig 13096 bp, 9 predicted proteins | sample 1673141 | NCBI WGS metagenome assembly OLSX01 (sample SAMEA3136759, study PRJEB25190) | human gut metagenome | biome: human gut; feature: human-associated habitat; material: faeces | place: Austria | collected 2013
GGGCTATTCATATGTTTGTAGGAAGAGAACAAGAGCTGGCATCGTTAGAAGAATTTTATGCCAAAGACGGCATTGGCATGACCGTTATCTATGGGCGAAGACGTATTGGAAAGTCTACTCTTATTACCGAATTCGTCAAAGATAAAAAAACTGTATTTTATACGGCAACAAAAATCGGAAAAGCCAGAAATCTGGAGCTATTTTCCAAACAAGTGTTAGATTTATTCATGCCCGGAATTGAAAACATCAGTTTTAACAGTATAGAAGCTGTTTTTGATTTTATTGATAAAAATATAGCTAATGATAAGATAGTACTTGTAATAGATGAATTGCCATACTGGGCTGAAAAAGATGACTCTCTTTTATCTATTCTGCAGAAATATATAGATACGATTTGGAATGACAAAAATCTGAAAATAATTTTATGTGGTTCAGCATTAAGCTTTATGGAAAATAAAGTGCTCAGTGAAAAAAGTCCTTTATTTGGAAGACGTGATTCACAGATAAAATTAGAATCATTTAATTATTTAGATTCAGCCAAATTTGTTCCTAACTATTCAAACGAAGATAAAGCAATCTGCTATGGCATTACTGGCGGTGTTGCAAAATATCTTTCCATGATCGATCCGAAAAAAAACATTGACGAGAACATTATAAGATTATTTTTCAGGACAGATGGTTATTTATATGATGAAACCAGAAACTTACTGACACAGGAATTTTCTGATATATCACTCGTAAATAATATTGTGGAACAGATTGCCTCCGGAGTAAATACACTTAATACCATTTCCGGAAAAATTAACGAGAAAGAGCCAACTGTCTTATACTCATTAGAAAAATTAATCAGTGTTGGGTTAATTGAAAAAAAGAAATGTATCACAGAGGAAAAAAACAAAAAGAAAACTCAATATGTTCTAAAAGATTATATGTTCAAATTCTGGTACGAATTTATCCCAAAAGCAACCAGTGTAATTGAAATGGGACAAGGTGCACTTTATTATCAAAAAGCTGTCAAACCATTCTTACATTCATTTATGGGTTCTGTATTTGAAGAAATGTGCCGATACTATACTCTGAATCAGGGAATAACCGGTGCATATGGTTGTTTCGTTACTTCAGTCGGAACCTGGTGGGGTGTAGAAAATATTACAGATAAAAACGGTTATATACGAGCACAATCTGCCGATATAGATATCGTTGCCTTATCTGATATAGATAAAAAAGCAGTTATTGGCGAATGTAAGTTCAAAAACGAAAAAATTGACAAGGGTATTTATGAAACCTTGGTCAGAAGAGGAACTCTTATATCCAATAAATACAAAATTTCAAAATATATTTTCTTTTCTCTATCAGGATATACAGATTGGTTCAACTCATTATCTGATGAAGATGTTTTGCTGCTTACATTAGATTCACTTTATAGGTGAACAATTGATGCAGGGGGAGTATCCCAAAGTTTGTGTAAACCTTCAAACTGATGTAAGATAGAATTACTCAGTTTGGAGGTTTATTTTATGGCAAGAAAAAAGGATTCACCACAAAAAGCAGCGCTTAGAGAACTCATGGGAAACTACCTGAAAGAAAACAATGTAAAAGTAAAAGATGGAACAGATGTTAATTCCATTATGCGGGATATGATGTCTATCATTTTGGAAGGCGCCCTTGATCAGGAACTGGATGAAGAACTGGGATATTCCAAATATGATTATCGCTGTTTCACTTTTATTAATTTTCTTTTTTCACGTTTTCAATGCTGATTGCAAAATCATACTCCACCATTCGGATCACCATTTTCTAGTCACCTGTACTCTGGCATTCGAAATGATAACCTTTTTTTCCAATTCTGAAGTATGAATCAGTAATTTTTTCACCATTCAGCGTCTGGTGTTCATTTCGTAGCTGTTCCAACGGAACATCAAGTGGATAATTTGTTCCAAATATCTCATTGAACACTGGCACAATCGGCTCCGGCATCTTCTGTAAATGAAAGTAACCCTGCAAATATTTCATCCAGCATATTTTTCAGGCTTAAGGTTTCCACCTGCCTCTCCCTTTTGTTCTATTTTAGCATATCCATATATAGAACTCTATGTATTATTACAAATTCCACCTTACTGCAAAAAGATACTCCACAGACAGATCGTCGGCAATGACAGCAGCGTGGAAAAAATAACCATCTTCGTTGCAAACGGAGAATCGACCTGATATTTCTCTGCGAGGATACTGGTTGTCGCACCCGCCGGCATCGCTGCCAGAAGCACACAAAGACCAAGAACTGTTTTATTCAATGGCAGAAAACTACATACAATATAAACGACCGCCGGAATAACGACCAGTCTGTGTACAGTATATTTTACAACTGTCCAGTCCCAGAAATCTTTGAGATCAATGTCAGCCAGGATCATGCCAATGACCATCATAGACATTGCGGTGTTGCAGTTTCCGACTGCAGTTACTGCGTCGTCAAGTCCAGGAGGCAGTGGAAGTCCTGTAACCATCAGAATAATTCCGAGAACGCATGCCAGAATACACGGATGGGTTACGACTTTTTTCAGTGTTTTCATCTTATCACTGCTTCCGGAAAAAACAGCCAACCCGGAGGACCACATCATGATTCTCTGTGGAATCAGATAAACACTGGCAAGCACCAGACCTTCTGCACCATAAATTCCCTCTGCGATCGGATTTCCAAGAAATCCCGCATTCGAACAGATGGTTCCATACTGAAGACATTTATATCGTCCTTCCGGTTCTTTTCGGAACATCACTTTTCCATAAATCACACAGAATACCTGAATACCTATAGATATAAGAAGGATTTCCAGATATTTTATAAAATTTCCATCTGCTGCACTCTGCGTAAACGCATGAAGAATGTTGCACGGCAGGATCAGATAAATAACAAGGTCATTGATGTTTTTTTGCCCCTGTGGTCCGATGATATGTATTTTTTTCATCAAAAATCCTACAGCTACGAGGAGAAAGATCGTGAGCTGTAATGTAAGAAGTGTTTTCATAATATTCTACTTTCCGCATGTTTCCTTCCTTTGAAACACCTGCTTCCTTTCTTCTTAATTCATTTTCATCCTCATCATTTCAAATCATACTTTAGTGTAGCACATTGTTGAAATCCCCGCAAGAAGGCCAGTTGTACAGAGTTGTATACAATAATCTGCGAACGATTCCGTTTATATTTAATACATTACTCCACCCATACGTTTCAAAAGAGATCACCCTCCAGCAGCGAAATCCATGGACGAATCAGAAGATCCGTGATCTGGAGATTTGACGGAAGGAAATACCTGACCATCCAAATGAGGTCGGATATCTCCTTTTTGTACAATCTTCTTATTGACGTTCTTCTTATTTATATGCTACAATCTGTGTCTGTAAACAACGATTCTGTTTTTTTCATGTTTACAACAATTTTAATTTCCAAAACATAGTGTGGATTTTTCTGGTCCGACCATTTTTCGCCACACAATTACCCATTGTGGTAGTTGTGCGGCGTTTTTTTATGTCTGCTCCGCCGATACAGATTTTTCAGAAATACCGGCACTTGCAGATGTTTTTATTTGAAAGGAGTTTCTATGAACGACACATTTATGAAAGAAAAGCCGGTCTTTCCGCTGATCATGTCCATGGCCCTGCCAATGGTCATTTCGATGCTCGTAAATTCTCTGTACAATATCGTGGACAGTTTCTTTGTCGCACAAATCAGTGAAAATGCCATGACCGCGCTGTCGCTTGTTTTTCCTGTCCAAAACTTCGCCAATGCGATTGCGATTGGTTTTGGAATTGGTATCAGTTCACAGATTGCCATCTGTCTTGGTGCCGGAAACAGAGAGACTGCCAGCAAAGCAGCCACACACGGGCTTGCATTGTCCGGTCTGCATGGTGTAATTCTGACAATCGGTTGTATCCTTGTGATGCCTGGATTTCTGGCACTTTTTACTGGTGATACAGATGTCATTGACCTTGGAATCCGTTATTCTACAATTGTTTTTCTGTTTGCAACGATAAATACGCTTAACCTTGCCTACGAAAAGATCTTCCAGGGCGTTGGCAAAATGAAGATTACGATGATCGGGCTTCTGGTCGGCTGTGTTTCCAATATCATTCTTGATCCGCTGCTGATCTTTGGCCTTGGTCCGTTCCCGACACTGGGTATTGAAGGCGCTGCACTGGCAACCGGACTTGGTCAGGTATTCAATCTTGTTTTCTATCTGATCATTTACAAAATGCAGCCAATCCAGGTAAAACTCAGCCGCAGACATCTCCATCCGGACATGGCTCTGGCAGCAAGATTATACTCTGTCGGTATCCCGGGAGCACTGAATCTTGCACTTCCTTCTGTCCTGGTTTCTGCACTGAATGGACTTCTGGCAGCCTATTCCCAGAGTTATGTGGTGATTCTGGGAATTTACTACAAACTGCAGACTTTCCTGTATCTTCCGGCAAGCGGGATTGTACAGGGCATGCGCCCGGTCATCGGATACAACTATGGTGCCGGTGAACATAAACGTGTAAAAAAAATCTACTTCGTCACACTTGGCATGAGTGGTGTGATCATGTTGATCGGAACAATCATCTGCCTGACAATTCCGGGACAGCTGATCGGCATGTTTACCACAAATCCTCAGACAATTGCCGCAGGCAAAACAGCACTCCGAATCATCTGTGCAGGTTTCCTGATCTCTTCTGTATCCGTCACAGCATGTGGTGCACTGGAGGGACTTGGCAGAGGAACTGCCTCATTGATCGTCTCTCTCTGCAGGTACCTGGTCATTATCCTTCCGGCAGCATTTGTCCTGAGTCATTTCTTCGGAGCCATTGGTGTATGGAACGCTTTCTGGATTGCGGAAGCGCTGACCGCCGGGGTATCCTTGCTTATCAGCAAGAGGGTTATCGGGGTATAATTCCCTGATATCCCTCTTTTTTTATATTTTCCCTTGACGCATACCCTCATGGGGTATATATTACAAGTATAGTGAACATACCCCTGTAGGGTATGCGATTCAGGAATGCCATCGGCATTCTTGCTGCGAGGTGGAGTCATCTCACATCTGATATAATAAATCTCGAACGAAAGGAAGTTTGCTTATGGATCATAATAACTTTAATGCCAGTTCCTCTACAAAGACAGAAGAAATTATAAAGGAACAAGCAGCTACTCAGGAAAAATCTTGTTGCAGCAATGATAATGCCACCCCATCCGCTCCTGCCTGCTGCTGTACCAGGCACACCGACCGTTCAGAAGCTGACCGCAAGAAACTCATCAACCGTCTGAAACGTATCGAAGGGCAGATCCGGGGAATCATAGGAATGTTGGAAAACGATGCTTACTGCAACGATATCCTCATTCAGTCAGCCGCCGTTAATGCCGCCGTCAATTCTTTTAACAAAGAACTTCTCGCGAATCATATCCGTACCTGTGTGGCTCGTGATATCCGCGAAGGTAAAGATGAAACCATCGATGAGCTGGTTGCAACTCTGCAGAAGCTAATGAAATAGGAGGTAATACAATGGAACAATACAACGTCACCGGGATGAGCTGCGCTGCCTGCAGTTCCCGTGTGGAGAAGGCCGTATCCAAAGTGCCGGGAGTTACATCCTGCTCGGTCAGCCTTCTGACAAATTCTATGGGAGTTGAAGGAACCGCATCCTCTCATGACATCATCACTGCCGTAGAGCAGGCAGGTTACGGCGCATCACTCAAGGGTGCAAATAAAGAACAGGTTTCCATGTCTGAAGCCGAGGAAGCCCTGGAAGATCACGAGACACCGGTTCTCAAACGCCGCCTGATCGCTTCCATCGGATTTTTACTCGTTCTGATGTACTTCTCCATGGGACACATGATGTGGAACTGGCCACTCCCGGCATTTTTTAACAATAACCACGTTGCTATGGGACTTGTCCAGCTTCTGCTTGCCGGAATCGTCATGGTCATCAACCAGAAATTCTTCATCAGCGGATTTAAGAGTCTGTGGCACCGTGCCCCCAATATGGACACACTGGTTGCACTCGGCTCCATGGCCTCATTTATATGGAGTGTCTACGCACTTTTTGCCATGACAAGAGCACAGGTAGACGGTGATTCCGCTGCCGTTATGAACTACATGATGGAATTTTATTTCGAGTCTGCCGCAATGATCCTGACGCTGATCACTGTTGGAAAAATGCTCGAAGCACGTTCCAAGGGAAAAACGACCGATGCTCTTAAGAGCCTCATGAAACTTGCCCCGAAAACCGCCATTGTTCTTAGAAGCGATCAGGAAGTAACCGTTCCGATCGAACAGGTTCACAAGGGTGATATCTTTGTCGTACGTCCTGGTGAAAATATCCCGGTCGATGGTGTGATCATTGAAGGAACCAGCGCCGTCAATGAATCTGCCCTTACCGGCGAAAGCATCCCTGTTGACAAAGCAGCCGGAGATCTTGTTTCCGCCGCAACCGTCAACCAGTCCGGATTTATCAAATGCGAAGCAACCCGTGTCGGCGAAGACACCACTCTCTCCCAGATCATCAAAATGGTAAGTGATGCTGCCGCTACCAAAGCTCCGATCGCCAAGATCGCAGACCGTGTTTCCGGTATTTTTGTTCCGGCAGTTATTACGATTGCAATCGTTACCACGATCATCTGGCTTCTGACCGGACATGAATTTGGCTATGCTCTTGCCCGCGGTATCTCCGTTCTCGTTATCAGTTGTCCATGTGCTCTCGGACTTGCCACTCCGGTAGCGATCATGGTCGGCAACGGAATGGGAGCCAGAAATGGTATCCTGTTCAAAACTGCCGTTTCTCTTGAAGAGGCCGGCAAGGTTCAGATTGTTGCCCTGGACAAGACCGGTACGATCACCAGCGGCCAGCCGGAAGTTACTGATCTGCTCCCTGCAGACGGGATCTCCGAACAGGAACTCCTCACCATGGCATTTGCCCTGGAGAAAAAAAGTGAACATCCGCTCGCGAAAGCGATTCTTAAACATGCTGAAGAACAACATCTTACAGCGCCGGAGGTTACTGATTTCCATGCTCTTCCCGGAAACGGACTCTCTGCAGTGCTCGAACAGGAAACTCTGATCGGTGGAAGCATGAAATTCATCAGCAGCCAGGTAAACGTTCCTGCCACCCTTTCCCAGAAGGCAGAAAAACTTGCAGAAGAAGGAAAAACGCCCCTGCTTTTTGCCCGGAATGGTAAACTGGTCGGCATTATCGCTGTTGCCGATGTTATCAAAGAAGACAGCCCACAGGCGGTCAAAGAACTCCAGAATATGGGAATCCGTGTTGTCATGCTGACTGGTGATAATGAACGCACCGCAAGAGCGATCGGTGCACAGGCCGGTGTTGATGATGTCATCGCAGGTGTTCTCCCGGATGGCAAAGAAAGTGTGATCCGTTCACTCAGAGAACAGGGCAAAGTCGCCATGGTCGGTGACGGAATCAACGATGCCCCTGCACTTACCCGCGCAGATATCGGAATCGCGATCGGTGCCGGAACTGATATCGCGATCGATGCCGCTGATGTCGTTCTGATGAAGAGTCGTTTAAGCGATGTTCCTGCTGCAGTACGTCTCAGCCGTGCAACCCTGAAAAATATCCACGAAAATCTTTTCTGGGCATTTTTCTACAATGTAATCGGCATTCCACTGGCCGCCGGTGTATGGATCCCGATTTTCGGATGGACATTGAATCCGATGTTCGGTGCCGCCGCAATGAGTCTTTCCAGCTTCTGCGTTGTCACCAATGCCCTTCGTCTGAACCTGTTTAAGATCCACAACACAAAAAAGGACAAAAAAATTAACCAAGCTACTTCCATTGAAGTAAAAAATGATTATAATAAAAAAGAAAAGGAGCAAAAAACTATGGTAAAAGTTACAGTTAATGTTGAGGGAATGATGTGCGGACATTGCGAAGCACATGTAAACGAAGCTATTAAGAAAGCATTCGGTGTTGAAGACGTTGTATCTTCTCACGAAAATAACACAACCATTTTCACAGCACCGGAAAAGGTTGATGAGGACAAGATCCGTCAGACGATCAAAGATGCCGGATACGAAGTAACCGGAATTACACAGGAATAAAAGGAAGCTATGAACAACACACAGGATAAAAAAAAACCAGAAGAAATCCATAACCTGCACTATTATATCGATCACATTCGATATGATATGACCAATCTTATTAAATGGCTGGTTCTGGCAGTACTGACCGGACTGAGCGTAGGCTTCATCAGCAGCCTTTTTGCCAGAGTACTGAAATTCGTAACCAACTATCGTACAGAGCATTTCTGGGTATTCTTCTTGCTTCCTGTTTCCGGTCTGATCATTGTTTTTCTGTATCAGAAATTCGGTCAGGAAGATGGCGGAACCAATCAGGTTTTATCAACGATCCGTTCTCAGGATGATGTGCCTTTTCGTTCTGCTCCGCTGATTTTCGTTTCTACGATCCTGACTCACTTTGCCGGTGGATCTGCCGGTCGTGAAGGTGCTGCAATTCAGCTCGGCGGAAGCATCGGCAATCAGCTTGGAAGCTGGTTTCACCTCGATGAAGAAGACCGTCATGTCATGGTCATGTGCGGTATGAGTGCTGCTTTCTCCGCAGTTTTCGGAACACCGATGGCAGCGGCAGTCTTTTCTATGGAGGTCGTGAGCGTTGGCATTATGTATTATGCCGCACTGGTTCCATGTGTGATCGCATCCATTATTGCCTCAAAGTTTGCGGCCGGCTTTGGCATCAATCCGGAATCTTTTCATGTAGTCAATATCCCGGAACTTACCATCGAAACAGGACTCAAGATGGTTCTTGTTGCCATTGCCTGTGCTGCCATCAGTATTATTTTCTGTATGGCACTTCAGGGTGTCAGCAAACTTTATGCGAAATTTTTAAAAAATCCATATATCCGTATCGTCGCAGCCAGTGCCATCATTATTGTGATCACACTCTTTTTGCGCACCTCTGATTATATGGGTGCCGGAAATAACCTGATCGAGCTTGCTGTCGAGAATGGTCAGGCTCGCCCGCTGGACTTTTTCTGGAAGCTCGTACTCACTGCCCTGACCATGCGCGCCGGTTTCCGTGGCGGTGAGATTGTTCCTTCCTTCTGCATCGGAGCAACATTCGGATGTATCATGGGACACCTGATCGGCCTTTCCCCATCCATCTGTGCAGCCGCCGGAATGGCAGCCCTTTTCTGTGGCGTTACCAACTGCCCGATCACTTCCATCCTGATCGCATTTGAGCTGTTTGGCTTCCGTGGTGCGTCCTATTACCTAATTGCTGTATCTATCAGTTATGCCGTATCCGGTTACTATGGTCTGTACAAGGATCAGACGATCGTATACTCCAAATATAAAGCTAAGTACATCAATCGTCATACTCGTTTCTGAATTACAGCGATTCTCGCGAAATTAAATTTTTACATATTCCGATGTCTACTACTTTTTAATTCAAGTCGAACGTCCGTGAGACTTGGCGCGTGATTCTGGTTAGCGAAGCTGACATATTCCTATCAGAATCACTGCGCATCCTCGCGGAGCGTTTATCTCAGTCGGAGATTGGACTCCCACTGAGACAAATTTGCTATTACTCACCACCTGAAGATGTGGGAGTCTTCTCGACTGAGATAAATAGTTTCAGGCATCGGAATTTTTCTTTTATTTTACTTTCGATTCCCATATATTTTTCTCACAATAACGTAAAAAATGTTAGAAATTTAACGTGTATTTTATCAAAAACTTTACTTGTGCATTGAAAATAATGTGTTAGAATAAAGGTGTATTTTTTAGGAAAAGTAGGAGGAATTTGAATGCGCAAAACAAAAATTATCTGTACCCTTGGTCCGTCTACTGATAAGGACGGTGTTCTGGAAGAACTCGTTAAAGAAGGAATGAACGTAGCACGTTTTAACTTCTCTCATGGTTTACATGATGAACAAAAAGGCCGTATTGATAAGTTAAAAGAAATTCGTACAAGACTCAATAAACCGGTAGCTGCGCTTCTCGATACAAAAGGCCCTGAAATTCGTATCCGCGAATTTGAAAATGGAAAGGTCACACTGAAGGAAGGTCAAGAATTTACCTTAACTACAGAAGAAATCGTAGGAAACGAAAAAATCGTTTCTGTTACCTATAAAGATTTATATAAAGATGTCAAACCAGGCAACAGTATTCTGATCGATGATGGTCTGATCGGTCTTGAAGTCAAGAAGATCAAAGGTCAGAACATCATCTGTAAAGTCGTAAACGGTGGTGTTCTCGGCAATAAGAAGGGCGTCAACCTCCCTGGTGTAGAAGTAAACATGCCGTTTATCAGCCCAAAAGATCACGATGATATCCTGTTTGGTATTAAAGAAGGCTATGATTTTATTGCAGCTTCCTTTACCAGAACTGCTGCCGATGTCAAAGAAATCCGTGATATCCTTGAGAAAAACGGCGGACATGACATCAAGATCATCGCAAAGATCGAGAACCAGCAGGGTGTTGACAACATCGACAGCATCATTGAAGCTGCAGATGGTATCATGATCGCCCGTGGTGATATGGGTGTTGAAATTCCTCTCGAAGACGTACCGGTTATCCAGAAGGATATCATTGCAAAGGTATACAATGCCGGCAAACAGGTTATCACAGCTACTCAGATGTTGGATTCCATGATCAAGAATCCACGTCCAACACGTGCAGAGACTACTGACGTTGCCAACGCAATCTATCAGGGAACAAGTGCAATCATGCTTTCCGGTGAGACTGCTGCCGGTAAATACCCAATTGAAGCACTTAAGACAATGGTTAAAATTGCAGTTCGTACAGAAGCCGATGTTGACTACAATAAACAGTTCAGCACTTCTTCAAAAGATCATGCTACAAATGTAACTACCGCTATTTCCCATGCTACCTGCATGACTGCGATCGACCTGAACGCAAAAGCGATCATCGCAGTTACCCGTTCCGGAAATACTGCACGCATGGTTTCCAAATATCGTCCGGGATGCCAGATTATTGCATGTACTCCGGATGAGCGTACCTGGCGTCAGATGAACCTGATCTGGGGTGTAACACCACTCCTGACCAAAGAGGAATACAGCATGGAGATTCTTCTTCTTCACGCTACAGAAGCAGCTGAAGAAAAAGGTTATGTCAAAGAAGGAGATATCGTTGTTCTTACAGTTGGTGTTCCTCTTGGACATCCTGGCAACACAAATCTGCTCAAAGCAACCGTTGTTGGTAAGTATTAATCTGCTTACCACGTCCGGATTGACTATCCTGTAAAATTGTATACAAAAATAAACAAGGTCATTATCTCCTGTTTCGGACGATAATGACCTGTTTTTTACTCACATAAAAAATCCAGACATATCTGTTATAAAAACACTTTTATTTCTTATAAACTGTGATTACGATCGGTTCCTGGTTTTCCTCCCCATATGGCTGAATCCAGTATAATTCTTCATCCGGATCTTTCTGTTTCTCCGCTTCAGCACCTTTGGATTCAGAATCTCCTGCTTTGGTATTTTTAGTTTCCAAATTTCTTGCAGCATCTTCGTCTTTTTCAGATGCAGATGTCGTTGCAACCTCGTCTTTCACATACTCAAGTTCCAGATATGGAGCACTTCCATTTACATCATTCAGAATGATCTGGTTCTTTCTGCCCAGAGTTTTCTTATCTGAATATTTCCCATCTTTATCCACCGAAATATTCTGAACCGCCTTATTGATCACACAGGTTCCATCGGTGGAAGTCGTCAAAATCACATCTTTCTCTGTGTCAGAAACCTTGATGATATTCAATGGTTTCTCATTTTCCGTAAGTGTTATAATAATTTTATTATTTCCATTGCGGAGACGGATTCCCAGCTCAGTGGCAGATTCTTTGGCACTCAGCGTGATCCAATGATCTTTCGGATTTTTCTTATCACTAATAGAAATCGAATGAAGTTTCTTATTCTCACTTGTCAGAGAAAATCCGTTTTTAACCTCATCAATAGCTGTAGAAACTGCCAGATCCGTGATGTTTCCATCGGCATCTTTCTTGATTTCTGTCGTTCCCGCTGGAACTGTCATACCGGTAACTTCCTCTGTTTCCGTCGGATCATCCGAATCTTTCTTTGCAACACAAATCGTACCAACTGCAGTTTCCGGATCATACTCCGTCACAATATCAGTCGAAGTGGAAGATGCAAAAGAAGCATATTCTTCATCGATATCTTCATCTGGCAGGTCTTCCTCTGCATCTTCATTTTTACTATCGGCAGAAGTGTCTGAATCAGCAGGATCTGTTTTTCCGGAAGTACTGTCTTTATCTACGGAAGCATTTTCTGTATTAGAATTCTTATCTTCTTCAGAAGCATCTGTTTTGCCATCTTCTGATTTGCTGTCGGCATCTGTTCCCGGCGTCTCATCTGTCTTTGTATCTGCATCGTCTGTTTTGCCATCAACAGTATTTGTATTTTTGACCGGTATCTCCGCCAGTTCTGTATAATCGCATCCCTGTCTCTGACATTTATATGTGATCACACCTGGTTTATCTGCTGTCGCCTCCTGCATGGAAACTTCTTTCAGTTCATGACCAAGCGCAGCTGTCTCATCTCTCTTTTCTTCGTAGGTACAGCCATCCACTTTACACTTGTAGATCGTATAACCTCTTTCTGTACAGGTTGGCAGAACGACTTTACTTTCTATAAGCTCATGCTCACCTTCATTGCATGGAGCAGATTCATTCTCTGCTGCCCTTGTGTCTTCCTTTTCATTATCATCCGTTTCAGTTGTTTTCGCAGAAGGATTCTCCTCAGCATATACCGCAGAACTTCCTGCCAGGGTCATCGCCATGATCACGGCCAGTATCGCTGCACTTTTACTTTTCTTTCTCATACACATTCTCTCCTTTGTACAAAATATGGAGTCAATAAAACAGATTTATCTTATCATTGATTCTATGCTTTGTGGATCTCACATGACTAAAGTCACATGCTCCTCGGTCGCTTTAAGCGACAAGACTAAATATCGGCGGATACGCCTGTAGCTTAGGATATGCACAATCATGCGCTTTTTCCATGCCAGATATGACAGGTTCCCACACTGCAGGTAATCCGCTGTATATC
>OLSX01003357.1_pt1 | contig 13095 bp, 10 predicted proteins | sample 1673141 | NCBI WGS metagenome assembly OLSX01 (sample SAMEA3136759, study PRJEB25190) | human gut metagenome | biome: human gut; feature: human-associated habitat; material: faeces | place: Austria | collected 2013
CATCAAAGGAATGCTCCAAAGTGTTTTTCTGTGTTTCGTAATCCTCCGCACGGAACGCCTTCTGCAGCTCTGTTTTGAAAAGCTGTACCAGCTCTGCCATGTCCTCCTTGAACTGCTTGCCCTGTCCCGGCTCGAAGCGCAGTGCCAAAGGGCTTCTGGGGTTCTGGAAGTTATAAACATAGCACCAGTCCAGAGGCACTTCTTCCGTTGCCGCCAGACGTTCTGTGCTGGCTTTGGCATAGGTGGTTTTCCCTGTGCCGGAGGGTCCTGACATATAGATATTATAGCCTTTGATCTTCACATGCAGCCCAAAATCAAAGGCTTTGACGGCTCTATCCTGCCCAATAATGCCTTCCAGTGGTTCCAATTCCGCTGTGGAGCGGAAAGAGAAATCATCGGCAGAGCAGCCGTTTTTCAGCTCTGTATAAGAAAGTTCGCGTTGCATATCCTTTCGCCTCCTTGCAAAAAATGCCGAAGAAAAGGGTTCTTCGGCATCTCAAAAATCAATCTTCCTGCCCTTCATAAAAAGGCGTATATTTCCACATAATGACTGCGTCCTCGTGGGTATCGGGGTAATAATTCTTCCGCAGACCTTCGGCACGATAACCATGCTTATGGTACAGATGCTGTGCGGGAGCGTTGCTGATACGCACCTCCAGGGTAATGCCAATCATTTCTTTTTCCATGGCAACCTGTTCCAGCTGTGCCATAAGGGCATCACCAATGCCCTGTTTCCGGTAATCTTCCAGCACTGCCACATTGGTGATATGACCTTCGGTGATAACATGCCACATACCTGCGTAGCCAACGATTTTCCCGTCTGCCACTGCCACATAATAAATGGCAAGGTTGTTTTCCGTCATTTCCCGTTCAAAGTCTTTCCGTGTCCAAGGGATAGAAAAGGTTGCTTCTTCCACAGCCAACACGCCATCAATATGCTCCACTGTCATGGGGATAATTTCAAACATGTTCCGCTGCCTCCTTTTTCAGACGTTCTTCCCTTTCCCTCTCTGCCTGAGATTTCCGCAGATAAATCAGTTCCAGTTCATTGCCGGAAATGGCTTTGCCTTCTTCTGCCATGACTTTGCCGTAAGCCGCTACTGCTGCCGCACGCTGCAAAGCGCAGTGAGCAGGTGCAAAATGAAAGTCCGGATTTTTTGCCAGTTTTTCTCTATGCACGGGAACGCCGTCCCCTAAGAAAATCACATCCCGTTCAAAGGTTTCGGCAATGTCGATGATGACATCAATGCTTTCTGCCATATATTCTGTCAGAGGCACCAGTTTTTCCCCTTCCCATTCATAGAAGCAAGCATAAACCTGCTGCCGTCTGGCGTCCATAATGGGGCAGACGATGGCACCTGTCATAAACATATGATATGCCAGAGCATCCAAAGTGGGAACGGCAAGAAGGGGCTTGTTCAGTCCCAGACAAAGGCCTTTTGCCGTTGCAGCGCCGATGCGCAGCCCTGTGAAAGAGCCGGGGCCCACAGCGCAGGCAATATAATCCACATCTTTCGGGTCTGTATTTGTTTTTTCGCAGATTTCTGCCACCATAGGCAGAATGGTCTGGCTATGTGTCAGTTTATCATTCTGGGTAAATTCCCCAATGAGTTTTTCATCTTCAATAAGGGCAGCGCTTGCAGTCTGTCCTGATGTATCGATTGCCAGTATTTTCATGGTTCCACCTCCTGCTGCAGAGTGATCCTGCGATAGTCCTCGCCTTTTGCAAAATTCTTTTCCACTGTCAGCCAGATAGCTTCCTTTGGAATCAGGTCGGGGAACAGTTCTGCCCATTCCACCAGGCAGACACCGTCGCCGAAAAAGTATTCTTCGTAGCCAATGTCGTCCATTTCCTCCTCACAGGAAAGACGGTACACATCAAAATGGTAAAAAGGCAGGCGTCCGTCATGGTATTCATTGACAATGGTAAAGGTAGGGCTGGTGACGTGATCCGTCCCCCCAAGCCCTGCCGCAAAGCCTTTGGTAAACACGGTTTTTCCGGTACCCAGATCCCCTGTCAGGCAAAAGATCTGTCCCCTTTGGGCGTTTTTACCCATTTCTTTTCCCAGAGCCGCCGTTTCCGCCGGGCTGTGGGTTTCCCAGATTTTTTCCATAATAGCCCCCCAGTTTCTCTTTAGTACATGAAGATGGCTGTAATGCCTGTGTCGATTTCTTTGGATTCATTGCCATCATAGTAGTACAGATCGCCTTTATTGGCTGTATAGTCGTAGTTCTTCAAATAAGCCAGTTTGCCGTTGTATTTGTACTGCATGCTGTAAACGCCAGTGTCGATGAGTGTATCTTCGCCATTTGCCATTACATGCAGGTCGCCATTGCCATTTTCCTGATCGATGTTGTTGATATAGTATACCGCATCGCCATCCGCAGCAAAGTGTACGCCGCCAACGCTTTCCACTTCTGTAGGGTCGCCGCCGTTCCAGATACCCATGGTACCCAGACCGTTTTCATAATCCTTGAAGTAACCCACATCATGAGTGGTGCCAAGGAAGTCTGCCACTTCCACATTTTCCATGGTGAAAGAAGGTTCAGCGCCCAGTTTGCCAACATTCAGTGTTGTTGCGCCAGTCATGGTGTCTGTTTCATAATAACCTACCATGGTGCCGTCGTCAGAGAGGAATACATTGGCAGGAGAAATGTTTTTACCTGCCAGCTGCCGCCGGTAGCATTCACTACCAGAATCTTCGGTTCTGTATACATCAGGCTCATATAATAGCCCTGTTCTGCGTCTTCCAGACTTCCCAGCTGGGAAATAGGCATTTTTTCCATATCGCCTGCTGCGTAGCATACAGCATAAGGTCTGTCATTGTTCAAGGATACGGCAGAGATGGTGTCAGAAGCCACTTCTGTCAGTTTGCCGTTGCTGTAGATATATACTTTCTGGAGTACAGGTTCAATGCCTTCGCCGCTTTCCATCGCTGTACGGATGGCATCTCTCTGCAGTTTTTCCTGATAAGCGTCGCCGTCTGCTTCTGTCAGCAGCGCGTCACTTTCTTCCAGATCGTCTTCAATGATAGATTCATATGTTACCAGACCTTCACTGGGACCCATGAGCAGTACATCTTTGCCATTGGGCATTACTTCCAGATAAGTCACTTCATCCATGATTTTCACAGGTTCTGTGCCGTAAGCATACACGAATGCGGCATAGCCTTCGCCTTCTGCTCCTGCGAAATAGATTTCATCTGTATCGCTGGTCATCATGGCTGTTGCTGCGTTTTCATGGATGCATACAGCTTCTTCCCCTTCCGCTGTACCTTTTGCGTAAAGGGCTGTGCCGTTGTCACCGCTCTTGCGGTACATCACAAAGCTGCCGTCATTGCTGATGGCATAAGAGCCGCTTTCTGCCAGAATATTGGATTCCACCAGTGTGGATGTGCCATTTACGAACTGATACAGATCAGCTGCGCCGTCTGCTGTTGTTTTTACAAAAATAGCAGCTGCGCCGTCTTTTGTGGGCATATAGTCCGCTACGGCTTCGCTCACCAGAGTTCCCTCGCTGTCTGCGCCAACGCCTTTGTAATACAGGTCAAACGTGCCATCTTCCCGCACATTGGTGCTGTAATACAGACCGCTGCCGTCTTCATTGAATGTGGTGCCCCATGCGGAATAGTACTGGTTGTACTGACCGCCGGCAGAAATGCCTTCTGCTGCCACATAAGCGTCGTTTTCCAAGTCGTAAATATACAGGTTGTTGTCCTTCGCATAGGCAATGCCTTTGTCTGCGTGGACTTCACCAACAGGACCCACCATTTTCCAGCACAATGCCAGAACGCCGATGAACACCAGCAGTCCGACAACGATGCCAACGATGTTGGTGCCGGATTTTGCAGGCACTGCTGTCTGCACAGGTGTTTCTTCTGCCACAGGTTCCGCAGCCGGTTCTTCTGCTGGTTCTGTTGTTTCTTCTGTTATCGTTTCTTCTGTCGCTGTTTCTTCCACCGTTTCTTCAGCGACTGTTTCTTCCTTTACATCTTCTGTTGTCTGTGTCACTTCTTCTGCGCTCTGCACTTCTTCCGCTGCCTTTGTTTCCGCGGGCATCTGCTGTGCCTGATCCTCCGTCAGGGAAAGATCCTTCTTTTCTTCGTCCATATTTCAGGAACCTCCTTCAATTAAAAATATCTGTTTTTGACAGCCAACACTGTCCGCCCCAGCCGTTTCGTTCTTCGCATTGCCGGACTATTGACAGACCGACACAAAAAAACAGGCACGTCCGCAACCAGCCGCTTTTTCTGCCGTTGTTTTCCCTGCCGTTTCTGTTTCCGTTTTCTGCCAAAAAACAGTCTTTTTCCAACAGAAAATCCTCTGCGCAGCATTTTCCAGAAAAAAAGACCGTCTTTGCCATATTTTTCTATCATTTTGAAATTCAGATTCATCATGATTCCCCTTCCCGAAACCGGTACTTTATTATACATTGAAGGCGTTTGAAGAATCAGAAGTGATCGATCAGGTCATACTTGTATCAGGAAAAGAAGAAAAAGACCAATTTTCAGCGCTTCCTGGCCCAGTTTAAGGATGTCATGATTCTGATTTTGATTGCTGCCGCAGTCATTTCTTTTGTCATTGCATTCGTAGAGGGAGAGCCGAAAGAATTTTTTGAACCTGCTTTAATTCTGTTGATTATCATTGTGAATGCAATTATGGGCGTTCTGCAGGAAAGCAAAGCGGAAAAGGCTCTTGATGCTCTCAAAAATATGTCGGCGCCTCATGCAAGGGTGATACGCGACGGGACAGAAAAGATAATTGATGCATCAGACTTGGTTCCGGGCGATATGATTCGTCTGGAGGCAGGAGATTTTGTGCCGGCTGATGCAAGACTGCTCCACAGCGCAGGCTTGAAAAGTGAAGAATCCGCGCTAACCGGCGAGTCTGTTCCCTCGGACAAAGATGCAGATGCTGTTATAGATACGAAAGCGTCGCTTGGAGACAGAAGTAATATGGTTTTCTCCGGATGCAGCATCACCTACGGAACCGCAACGGCTGTTGTAACCGATACCGGAATGAATACCGAAATGGGTAAAATCGCGAATTTATTAGACGATCAAACCGACAGTCAAACTCCGCTTCAAAAAAAGCTGGCTCAACTCGGCAAGTATCTCGGTATACTGGCACTTGTCGCCTGCGCTATTATCTTTATTGTCGGAATCATCAACGGTATACCTGCACTTGAAATCTTTATGACTGCTGTATCTCTGGCTGTTTCGGCTATTCCAGAAGGGCTTCCCGCTATCGTTACCGTTGTCCTGTCTATCGGTGTTCAGCGAATGGTTAAAAAAAATGCTCTGATTCGCAGACTGCCTGCTGTTGAAACCTTGGGCAGCGCCTCTATTATCTGTTCTGATAAAACCGGAACATTGACGCAAAACCGTATGACGCTGACGCAGGTATATATTGACGGCTCGGATGAAGCACAGGAGCTTTCTGAACAAAATGCCGAATCAGTAAAGAAATTGCTCAGGTACGGCGCATTATGCTGTGACGGTTCCGTTGTTTTCAATGAAAGCGGAGAACAGCACATCGGCGATCCCACCGAGACAGCTATTGTTCTTGCAGCACATAAAAACGGAATGCCGAAAGACGACTTAAATCAAAAGTATCCCCGCCTGGCGGAAATTCCTTTTGATTCCGATCGCAAACTGATGACCACAGTCAACCGTATGGATGGCAAAAACGTTGTGATTGTCAAAGGAGCCTTTGATATCATGGCTTCCCGCTGTATTTCCGGCGATATTCAAAAAGCCAAGCATATTACCGAGGAAATGAGCGAAAACGCTCTGCGTGTCCTCGCCGTCGCCTATAAAGAAATCGACACCGTGCCCGATAAGGAAAAACTGCTGGCTATTATCGACGCTTATCGGAAACTGTACCCCTTCAAAGAAGTGGTGCCTATTTCCGCGGCAACAGGCAGCAACACAGAAACACTGCTTTCTGTCATTCGGAAATTCCTGCCGGAAGGTCCTCAGTATTTCCCTGCGGAAATGGTGACAGACCAGCCGGAACGTCAGATTGCGTCTGAAATCATTCGTGAAAAAGCGCTGTATCTGTTGCAGGATGAAATTCCTCACGGTATCGCTGTGGAAATCATGTCCATGAAAAAACGTCCTGACCAGAACATGGTAGACGTACAGGCACTCATTTACTGCGAAAAAGATTCCCATAAGGGTATCATTATCGGCAAACACGGCAGCATGCTGAAAAAAATCGGCACCTATGCCCGTCAGGATATGGAACGGCTGTTGGGCTCTCCTATCTTCTTACAGATTTGGGTAAAGGTGAAAAAAGACTGGCGGGACAGCGATTTCCTGCTGAAAAACTTCGGTTACGACAAGAAAAATATTTAAAAAAATTCGCTGGAAGAACTGGCAGGAATTGTGCCGTATGGTTTTGGTTCTCTTTCATATTCTAAAAACGGAAAGGGACGATGGATATGGACAAAAAACAGACGGCATTATGGCAGCGGTTCACACAGACAGGGCAGGTCAGCGATTATCTGCGGTATCACGAAAGCACCAGACGAGAGCAGGAAAACGGACGCAGACGTATCGAGAACAGCTCGAAATATAAAGAATTTTATTGACATAGCGGAGGAAGCCCATGGCTTTCTCCGTTCAAACTGTAGAAAAACGAAGGTATATATTTTTTCAAGAACGCGGAAGGGATTGGGAAACAAAGCGTTTCCCAACTGGAATCCGCAGTCGGAATTCACTTCCGACGAGGAAAACAGCACGTTTCAAGGCATTTTTATGCCGATGGAACGTACTGTTTATACATACAGGAATCTCGTCAAAATCCTGATTTTGACGACAGGGTGTCGACTTTTTCGACACCCTGAGTGGAGGAAGCCTGTGGCTTTCTCCGTTGGTTTTATGAAAAAGGGAGTCAGAACCATGAGTGTAGGGAAAATCAGAGGCATCGTCATAGGGGAAGCCCAGCGGGGCGAAAGCAGCAAGCAGATCACCGTTCTTGCCAAAGGGGTAGGGAAGGTGCGTCTGTCTGCCAGAGGGGCAAAAAATGCAAAAAGTCATCTGCTGGCAGGGACACAGCTTTTTGCCTACTGCGATTTTACCATCTACGAAGGGCGGGGCTTCTGGTCGGTGACGCAGATTGATTTGATTGAAAGTTTTTACGGTCTGCGAAATGACGTGGCTGTACTTTCGCAGGCGGTGTATCTGGCGGAACTGGTGGAGAAAACATGCCCCGAAGGCATGGAACAGGATGAGATCATGCAGCTTCTTCTCTTTACCTTGCAGGGCATGGTGAAGGGACATCTGGAGCCAAAACTGGCAGGGCGTATCTTTGAAATCAAGTATTTGCAGCTTTCCGGTCTGCTGGCATCGGCAGACTGCATGGTGTGCGAGGAAACGCCGGCGCAGCTATATTTCGACGGGGAAGGATTCACTTGTCAGAACCACAAAAGACCGGGAGCAAAGCCCCTTTTGCCGGCAGTGGGAGCGGCTCTTTCTCATGTGCTGGAAAACGAGGGAAAACAGATCTTCGGATTCCGTCTTTCTCCCGAAGCCTTGGAGCAATTGGACAAGGTCATGCGGCAGTATTTGCAGATGCACGTGGGATTGGATTTGAAAAGCAGACGTTTTGCGGCGGACATTTGTTTTTGAAAAAAATCAAAATTCCCCTTGACATTCTTCTGGAAACGTGTTAGATTGATACCAAATTACATAGCTGTGACGAACAAGAGGAGTATTTGCGGCGGACTTTCAGAGAGCCGGCGGTTGGTGCAAGACCGGCAGGACAAAGCGAAGAATGGCACTTGGGAGCAGCAATTTTTCACAAGAGTGGGTTTGCATAAACCAATGCAAATCAATGAGGGTGGAACCGCGGAAGACACGATGCCTTTCGTCCCTTGCTTTACGGCGAGGGATGAAAAGGCTTTTTTTATTCCTCGAAAAAAGTTTCTAATGGAATTTTTGAAGGAGGTTTTTCAAATGGTAGAAAAGACAATGGAAAAAATCGTAGCGTTGGCAAAAAACAGAGGTTTTGTATACCCCGGCTCTGAAATTTACGGTGGTCTGGCTAACACATGGGATTACGGTCCCATCGGTGTGGAACTGAAAAACAACGTAAAGAAAGCTTGGTGGAAAAAATTCATTCAGGAAAGCCCTTACAACGTAGGTGTTGACTGCGCGATCCTTATGAACCCTCAGACATGGGTAGCTTCCGGTCACGTTGGCGGCTTCAGTGATCCTTTGATGGACTGTAAGGAATGTAAAGAAAGATTCCGTGCAGACAAACTCATCGAAGACCACATGAAAACACACAACATGCCTGAAGAAGTTGTTGACGGCTGGAGCAACGAACAGATGAAAGCTTTCGTTGACGAACACCAGGTAGCATGTCCTTCCTGCGGCGCCCACAACTTTACAGATATTCGTCAGTTCAACCTGATGTTCAAAACATTCCAGGGTGTTACAGAAGATGCGAAAAACGTGGTTTACCTGCGTCCCGAAACAGCCCAGGGTATTTTCGTAAACTTCAAAAACGTACAGAGAACAAGCAGAAAGAAATTGCCTTTCGGTATCGGTCAGATTGGTAAATCCTTCCGTAACGAAATCACACCCGGTAACTTCACATTCAGAACAAGAGAATTCGAACAGATGGAACTGGAATTCTTCTGTGAACCCGGCAAAGATATGGATTGGTTCCACTACTGGAGAAACTTCTGCAGACAGTGGCTGCTGGATCTGAACATGTCCGAAGAAAGCATCAGACTCCGTGACCACTCTCCTGAAGAACTGTCTCACTACAGCAAAGGCACAACAGACATTGAATTCCTGTTCCCCTTCGGCTGGGGCGAACTGTGGGGCATTGCAGACAGAACAGACTACGACCTGAAATGCCACCAGGAAACAAGCGGTCAGGATATGACATACTACGATCAGGAAAAGAACGAAAAATATATCCCTTACTGCATCGAACCTTCCCTGGGTGCAGACAGAATGACACTGGCATTCCTGTGCGAAGCTTACGACGAAGAAGAAGTGGGTGAAAACGATGTAAGAACTGTTCTGCATTTCCATCCCGCAATTGCTCCCGTAAAAGCAGCAGTACTGCCTCTGTCCAAGAAACTGGGTGACAAAGCCATCGAAGTTTACAACATGCTGTCCAAAGAATTCCACTGCGAATACGACGAAACCGGCTCCATCGGTAAACGTTACAGAAGACAGGATGAAATCGGTACACCTTTCTGCATCACATACGACTTTGAATCTGAAGAAGATCAGAGCGTAACCGTTCGTGACAGAGATACGATGGAACAGGTAAGAATGCCTATCGCAGACCTGATTCCTTACCTGAAAGAAAAAATGGAATTCTAATCTTCCATAAAAATCGGCAATATTTGAAAATCGGCAATGAAAAAGCACGAAATCTCTCTATATATAATAGAAGGTTTCGTGCTTTCTTTGTTTGTAAATCAGTCCAGAAAATGGTTCAGCAGTCCGTAGCACAGAAGCAGGACGGCACAAACGAGGAGGGGAATGAAGAATGGAATTTCCCAAGCGGGTTTTTTCAGGAAAAACAGTAGTATAAAACCCACAAACAGCCATAGAAAATGCATGTTTTTGATGAGAGCGTTTTGTTTTTCCGTAGGGGTGAAAGCGTTTTTGCAGATATTCTCCACGAGGGCATAAGCAAAGGTAATGAGGGCTATGAGAAAAATCAGTTTTCCCAACGTGAGTGTCAGAAAGGGTATGTGTGACAGCAGCACACCAATTAGTTCCGGCAGGAACAGAACAGCCATTCCCACGCAGAGAACCAAGGACATATCACGGATGGTACAGAGCGTTTGCGTGCGGCGGTTATTCTGAGGAAGTTCCTGCAAAAGCCTATCGCAGTATTCCTGAAAGTCCATGCCGATGATTTCAGCAGGAGAAGCCCCTTTTTCCTGACCTGCCAGAAACATATCCGTAATGTCCCGACGCACTTGTTCCTGAAGGGAAAATGGCAGACGAGAGGCTCTTAGATAGACCACCATGTCGGTGAGGACAGATTGAAAATTGGGAGAAAGCAGGGTTTCCCGTTGGTTGTTTTCCTGAAGCAGTGCTTTTGTTTCTTTATGCATGAAGATTTCCTCCGATCAATATATATGGAAAGCAGGTAATGATGAGGGGGTGGAAAGCACCTCTTATGCCGTTATGGATATTGTAAAACCAAAGGGCTGCTGGGTCAATGAAAAGCCCCAGAAGCCAAGGAGATTGCTGACAAGAAACAGGGAAAAGAAAATGTGAAAAGAAAGGTTGATTTTTCTTTTGGTGGTTTTGGACAAAACGCATGGAAATTTTTGTGCATTTCATTGAAAAGCATACATTGTATACATAGCCCTGCGGCAAAATACGTCAAAAACAATTCAAAAAAATCAAAAAAATCGGCTTGCGTTCCATGGCGTTTTGGTATAATCTTAGTATAGGGAAAATTCTGCAAAAGAAAAAGCATGGCAAACTGCATCAACACTTGCCCTGAAGAAGAAATTACGTCTGTTTCTTATTGGGAAGAAAAAAGGGAAGGCGAGGCGGCTTGCAAAGTTTTTTACAAGATGCGCCGGTTGATAGGACGGCGGATTTTGATTTTTGTATGTATCCCAAATCATCTTTATCATTATAAAGTGTTTACAGGAGGTAAAAAGTATGAGCAAAAAGTATGTTTACATGTTCAGCGAAGGTAATGCTTCCATGCGTAACCTGCTGGGCGGTAAAGGCGCAAACCTGGCAGAAATGACAATCCTGGGTCTGCCGATTCCCCAGGGTTTCACAATCACAACTGAAGCCTGCACAGAGTACAACGAAGGCGGCAAAAAGCTGACTGACGAAATGATCGAACAGATCGAAGTGGCTCTGGGCAAACTGGAAGAAATGGCTGGCAAAAAACTGGGCGATCCCGAAAATCCCCTGCTGGTTTCCGTTCGTTCCGGTGCAAGAGCATCCATGCCCGGTATGATGGACACCATCCTGAACCTGGGTCTGAACGATGTTTCCGTAGAAGGTCTGGCAAGAAAAACTGGCAACCCCAGATTTGCTTATGACTCCTACAGAAGATTTATCATGATGTTCGCAGACGTTGTTATCGGCGTTTCCAAATCCAAATTCGAAAGAAAACTGGACGAATATAAAGAACAGGTTGGCGCAAAATACGACACAGACCTGTCCGCAGACGACCTGAAGAAAGTTGCTGAAATGTTCAAACAGATCTATCTGGAAGACCAGGGCAAAGAATTCCCTCAGGATCCTAAGGAACAGCTGTTTGAAGCTGCTATGGCTGTATTCCGCAGCTGGGATAACCCTCGTGCATTCGTTTACAGAAGAATGAACGACATCCCTTACAGCTGGGGTACTGCAGTTAACGTACAGATGATGGTATTCGGTAACATGGGTGATACATCCGGTACAGGTGTTGCTTTCACAAGAAACGCAGCAACTGGTGAAAAAGCGATGCTGGGTGAATACCTGGTTAACGCACAGGGTGAAGACGTTGTAGCCGGCGTTCGTACTCCTAAGCCCATCGCAAAACTGGCAGAAGATATGCCTGAAGTATATGCGCAGTTTATGGAAATCGCTAATAAACTGGAAAACCACTACAAAGACATGCAGGATATGGAATTCACAGTTGAAGAAGGCAAACTGTACTTCCTGCAGACAAGAAACGGTAAGAGAACAGCTAATGCTGCTCTGCGTATCGCAGTAGAAATGGTAGACGAAGGTCTGCTGACAAAAGAAGAAGCTCTGATGAAAGTAGATCCTAAACAGCTGGATCAGATCCTGCACCCTGCTTTCGACCAGAAAGCACTGAAAGCAGCGACTCCTATCGGCAAAGGTCTGCCTGCATCTCCCGGCGCTGCTGCTGGTAAAATATGCTTCACAGCAGAAGACGCAAAAGCGCAGGCTGAAGCTGGCGACAGAGTAATTCTGGTTCGTCTGGAAACATCTCCTGAAGACATCGAAGGTATGGCAGCTGCACAGGGTATCCTGACAGTTCGTGGCGGTATGACATCTCACGCAGCCGTTGTTGCCCGTGGTATGGGTACATGCTGCGTATCCGGTTGTGAAGAAATCAAAATGAACGAAGAAGCTAAAACATTCACACTGGGTGGCAAAACATTCAAAGAAGGCGACTACATCTCCCTGGATGGTTCCACAGGTAACATCTATGGCGAAGATATCCCTACAGTTGACCCTGAAATCAGCGGCAACTTCGCAAAATTCATGGCTTGGGCTGACGAAAAGAGAGTGCTGAAAGTAAGAACAAACGCTGATACACCTCACGACGCTCAGACAGCGATCGACTTCGGCGCAGAAGGTATCGGTCTGACAAGAACAGAGCATATGTTCTTCGAAGGCGACAGAATCATGAAATTCAGAAAAATGATCCTGGCTGAAACAGTAGAAGAAAGAAAAGCAGCTCTGGCTGGTATCGAACCTTTCCAGAAAGAAGACTTCAAAGGCATCTACAAAGCAATGGGCGAAAGACCTGTTACAATCCGTCTGCTGGATCCCCCTCTGCATGAATTCATGCCTAACACAGACGAAGAATTTGAAGTTCTGGCTAAAGAAACAGGCAAAACTGTTGAAGAACTGAAAATCAAAGCAAAAGGTCTGCACGAACTGAACCCTATGATGGGTCATAGAGGCTGCCGTCTGGCTGTAAGCTATCCTGAAATCGCAGAAATGCAGACAAAAGCAATCATCGAAGCTGCTGTTGAAGTTTCTGTAGAAGAAGGTATCGAAATCGTACCCGAAATCATGATTCCTCTGGTTGGCGAAATCAAGGAACTGAAATACGTGAAAAACGTTGTTGTAGAAACAGCTGAAAAAGTAATGGAAGAAAAAGGCAAAAAACTGAAATATCTGGTAGGTACCATGATCGAAATCCCAAGAGCTGCTCTGACAGCTGACCAGATCGCTACAGAAGCTGAATTCTTCTCCTTCGGTACAAACGACCTGACACAGATGACATATGGTCTGTCCCGTGACGACGCTGGTAAGATTCTGGCTGACTACATCGACAAAAACATCTATGAATGCGACCCTACAGCTAGACTGGACAGAACAGGCGTTGGTCAGCTGATGC
>OLSX01003363.1_pt1 | contig 13080 bp, 10 predicted proteins | sample 1673141 | NCBI WGS metagenome assembly OLSX01 (sample SAMEA3136759, study PRJEB25190) | human gut metagenome | biome: human gut; feature: human-associated habitat; material: faeces | place: Austria | collected 2013
TTTTCCTACATAAGCTGTCAGTGTGTCATCGCCATTCTTAAGGATCAGTTTTCCACTGCTCTTAGAGTAAGTACGTTTGACTTTCGGACCCTGCTTTACAAGATAGTCATAATAAGGGATCATATTGACTTTATTGATCTGAATGCCAACATATTTAGAAGACAGGTTCTTATTTGCATAGCTGACATGTAATTGTTTTCCTTTATAGTAACGTGTTTTGCCGCTGTAGCGGATCTTAAGACTTGCTGCCTGTACAGAGTTTGCAGGTACGATACCACCGATACATGAAACAGTTAATGCTGCAGCAAGTATTTTTTTATAATACATTGATACTCCTCCTTTTATACTCTTCTAGAATAACACAAGATTCATGGAAACTCAATAAATATGTAATAGAAATGTAACAAAAAACAGAGGATAAGGTTTGACAAAGCAAGAGAACTTTGCTATTATAAAACAAACACTTTAGCATGGTAGTGTGCTGATTGAATAAAATATATAAAGGAGCGATAAAGTTATGAAAAAGTTTTTAGTCGGGTTATTAACAGTCGCACTTGCAGCATCTATGCTCGTAGGATGCGGTAAGAAAGAAGAAAAGAAGAAGGCAGATAACTCATTGAAAGATGTACAGTCTAAGAAAGAATTAGTTCTTGGACTTGATTCATCCTTTCCACCAATGGGATTTACAGATAAGAAAGATAATATTGTAGGATTTGATATCGATCTTGCAAAAGAAGTAACAAAGAGAATGGGAATCAAATTAAAATTACAGCCAATCAACTGGAATTCCAAAGAACAGGAACTTAATACAGAGAAAGTTGACTGTTTATGGAATGGTGTTACATACAGCAAAGCCAGAGCAAAAGAAATGTTATGTTCAGAATCTTACATGGATAACCATCAGGTACTGATTGTACCAGCAAACAGTAAGATCAAATCTTTAAAAGACATTACAAAAGATACAGAAGTTGGAATTCAGTCAGGATCTACAGCAGCTGATGCAGCAGATAGTGTAAAAGAATTAAAGAATTCAAAGATCAAACTGTTAGCAGACAATGTTCAGATTTTAAATGATTTAGGACACGGATTAGATGCGGCTGTTATGGATGAAGTTGTTGCAAAATACTACACAAAGAAAGATGCTGGTAAATATAAAGTATTAGAAGACAGTGTAGCAAAAGAAAAATATGTCATTGGATTCAGAAAAGATGACAAAGCACTTTGCAACGAAGTTGTAAAACAGTTAAAAGCAATGGCAAAAGATGGTACATTAAAGAAGATAAGCGAAAAATGGTTTGATGAAGACATCACAACAATCAAATAATTAAAGAAATAAATTTTAAGGAAGAAAGGGCTTACATGCTAAAGCCCTTTTTCCGTTTATAAAGATATTATAAAGGAATAACCCGTCCCTTATAAATATAGATAAAAATAAGTAATATAGGAGTAGAAAATTATGGATGGAACACAAAGTTTTCCAGAAATCGTAAAGTTATTAATTGAAAATGGTCTGCAATCTACATTGATCTTATTCTTTCTGACTTTGATTTTTGGACTGATTCTTGGTATGATAATTGCTAAAGGAAGAATGTCAAAGCTTCTGATCATTCAGATGCCAATTCGATTTTTCCTATTGATCATGAGAGGGACACCACTGATCCTGCAGTTATATGGATTCTATTTTGGACTATATTATATCGCAGGATTAAGCCTTGATCGTATGACAGCGGCGGTTATCGGTTTTTCTTTAAATTACGCAGCATATTTTGCAGAGATTTATCGAAGTGGTATTCAGGCAATTCCAAAAGGTCAGTATGAAGCAGCGAAAGTATTAGGATTTAACAGATCACAGACATTCTTTAAGATCATTTTACCTCAGGTTGTAAAGATCATCACACCATCTCTCGGAAGTGAGTGTATGACATTGGTTAAGGATACATCCTTAGCTCATGTTATTGGTGTTATGGAGATTTACGTTGTGGCAACAAACCAGATGGCACGAAGCCGTGGAATGATCTACCTTGTTGTAGCAGGTATTTTCTACCTGATCATGAATGCCATTGTATCAAAAGTATTCTCAGTCATTGAGAAGAGAATGAACTATTATCGTTAGGGAGGAAAGAAGATGAGTATTTTATCCGTTAAAAACTTAGAGAAGAAATTCGGAGATCTTACCGTATTGAAAGACATTTCCTTCGACATCAATGACGGCGAGATCATTTCGATCATTGGATCGTCAGGATCAGGAAAATCAACATTACTGCGTTGTATGAATCAGTTAGAGACGATCACATCTGGAACGATCACGATCGATGGAAAGACACTGGTTGAGACAAAGAATGGAGCACCAGTCTACGCAGGCAAAGATATTTTGAAAGAAATTTTAATGGAAACAGGATTTGTATTTCAGAACTTTAACCTGTTTCCACACTATAGTGTTCTAAGAAATGTAATGGAAGCCCCTGTATGTGTTGCAGGAGTGCCTAAGAAACAGGCAGAAGAGAAGGCAAGGGAGCTGTTAAAGAAATTAGGTCTTGAGACAAAGGCAGGTGCTTATCCATGTGAATTGTCCGGTGGACAGTCACAGCGAGTATCGATCGCAAGAGCATTAGCATTGGAACCAAAGATCTTGTTCTTTGATGAACCGACTTCTGCACTTGATCCAGAGCTTACTGGAGAAGTATTAAAAGTCATCAAATCACTGACAGATCTAAATATCACGATGGTGATCGTCACACACGAGATGGCTTTTGCAAAAGAAATTTCAGACAGGATCATTTTTATGGATAAAGGAGTCATCATTGAAGATGCATCTCCAGATGAGGTATTCAGTTCTGACAATGAAAGAACAAGAGAATTCCTTGGAAAATACCATGATGTAAACTAGAGACGATAGCAATTGCTAGAAGGGAGAAAAAACGATGGTTAAAGATATGCCGAATAAGTTTTCAGAGGTAACCCCTGAGATTGAAGAACTGGCTAAGAAATGTAATAAGAAGATCGATGAAGAGTTATTTGCAAAATATGATGTAAAAAGAGGTCTTCGTAAACGTAATGGTGAAGGTGTCCTTGCAGGATTGACTGACATTTCCATGATCAATGCTTATACAATGATCGACCGTGAAATCGTGCCGTGCGAAGGTAAATTATATTACCGCGGAATTGATATCGAGGATATCGTAAAGGGATTTATCGAAGAAGATCGTTTTGGATTTGAAGAAACAGCATACTTACTGTTGTTTGGAGAACTCCCAAATAAGGACGCATTAAAACAGTTTGAAGGAATGCTTGGAGAATACAGACAGCTTCCTACAAACTTTGTAAGAGATATCATCATGAAAGCACCAAGCCGTGACATGATGAATACATTAGCACGAAGCGTCTTAACATTATTTTCATATGATGACAATGCAAGTGATATTTCACTGCCAAATGTACTGCGTCAGTGCATTCAGCTGATCGCATTATTCCCTGTACTTTCTGTATATGCATATCAGGCATACAATCATTATGAGAGAGGAGAAAGTTTATTCATTCATCTTCCAGATCCAGAACTTTCTACAGCAGAGAATATCCTTCATCTGTTAAGACCAGACAGCAAATATACAAAACTGGAAGCAAGATTACTAGATATGGCGTTAGTGCTTCATGCAGAGCATGGTGGAGGTAACAACTCTACGTTCACAACACACGTTGTATCATCTTCAGGAACAGATACATATTCAGCGATCGCAGCAGCCCTTTGCTCATTGAAAGGTCCAAAACATGGTGGAGCAAACATTAAAGTCGTACAGATGTTCGACGATCTAAAAGCCAATGTCAAAGACTGGTCCAATGAAGAAGAAATTCGTGAATATTTATTAAAACTGCTGAATAAAGAAGCATTCGACAAAGCAGGATTGATCTATGGTATGGGACATGCAGTATATTCATTATCAGATCCACGTTCCAAGATTCTTTCACGCTTTGTAAAACAGCTTTCTGAAGAAAAAGGAAAAGAAGAAGAATATCAATTGTATGCAACGGTAGAACGTCTTGCCAAACAGGTCATTGGTGAGAAGAGAAAGATCTACAAAGGAGTCAGCGCAAACATCGACTTCTACAGTGGATTTATCTACAGCATGTTAGGATTACCACATCAGTTATATACACCATTATTTGCGATCGCACGTATCGTAGGATGGTCAGCACATCGAATGGAAGAGTTGATGAATGGTAATCGTATTATTCGTCCGGCTTATAAAGCTGTGGCACCACATAGAGAATATACACCAATTGATGAAAGATAAAATTTGATCAGACATAGTCTATCATGTATGTGACAGAAATAAAAGAAAAACAAATATTTAAAAGAATCAGGTGGCAACTCCGCATTTTTGAGAGCGTTTTTTACAAATCGCCGATCCGTGCCTGTTCCTTTGGAAACTGATATGTAATGACCTTTGTCAATAGTAAATTAACAGAAATCACAACAAATTTTTATTTTATTGTTTCTGAAGATATCCAGAAAGAGTTCCGATGTATCAGTTCCCGGCATTGGCCACTCTGATATACGTGGATTGGTTACCAACAGGTCAATGGTCCGCCGCGAACTCTAGCTGTCTCCCTCACGTGGATCACAGATATTACTGTGCCAACAGAGTTTCCTCGTAGATAGTTCAAACCTAAACATGTTCGAAACTCTTTCGGGATGCCTTCAGTTGCAACTTTAATTACAGGCTGGATGATGTATGCGGCAGAGACCGGCTTACATCATCTTGATTATCATTTATAGCACATCGATCAGTATGTCAAGACTACACAGTACCGCCTTTGGCGGCTTGGTCTTGATATGGTGATCGATGTGTTATATTTATATTAGTAAATATTATCTGTCATCATTCCCCATATGAAACAAGCAAGCTCTCTCGCAATTGCTGTTTTTGCAATATTATATTTCTTGCCATCTTTCAGAACCATCTTATAATAGCGCCGTCTCAGACGCTCATTTGCCCTGTCTGCATAATTGATTACCTGCGGTGAATTTCCCGCCTGTCGTGATCTTAAGACTCTTGATTTATATCCGATCTTTCCACGGGTATAACTTTGTGCGGATTCTACCAACAGTCTGCGTACATGGGTGTTCCCTGCTTTTGTAATGCCAAGTCCGTTTCTGTCATCGCCACTGGAATGCTGTCCAGGTACCAATCCAAGATACCCTGCAAACTTTCGTGCAGATACAAAACGCTGAAAGTCTCCAACTTCAACAATTACAGATAACGCAGTATGTGTCTTGATTCCTAGAAAACAGGTTAACTTACTGACAGATTCTTTATACTCTTCTTTGGATGCTAGTTCTTCAATCCTCTGATCCAAACGGTTCAGTTTATCTGTCAGAATTGTATAAGTCAGCAGATATTCATCCAGGATCTCTTTGTAAAGCCCTGCTGGTTTTAATGATCTCAGCCATTTCACATGTTTTGCTGTCCAGTTACCACTTCCATCATACTGATAACCCTGACGTAAACAGAAAGAAAGGATCTGTTGTTTGATCTTTTTCAATTCCGCTTTATGATCATCACGCATACGGATGAATTCTTTTGTCTGATTATCTGTTTCCGTTGGAATATGTACCGGACTGTAATTGTGCTGTGCCAAGGATCTGGCAATGATCTCCGCATCTCTTTTGTCTGTTTTGATCCGTCTTTTGCTTCGTTGTTCGAGCATTGTAGTTGGTGCAAGGATCACACATTCCACATTAAAATTTTCCAATTGATGATACAAAGAATACCCAAGGCATCCTGCTTCGTAGCCACACACAAATCTTGTATCCTCTCCATATATAGTGCGAAGAAATGCAAGATATCTTAATACATTCTTGTAACTGGCTGGTGTTCTCTGGTAATGAGATGCCTTTTCATCTTCATATTTGCAAGAACAAAGAGTAAAACTTTCCTTATGAACGTCCATTCCTACGTAAACTGTGTTATAATTCATATAATGACCTCCAATTTGTATGCGGTAATCCCTGTTACCATTGTTAGTTTCCAATTCATAGTATACAGGTAAATCCACGATCCTACAAACTTGGGGGTCATTACATATTGTCTCCCTCGCTGCGAGCCAAAATGCCCGCAGCTACGGTCAGACATCCAACCACAGGCACTGCGAATTTGTAAAAAACGCACTCAAAAAGTGCTCATGTTTGCCACCTTGATTCTTTTAAATATTTGTTTTTCTTTTATTTCTGTCACATACACCTGAAGTCTATTCAAACCACTACACAGTGTGTATGTTTTACTGTATTGGTATTTATAATAAACACTGTCTACCACTACAAAAATTGAAAAACAATAACATTTAACATACACACCCTTCCGTTTGAAAATTCTTAATTTTATACGAGAATGTCTTCAGGTATTCATAAAAACATAAAAAAGATAGAGGTACGAAATGATAGAATTCCATAGGATTTTTTGCAAAATCGCAGCCAACACGGGCACTGTTTGAACGCAGTGAGTTGTGCAGGAGTGTTGGCGGATCAGCGTTTTGCAAAAAATCCGTCAATGGAATTCGTTTTTCGTACCTCTATCTTTTTTATGTTTTTATGAATACTCGATACATTTCCGTTATACAAATTAGAATTTAATACCATCCCCCAGAGAATGTAATAACCTGTCCTGTCATATAAGCAGGGGACGTTGCCACATGATAAACCATCTGTGCCGCTTCTTTTGGACTGGCAATATAGTCCGCAGGGATTTCTTCTTTGATCAAGGCAAGATCTTCTTCATCAAACTCCGCATTCATCTCCGTATCGATCATCCCAAAAGCGATCGCATTTACCTGAATATTGCTTGCAGCAACCTCTTTTGCCAGAGCCTTTGTAAAAGCATTGATACCACCTTTTGTTGTAGAATATAAAACCTCACAGGAAGCGCCGGCATCTCCCCAGATGGAAGAAATATTGATGATCTTTCCCTCATGGTGATGAAGCATATGGGGAACGATATTTTTACAGGTTGTAAAAACAGAAGTTAAATTTGTGTTGATCATCAGATTCCAATCATCTACCGTTGCATCTGTAAATAATCCCACCAGAGAGATTCCGGCATTATTTACAAGACAGTCGATCTTAGAAAAAGTAAGGAGGGACTGTTTGATCATTTCGTCTACAAAAGAAGGATCACTGATATCTCCACAAAAAGATAAGCAAGACACGTTCTCTTCAAGAATTTCATTTTTTAGGGATTCTAGTTTTTCAGGATGGCGGAAGCCATGGATGATCACGTTCCATCCTTGTTGTGCAAAATATATGGCAGTTTCACGTCCGATTCCTCTGGAACTGCCAGTTATGAGTACTGTTTTCATAGAAAATACCTCGTAAATCTTATAAAATTTCTTAGCACTTGATATGATCAATCTGATCAACGATGAGAAATGTTGCAGATTAAGAAAATATTAAGGCGATTATACAGAATTATAACATAGAGGATTGTTGAAATAAATCGAATAATTTGTTATACTAAACAAAGTTTAGAAACGGAAGGAGCAGGAACATGGCAGAGAAGAAGAAAAGTAAATTAGGTGCCAAAGCCATATTTGCCAGGATTCTTGCAGTGATACTGGTGACAGCCATCGGTGGAGTTGCAAGCTTTTTTGGATTTAAGACATATTTTTCAGATAAATTAAAGAAAGACAAGAAAGCAGAAATCGCAAAGCAGTTAAAAGAAGAAAGCAAAGAAAGAGTAGACGTTGGAATGATCCAGACAGGAAATTCCATTGTGATTCGAATATATCATAACAAGAATCAGGAGATGATTTTTGTACCACTTAGACAAGATATGAATCTTACATTGACGAAGAAGGGAAAACAGGCAGTCGAACAGACACTGGGAACTAGCGTTAGCAAAGCGACGGTTGCAGATGTGATCAAAGCAACAAGAAAGAATGGAAAGTTGTTAAGACAGCAGGTTGAGAAGACACTGGGAATTTCTATTAATTCCTATGAACTGATATCACATAAGAAGTTTGTGAAACTGATGAATCAGGCAGGAGATGTCAAAATAGAATTTGATGAAGCAATGGCTTATACAGATTCTACAGATAAATATGTAACATTAAGTGCTGGGGAGAACAGCCTGAATGGAACAGCAATCTATTCATTATTAAGTGAGAGTGATATTTTTACAGATAAGAGCAAGCAGGCAGAAATTACAGGAGAGATCTGCGTGGCAGTTGCATCTGCATTGAATGATAAGACATTATCCGAATATCGTGAATATGCACAGAATTATTTTGATGCGGTGAAGACAGATGCTTCTTATGAAGAAGCAGCGACAAGTCTTGAGAGAATGCATGGAATTAAGGATAAGAACTTAAATTTCAAAGTGTTAGATGGAACAGAATCCAATGGAAAGTATGAATTAGATACAGAAGAAGCCAAGAGAGTCTTTGATGAGATGTTATCAGAAGAAGGAGACTTAAGTTCGGCATTGAGCACAACAGAAGCAAAGTCAACAACAACCAAATCTGATAGTTCAGCATCTTCTTCAAAGAATATAACGATCGAGATTCAGAATTCAACAAGAATTTCAGGACTTGCAGGAAGATGGAAAGATAAACTGGCAAGTGACGGATACAGTGTAGGATCTGTAAGAACAAACAGACAGGGTGTTTTAACACATACAAAGATCATAGTAGAAAGTAAAGATTTAGGACAGGATCTGAAAAGTTATTTTAAGAATCCAGAATATGAAGTTGGAAGTGTTGACAGCGGTGCAAGAATTTGTATAATTGTTGGATCAGAAGACGAGATTTAAAATACATTCATAAATATTATTATAAAATATCACGAAAAACATCTCAGGAACGATTGAGATGTTTTTCTTTGTTATATGAAGGGGTTACGGCTAAAAAGAGATATTTATGGTCAATGAAATAAAGATTTTCTGCTAGATATTTGTATAAAATAGACAATGATATAAAAAAATTACTAAATTTTTCTTTTTTTTTTGTTTAAAATGCTGTATAGTAAAAGAAAAGGTTGAACGGCAAATATGAAAGGTTGATAAAGGATGATTTCAAATCAGATATTACAAGAGACAATTAATGGAATGAAGGAAGTAACCGGGATCGATCTGTGTATTTTAGATCTGTCAGGACGTATAGTTGTAACAACAATGGAGATAACCGATGCATTAGCACAACATGCGGAAGAATTTGCAGATTCTATGGCAGAGAGCCAGGTAATCGACGGTTTTCAATATTTTAAGATTTTTGATGATCAGAGATTGGAATATATACTTCTGGCTACTGGAATGAGCGAGAATGCATATACGGTCGGAAAGCTTGCAGTGATGCAGATACAGAATCTTTTGACTGCATATAAGGAGAGACTGGATAAAGAGAACTTTGTAAAGAACCTGTTGAGAGATAACTTATTATTGGTTGACATTTATAACCGCTCAAAGAAGCTGCATATTGAAGTGGAACAGAGAAGAGTTGCATTTTTGATTCAGGCAGAATACGAGAAGGATCAGAATCTGTTAGAAGCTACGAAAGAGGTTGAAAGCGGAGCAGATTCAGATTTTATTACGGCAGTGGACGAGAAGAGTATCGTTTATGTAACACCAGTGAATGGGAATGAAGGACAGGCACAGTTTATTCAGCATGCAAAAGAGATTAAAGAAGGGCTGAATGAATATGGGATCAAAGATGCCAAGATTGCGATCGGTAATGTTGCAGAGACGATCAAAGATGTATCAAGATCTTATAAAGAGGCACAGATCGCATTGGAAGTCAGCAAGATCTTCTATGAGGATGCGAGTGTGATCGCATATAATCAGTTAGGAATTGGACGACTGATCTATCAACTTCCACTTCCATTATGTAAGATGTTTATCCGTGAAGTGTTTGGAGATTATTCTCCAGACTCCATTGATGAAGAAACACTGGCAACGATTGATAAATTCTTTGAGAATAATCTGAATGTGTCAGAAACATCCAGACAGTTGTTTATTCATAGAAATACACTCGTATACCGTCTGGATAAGATTCAGAAGAATACGAATCTGGATCTGAGGAATTTTGAAGATGCAATCGCATTTAAAATTGCACTGATGGTAGTAAAATATATGAAACATATGGATACAATGGACTAGAATATGATGATCACATTAAAAAATGTAACGAAAGAATATAATAAAGGGAATATAGGACTTGAGGATGTCTCATTAGACATTGCGAAAGGCGAATTTGTTTTCATCGTAGGTAAGAGCGGATCAGGGAAGACAACCCTGATGAAGCTTTTACAGAAAGAACTTGATGTGACAAGTGGACAGATCATAGTAAACGGTCAGGATTATAAGAAACTGACACAGAGGAATCTGCCGAAGTTCCGCAGGCAGATGGGAATGGTATTTCAGGATTTCCGTCTGCTGAAAGACCGGACGATCTTTGAGAATGTAGCATTTGCACAGCAAGTTGTGGAAGTACCACACAGATATATTAAGCGTCAGGTTGAGAATATGCTTGAGATGGTGGGGCTGAAAGACCGCATGAATGCTTTTCCGAATGAATTGTCAGGAGGAGAACAGCAGAGAGTTGCCATCGCAAGAGCTTTGGTAAACCATCCAGTATTATTACTGGCTGATGAGCCAACTGGGAATCTGGACCCTGTGACAGCCAAAGGGATCATGGAGCTTCTCTCAGAGATCAATAAGAGTGGGACAACAGTTTTAGTTGTTACGCACAACAAAGAGTTGGTCAATGAGATGGGAAAACGAGTGATCTTGATCGAAGATGGACATATAGAACAGGATGAGATAAGGGGGTCCTATGATATTTAGAAGATTTTTGTATGGAATCAAAGAGGGCACAAGGAATATTTTCAGGAATAAGATGTTTTCATTAGCATCACTGGGAACGATCATTGCTTGTGTCTTTTTGTTAGGAACATTTTTATCTGTAGCATTGAATGTAAGGTCAACGATGCAGCAGATGGAACAGTCTGTAGGAATTTCTGTTTTTTTTGAACCAGGTATCTCTGCAGAAAGAAAAGATCAGATTGGGGAAGAAATAAAGAAAAAAGAAGATATTGCCACGATGCGGTATGTATCTGCTGAAGAAGCATGGGAAAGCTATAAGAAGGATGTATTTCAAGGGAATGAAGAGCTTCTGGAAGGATTTGAAGGAAACAATCCGCTAAAAGAATCAGATTCCTATGAGATCACATTAAAAGAAGTAAAATCATACAAACAGGTAGTATCGCATTTAGAGACGATTGATAGTGTCAGGAAAGTCCGTTATTCTGAAGGAGCGGCGGAAGGAATGATGAAGATCAATACAATGGGAACGTATCTTGCAGGTGGGATCATTCTGATCTTAATGGCAGTTTCTATTTTCCTCGTGAGCAATACAGTGTCTATTGGAGTTGCAGTCAGAGAAGAGGAAATTTCAATTATGAAGCTGATCGGTGCGGCGAATGGATTTATTAAAGCACCATTTCAGGCAGAAGGAATGATCATAGGAATTTTGGGGTCATTGATTCCAACAGCAATTATTTTTGCAGGATATGAAGGGATTATCAACTGGATGAATGATAAGTTTCATGTTGTTACAGTCTTTATGAAATTTGTACCGATCCAGCAGATTATGTTATACTTACTTCCGTTAGCATTGTTGGTAGGAATCGTGATCGGATTGCTTGGAAGTTCTATTACGATCCGCAAGTATTTAAAAGTCTAGGAAGGGGAACTCATGAAAAGAAGATATCAGGCGGGGATCATTATGATGTTAATATCAGCCATGATCGCTTCTAATCTGCCTATGACGACAGTGTTTGCTGCAGCCAAAAAACAACAGGTAAAGCAGGAAACAAAGAAATTAGAAGAACAAAGCCGCAAGATGCAGCAGGAGATCAAAAATCTTGATGAGAAAATGATAAAGAGCAATGATGCGTATGAGGCATGTCAAGAGAAGCTTATTTCTGTACAGAAACAGTTAAAGAAGACACAACAGGAATTAAAAGAGGCAAAGGCATCCAAAGAAGATCAGTCAAGGATTATGAGTAAGCGCATTAAGTTTCTATATGAAAATGGAAATATGGCATATATGGAAGTCATTTTTGAAGCAAATAATTTTCAGGAGTTCTTAAAAAGAGCTGATTATGTTTCAAAGATCTCCAAATATGACAGTAATATGTTTCTGCAATTACAGACAACGGAAGATAAGATCCGAATGGCAACGAAGAGTCTGAAACAGGATTATCAAAATACAAAGACTTTGACTGCTAAGGCAAAGACAGAAAAAGAAAAACTGGATCAGGCAGCTGCGAAGAAGAAATCTAAGTTAGCTTCTTACCAGAAACAGTTAGCATCTGATAAAGAGTTACTGGCATGGTTTGAGGCAGAGGAAAAACGACAAGAAGAGATGGATCTTGCATCGGCAAAAGACGGTAATGCAGACAATACGACATCGAAAGCACAGTCAGAAAAGAATATGACAGGAAGTACGGCATCAAAGAATACAACATCAAAGGCTACGACCGAAAGCAAGAAAGAAACTACAACGACAACATCGCCAGCAACAACAGTTTCGTCAGGAAATCTGAGTTGGCCGGTACCGTCTTGTCATAGTATTTCATCAGGGTATGGCTTCCGAATTCATCCAGTTACAGGAGTCAGAAAACTGCATGCTGGAATTGATATTCCATGTTCAACTGGAACAACGATCGTAGCAGCAGCTTCTGGTACAGTAGTGGATGCTGGATATAATGCATACAATGGCAATTACTTAAAGATCAGCCATGGAAATGGACTGGAAACGATGTATCTGCATTGCTCCAAACTTCTAGTATCCTCAGGGGCAAGAGTCTCAGGAGGACAGATGATCGCAAAATCCGGAGCAACTGGTATGGTATCTGGTGCACATCTGCATTTTGTTGTGAAAAAGAATGGAAATTATGTAAATCCTCAAAATTACTTATAACGTCATTACATAAATAGAAAGGAACTAATTTCATGAAGAAGTTTTCAAAAATACTCGTAGGGCTACTTGTTGTCGTATGTATTGTGGAAGGATTTTTCCTTTATCGTGCCT